>Ga0224512_10003059_pt1 | contig 14900 bp, 14 predicted proteins | sample SF_May12_sed_USG_4_FD_169103 | JGI IMG/M metagenome (GOLD analysis project Ga0224512, IMG submission 169103) | Sediment microbial communities from San Francisco Bay, California, United States - SF_May12_sed_USGS_13 | ecosystem: Environmental > Aquatic > Marine > Sediment | place: USA...
CAACATTCTGATGGCCGAGAATATCTACCTGTACCGCGAAAAAATCAAAATCGCGATGGTGCAGGGCGCCGGGCACGAGCTCGGGGCGATCTCGGTACCGAGGGGCAAGAAAAAAACCGATGAATTCCTCGGCCCTACCGAAGTCATTTACGGCCAGGTCAACGTGTCGATCCCGATCATTTCCGCGGCCGCTGCAAGCGGCCGCTTCGCGCTGTCATACCAGTACCAGGGCTGCGTAGAGGATCGCATCTGTTACCCCCCAATCACCAAGTATCTGAGCGTCGACGCGAACCAGGGACTGGTGCAGGTCGTCGACGACCTCGCAACCAAAGGCAACCTGTCGACGGCCTCCTCTTCGACCGTGCAACAGGCCACGCCGCCCGTTTCGGAACAGCAACAGTTTGCCCTGCTGCTGGCAGACGAGAGCCTGCTCATCGTTGTCGGCCTGTTTTTCCTGGCCGGCATCGGACTCACCTTTACACCCTGCGTTTTCCCGATGATCCCGATACTCTCCAGCATCATCGCCGGCCAGGGTTCGACGATCACGACGCGCAAAGCCTTTACCCTGTCGCTGGTTTACGTGCTGTCGATGGCGGTGACCTATGCCACCGCGGGTGCAATCGTCGGTTACTATGGCGCCGAATTCAATATCCAGATCTGGTTCCAGGACCCGATAATCCTGAGCGTTTTTGCGGCGATATTCGTTTTACTGGCGTTGTCGATGTTCGGTTTTTACGAGCTGCAGATGCCCAACGCAATCCAGTCACGGCTGACCGCCATCAGCAACAGCCAGCAGGGCGGCAACCTGATCGGCGTCGGCCTGATGGGATTTTTCTCGGCGATCATCGTCGGCCCGTGCATCACTGCACCGCTGGTCGGCGCATTGATATTCATCTCGCAAACCCAGGACTGGCAGCTCGGCGGTCTTGCATTGTTCGCCCTCGGGCTGGGCATGGGCATGCCGTTGTTGCTGATCGGAACCTCGGCGGGCAAGCTGCTGCCGCGGGCCGGCGGCTGGATGGATACCGTCAAGGCCGTGTTCGGCGTCGTCCTGCTCGGCGTCGCGCTGTGGCTGCTCGAGCGCATCCTGCCGGTCGGCATTACGATGGCCCTGATCGCCGCATTGCTGATAGCATCGGCAATATACATGGGCGCGCTCGATGCGCTAGGCGAGGCCGCATCCGGATGGCGACGTTTCTCGAAATCCCTGGGCCTGTTGATCCTGGTCTATGGCATTGCCTACCTGATTGGAGCCGCCGCTGGCAGCAATGACCTGATTCAGCCGCTACGCGGCGTTATCGCCTCGGCCGGCGGCGCGGAAGGGACTACCCAGCATCTCAGTTTTCGCCAGGTCAAGGGCCGCGACGGTTTGCAGCTGGCCCTGAACGATTCGATTCAGCAGGGTCGCAACACGATGCTCGATTTTTATGCGGACTGGTGTATCTCGTGCAAGGAAATGGAAAAATACACTTTCAGCCATCCCGAGGTACTGGCTGCCCTCGCTGACGTACCGGCGTTGCAGGCCGACGTTACCGACAACGACCGTATCGACACCGAGCTGATGAATGCGTTCGGCATCTACGGCCCGCCAGCCATCCTGTTCTTCGACGTTGACGGCCGCGAGATTCGTAATCGCCGCGTGGTCGGAGAAATGTCGGGCGAGCAGTTTGCGACCCACGTAAACGCCACGTTTCAGTGAAACGCAATTTCCTGATATTGCCGGCGATCGCGCTGCTGTCGTCGCTTGCCGGCGCCCTGCTCTACAATCTGCTGCAACCCGAAAAAAACACGGATAGAGCGGCCGACGCCGCGCAACCCATCCAACTGCAGGCGATACCGCTGGTCGACCTTGACGAGCAGCAATCGGTGATCGGAGACTGGCGCGCTAACCTGCTGATCGTTAATTTCTGGGCGCCGTGGTGCGCGCCCTGCCGGCGCGAAATTCCGGCGCTGATCGAGGTCCACGAGGCCTATGCCGAAAAAGGCGTGCGCGTGCTCGGCCTCGCTTTCGATAACGCACCCCAGGTAATCCGCTTCGCCGCCGAATTCGAGATCGACTACCCTTTGTTCCTGGCCGGAAACCGCAGCGCGATGTACAACGCCGCTTTCAACAACCCGAGCGGCAGCCTGCCTTTCACCGCTTTGCTCGATCAGGATTTGCGCATTATTTTCCGGCATAACGGCGAAATTACGCCAGCGCAACTGCGCGAGCAGCTGGAAAAGGCCCTCGAGTTCTCAGGATGAGCCCAATTTAAGAAAAAAGTCGATAACGTCGGCAAACTGGCGCAGAACTTACGAAAACTGGACACTATCTAGTCGTTATGTGAAAATCCGCCGATATCCATTGCCAGGCCCGTTACTTATACAAATGGCTACCATTCTGGTCCTACATGGCCCCAACCTCAACCTGCTGGGCACGCGCGAACCCGAGGTTTATGGTTCCGACACGCTTGCCTCGATCAATCAGCGTCTGGTCCAGATGGCGGAGCAGAACGGCGTGCAGTTGCAGACGTTTCAGTCGAACAGCGAGGGCGAAATCGTCAGCCGTATCCAGCAGGCCGGCGCAGAGCAGATCGACTTCATAATCATCAATCCCGCGGCTTATACGCACACCAGCGTTGCGATCAGAGACGCGTTTCTGGCGACGCGGATTCCGTTTATCGAAACCCATTTATCCAACGTCTACGCGCGCGAAGACTTCAGGACGAACTCCTACCTTTCCGACCTCGCGATCGGTGTCATCAGCGGATTTGGTAAAAACAGTTATCTGCTGGCCTTTGAAGCCGCCATCATTCATTGCAAGCAATCCGCGAAGAAGAGAGCCGAATAAATGGATATACGCAAGATTAAGAAACTGATCGAACTGCTCGAAGAATCCGGTATCGCCGAGATCGAAATAAAGGAAGGCGAGGAATCGGTAAGAATCAGCCGGCAAGGCTCGGCCATAATGCAAACCGTCGCCGCGCCGGCCATCGCCGGCGCGGCGTCGAGTGCAGAAGCGCAATCGGCACTGGCTGGCGCGGCGGATTCGCCGGAGGCGGAAAGCGGGCATCAGGTCAAATCTCCGATGGTCGGCACATTTTACGCCGCCGCATCGCCGACCTCGGGGCCCTTCGTAACCCAGGGCCAGCAGGTTAACGTCGGTGACACGCTTTGCATCATCGAGGCGATGAAGATGATGAACCAGATCGAGGCCGACAAAGCCGGCGTGGTGCGTTCGATTCTGGTCGAAAACGGCAGCCCGGTCGAATTCGACCAGGTGCTGTTCATAATTGAATAACAAAGCGTGTTTATCCTGTCCGGAATTAGTGCAGTCTGCCTAACCCTGCCGCCCCCGAACCGGGCGCGGCCCGCCGCTGAGGGATTTAGCGGCAGCGGGACGATAGCCGCGGGTCGCAAAGCGCGGCTTACCGCCGGGTGGCGCATTAACCCCATTAATTCCAGACCGGGAGATCGATAGTGCTCGAGAAAATCCTGATCGCCAACCGGGGGGAGATCGCATTGCGCATTCTGCGCGCCTGCCGCGAAATGGACATCAAGACCGTCGCGATTCACTCCACCGCCGACCGTGACCTGAAACACGTCAGGCTTGCCGATGAATCGGTTTGCGTCGGACCGGCCTCGTCGCTCGAAAGCTACCTCAACGTGCCGGCCATTATCTGCGCGGCCGAACTGACCAACGCCGACGCTATCCATCCCGGCTACGGCTTCCTGTCGGAAAATGCCGAGTTTGCCGAGCAGGTAAACTCGAGTGGTTTCAAGTTCATCGGCCCGAGCGCCGAGGCGATCCGCACCATGGGCGACAAGGTAGCGGCAATCAAGGCGATGAAGGCCGCCGGGGTGCCGACGGTGCCGGGCTCGGATGGGCCCCTGGAAGACGACAACGACAGTAACCTCGCGATGGGGCGAAAGATCGGCTACCCGGTGATCATCAAGGCGGCCGGCGGCGGCGGCGGACGCGGCATGCGCGTGGTGCATGCCGAGGGCAGCCTGCTGAACTCGATCCAGTTGACCCGTTCCGAGGCCGCGGCGGCGTTCAATAACGGCACCGTTTACATGGAAAAGTTCCTGGGCACACCGCGACACATCGAAATCCAGGTACTGGCCGATGCCCATGGCAACGCCATCCACCTGGGCGAACGCGATTGTTCGATGCAGCGACGCCATCAGAAGGTCGTCGAGGAAGCGCCGGCACCCGGCATAACCGAGGAGCAGCGCAACAGGATCGGCAAACGCTGCGCCGAAGCCTGCATACGGATGGGGTACGAGAGTGCGGGCACCTTCGAATTTCTCTACGAAAACGGCGAGTTTTACTTTATCGAAATGAATACCCGCGTCCAGGTCGAACACCCGGTAACCGAGATGATCACCTGGGTCGATATCATCAAGGAGCAAATCTCGATCGCATCCGGATATCCACTGAACTACAGGCAGGAAGATATTCGCATCCAGGGCCATGCGATCGAGTGTCGCATCAACGCCGAGGATCCGAAGAACTTCCTGCCCTCGCCCGGCAAGATCACGCTGTACCACGCTCCCGGAGGTCCCGGCGTTCGCATGGACTCGCATATCTATAACGGCTACACGGTGCCCCCCTATTACGATTCGATGATCGGCAAGCTGATTACCTACGGAACTTCGCGTAAATCCGCCATCGCGCGCATGAAGGTTGCGCTTTCCGAGATCGTCATCGAAGGCATCAAGACCAACATCGATCTACAGAAAGAAATTATCAGTGACGGCAATTTCGCCGCCGGTGGCACGGATATTCACTACCTCGAGAAAAAGCTCGGGATTGACTAGCGCTAATGGCATGGTGGCAGTTCAGCCTTGATTGTCGGGCCTCCGAGCTGGAACAGGTCGAGCACCTGATGCAGGAGCTGGGCGCATCGAGCATCTCGCTCTGCGATGCCGCGGACGAGCCGATTTACGAACCGCTGCCAGGCACTACCCCGGTCTGGGAGAACTCGGTACTGACGGCAACCTTCGGCGCCGAATCCGATCCCGAAATCCTGTACCGGCGGATCGCCGGGGCGCTGCCCGATCGTGTTGTCGCCAGCATCCGCCGTCACAGGCTCGAAGACGAGGACTGGGAACAGGCCTACAAACGGCATTTCAAACCCATCCAGTGCGCTCCGGGGCTGTGGATCGTGCCAAGCTGGGCGCAGCCACCCGATCCCGGCGCCACCGTAATCAACCTCGACCCGGGGCTAGCTTTTGGTACCGGCAGCCACCCCACCACCGCGCTGTGTCTCGCATGGCTGGCGGCGCATGACGTTTCCGGCCTGCGCGTCATCGACTACGGCTGTGGCTCGGGTATTCTTGCCATCGCCGCCTGCAAGCTCGGCGCGCACGAGGTCGTCGCACTCGACATCGACGCGCAGGCGTTGCGCGCCTGCGCAGCGAATATCGACGCCAACGGCATCGATGCAGGCCGGGTCAGGATTTGTCTACCGGAAGCCATGGAGCAACACCCGGCAGACTTGCTGATAGCCAATATACTCGCGGGGCCGCTGATCGAACTCGCGCCTCGCCTTGCGGGGCTGGTCAAAGCCGGGGGACGAATTTTGCTTTCGGGGATACTCAATTCGCAGCTTGAGGATATACAATTGCGTTATCGGCCCTACTTCGATCTCGACCCGGCCAGGAGCATCGAAGACTGGGCATGCATCGGCGGAAAGCGGGTCTGACAGGTTTAAATGTACAAGAGCACACATCTCGGCGAAGTAATGGAAACCTCATGCGACCAGTGCAAGAGCCGGTTTCGCCTTACCGAAAAGCAGCTCAAACAGGCTTACGGCAAGGTTCGATGCGGACAGTGCGGCAGCGTCTTCAACGCGCTGCACGGATTGAAAAATTACGAGGGAGAACTGCCGCCCGGGTATCTCGATCGGCAGCGGGGAGAAACCGGCCTGGACGATAAAACCATGCCGATAATCGGCATCGAACCGGACCTGATAACCAGTGAACGCGCGGAGCTCAGCCTGCACGAGGCGATGTATGGCTCGGAGCGGCGAACTTTCTTTTCGCTCGGCCCGCTGGGCTGGTTTATCGGGATACTGCTGCTGGTTGCGGTCGGCATCGCGCAGGCGGTTTATTACCAGCGTTACCGGCTCATAGAAGACCAGCGTTACCAGCAACAGGTCATCAACCTGTGCCAGGTCCTGCCCTGCGCCGAAACCGAGTTTTCCAGTATCGAGCAAATCAGGTTGCTGGAGCGCAACGTCTTCACGCACCCGGTCGCATCGAATGCGTTAATGATAACGGGATCCTTCGCCAACGAGGCGCCGTTTGCGCAAAAATTGCCCGACATGCTGATCAGCCTGTTCGACGTGCAGGGTAAACTGATCGCGAATCGCCTGTTCACGCCGACGGAATACCTGCCGGACGACAGAAATCGCGGCGTCATCAAGCCCGCATCGACGATCCAGTTTCGCCTCGAGATCGTAGATCCGGGAACCGACGCGCTGACTTACGAATTCGAATTTTTTTAGGCGGATGACTACAATAAACTCGCCTAATACAGGCATCGAATTTTACTGCTATCCGAGTTTTCCCTGGCGGGGTATATTGCCTCGCCCGCCCGCAGGTCCGCGTGGCCGGTCACCATCAGGAATCGAATAAAATTCAACCGATAAATATCCAGTATCAGCTAAACAGGTTCCTGCCGTTTCTGCGCTGGGGCAGAAACATGACGCGCAGCAGCATGCGCGCCGACGCGATCGCGGGATTGACCGGCGCCGCGATCGTGCTGCCGCAGGGCGTCGCCTTCGCCGCAATTGCGGGTATGCCTCCCGAGTACGGGCTCTATACCAGCATGGTGCCTGCGATAATCGCGGCCCTGTTCGGTTCGTCGTGGCACCTCGTGTCGGGACCGACGACGGCGGCGTCGATCATCATGCTGGCGTCCCTGAGCGGTTTCGCGACCCCGGGCAGCGAAGAATACGTTGCACTCGCGATCACCCTCGCCTTCATGGTGGGAGTGCTGCAGCTGGCGATGGGTATGGTACGCCTCGGCGCGCTGGTCAACTTCATCTCGCACTCCGTCGTCGTCGGCTTTACCGCCGGCGCCGCCTGCCTGATCGCGGCCAAACAGGCGCGCGAATTCCTCGGTATCGATATCCCCGATGGCGCCCACCTGCTGGCGACGTTGCAATTCCTGTGGGATAACTGGCACGATTTACACCCGTTGGTAAGCCTCGTCGCACTGATCACGTTGTTGAGCGGCATCCTCGCGCAACGCCGGCTCGGCGGCTTGAGCATGATCGCTGCCCTGTTTGCCGGCAGCATCGCCGCCGCCCTGTTCAACTTCGCCTTTGGCGAGACAATCTCGGGGATCCGGATGGTCGGCGCGCTGCCCCAGCAGTTGCCGCCGCTGTCGATGCCGCAGTTCTCGCTGGACGTCTTTCGCCAGCTGTCGCCGCTCGCCCTGGCGATGACCCTGTTCGCGCTGACCGAGGCGGTTTCGATCGCGCGCTCGATTTCGCTGAAATCGGGGCAACCGATAGACGGTAACCAGGAATTCATCGGCCAGGGCCTGTCCAATATCCTCGGCAGCTTCTTTTCTGCATACGTGGCGACCGGCTCGTTCAACCGCAGCGGCGCCAACTACGACGCCGGCGCGCGCACCCCGATGGCGGCGGCGCTGGCGGGCGTAATTCTGGTGGTTCTGGTTTTGCTGTTAGCGCCGCTGACGTCCTACCTGCCGAAGGCGGCCGTCGCGGGGCTCTTGTTCCTGGTCGCATGGCGGCTGATCAATTTCACCCAGATACTGAAAATACTGCGTGCCGATGACAAGGAGGCGGTAATTCTCGGCATCGTTTTTTTCGGCACCGTATTTTTCTCGATCGAGTTCGCAATACTCGCCGGCGTTATCCTGTCGCTGATGATTTTCCTGCGCAAGACCTCGCGTCCCAGGCTGTCACCCCGGGTTCCCGATCCCGCATCGAAGACGCGCAAGTTCGTCTACGGACAGTTTTTACCCGAGTGCCCGCAGCTCAAGATTCTGCGCCTGGACGACTCGCTTTACTTCGGCTCGGTGGCCCATGTCGGGGAAATATTGCGTCGTTACCGCGAGCACTACCCGGATCAGAAGCATTTGCTGCTGCTCACCAAGGGGATTGCCACGGTCGACGTTGCCGGCGCCGAGCTACTGGTTAGCGAGGCCGAGGAAAGGCGGGCGATCGGCGGGGATATGTACATGTACCGTCTCAGGGACACCGCATCAAAAGTGTTCGATCGTGGCGGTTATGCCGAAGAAATCGGCGAGGCCAATATATTCGATACCAAGGAAGAAGCCATCGCGACGATTTTCGATCGGCTGGACAAGAATATTTGCGCCGGCTGCGAACACCGTATTTTCGTTGAGTGCAAGACGATCGAAAAACCAAAAAAGAAAACCGAGGCTTGACCCGATGTCATTTACCATCGGACCGTATGAATTCGGCAATCGGCTGGTGCTGGCCCCGATGGCCGGCGTTACCGACCGCCCTTTCCGTCGGCTGTGCCGTCACCTCGGCGCCGGGATGACGGTGTCCGAAATGATCACCAGCCGCCCCGACCTGCGCGACAGCCGAAAAACCAGGTTACGCATGAATCATGATGGCGAACCCGGCCCCATAATAGTGCAAATCGCCGGCGGCGTTCCCGCGATGATGGCCGATGCCGCCCGTTTCAATGTCGGACAGGGAGCCCAGATTATCGACATCAACATGGGTTGCCCGGCAAAAAAAGTCTGCAAGGTCGACGCTGGTTCGGCGCTGTTGCGGGACAGCAGGCTGGTCGAATCGATACTGCGCGCGGTGGTTGACGCCGTGCCGGTGCCGGTAACGCTGAAAATCCGCACCGGCTGGGCGCGCGGCAGGCGTAATGCGCTCGAGATCGCGCGCATCGCCGAGGACTGCGGCATCCAGGCGCTGACCATCCATGGCCGCACCCGGGAAGATCGTTTTCAGGGGGCTGCCGAGTACCAAACCATCCGCCGGGTAAAACAAATGGTCCGCATACCGGTGATAGCCAATGGCGACATCGATTCCGCAAAAAAGGCAAAAATGGTCATGGACTTCACGGCTGCTGATGCTATTATGGTTGGCCGTATTGCGCAGCAGCGACCGTGGATTTTTCGCCAGATTGAACACTATCTGAGCACCGGAGAAGAACAGGAAGAACCCTCGGTCGAACAAAAACAAACCTGGCTTGTCAGCCATCTAAAAAGTCTATATGCGTTTTACGGAGAGCATCAGGGGGTGCGGATTGCGCGTAAGCACATCAACTGGCAACTTTGCCATAACGACAATTTTTTTGTCGTCAAGCCGGCGCTAATGCAGGCACAAACGGTTGCGCAACAGCTGCAGACGATAGAGGCTTACTTCGACAATCGCTACCTGAAGAGCTATGACAGGGCATCCTTAAGAGTGCCCGCGGCGCAACCCGGTTAGTGAGTGTGGTAAAAAAGAAAAATACAAGTTTGTTGCAGCAGTCTGTAGAGCAAGCTATTCGCAAGTACCTGAAAGATCTTGACGGAGAATTACCCTGCAACCTGTTCGATACGGTCATTTCCGAGATCGAACAACCCATGCTGAAAACGGTACTGCGACACTGCGACAACAATCAGTCGAAAACCGCGTCCTGCCTCGGGATTAACCGCGGTACGCTACGCAAGAAACTTAAGCAATACCATATCGAACATTAATAACGACCGCTTTTCGATCGGATATAATAGCGCCTTTCTCATCACCGAAACGGATTCCATATGCCCCAAGCTATTCGCCGCGCGCTGATCAGCGTTTCAGATAAAAGCGGCATCGTCGAACTGGCTCAGAAACTCAACGACAGGGGTGTCGAGCTGCTGTCTACCGGCGGCACCGCGAAGTTGCTGGCCGAACGGGGTATCCCGGTCACCGAGATATCCGACTACACCGGCTTCCCGGAGATGATGGCGGGACGCGTGAAAACGCTGCATCCCAGGGTCCATGGCGGCATCCTGGGCCGGCGCGGCATCGACGACGAGGTCATGCAACAGCACGACATCGCGCCTATCGATCTCGTCATTATCAATCTTTACCCATTCCAGCAAACCGTCGCGAATCCGGATTGCAGTCTCGAGGACGCGATCGAGAACATCGATATCGGCGGGCCCGCGATGGTGCGCGCAGCGGCCAAGAATCATGCCGATGTCACTGTCGTCGTCGATCCATCCGACTACGCTTTTTTACTGCAGCAAATCGAGGTCGATGGCGCAACCAGCGACGCGACCCGGTTTTCGCTGGCGATCAAGGCTTACGAGCACACGGCGCAATACGACGGTGCCATCGCCAACTACTTCGGACGGCTGGTACAGGACAACGGGGACCAGGCTTTCCCGCGCACCCTGAACCTGCAATACCGGCACGCACAGACGATGCGCTACGGCGAGAATCCGCACCAGGCGGCGGCATTTTATACCGCCGACGGAAACCGGGAAGCCAGCGTTGCCACCGCCAGGCAACTTCAGGGCAAGACGCTGTCGTTCAACAATATCGCCGATACCGACGCCGCGCTGGAATGCGTCAAGCAGTTCGAGTCGCCCTGCTGCGTAATCGTCAAGCATGCCAATCCCTGCGGCGTCGCGCTGGCAGACAATATTCGAGATGCCTATCAACGCGCGTTCAGCACCGATCCCGAATCCGCGTTCGGCGGCATTATTGCATTCAACCGCCCGCTCGACGCAGACACCGCCAGGGCCATCGTCGAGCAGCAATTCGTCGAAGTGATTATCGCGCCGGAGGTCGACGACGAGGCTTCCGCCGTGGTCGCAGCCAAGGAGAACCTGCGCCTGTTGCGCTGCGGCAAGTGGAACCACTTCGAAACCCGACTCGACTACAAGCACGTCAACGGTGGACTGCTGGTTCAGGATGCCGACCAGGCGCTCTACAAGCAGCTCGACGTGGTCAGCGAAGTCAAACCCGACGAGCGGCAGATGCGGGACATGGTATTCGCCTGGCAGGTAGCGAAATTCGTCAAGTCGAACGCGATTGTATACGCGCGGGACAGCATGACGATCGGCGTCGGCGCCGGACAGATGTCGCGTATCAACAGCGCGCGCATCGCCGCGATCAAGGCCGAGCACGCCGGGCTCGAGGTAGCGGGATCGGTCATGGCTTCGGACGCATTCTTCCCGTTTCGCGATGGCATCGATGCCGCCCACGAGGTGGGTATCCGCGCGGTGATCCAGCCCGGGGGATCGATGCGCGACGACGAAGTGATTGCAGCGGCCAACGAACACGAGATGGCTATGGTATTCACCGGGATGCGGCATTTTAGACATTAGCGGCGATGAGATGACTCGATGAAGCTGTTAATCGTTGGCGGCGGCGGCAGGGAACACGCGCTGGCATGGAAAGCGGCGCAGTCCAGTATGGTGGACCTGGTTTACGTTGCTCCTGGAAACGCCGGCACCGAGCTTGAGCCAGGCATTGCAAACCTGGCAATCGATGCCGGGGATATCGACGCCCTGCTCGGGTTTGCCCGGGTCAATAAAATAGGGCTGACTATCGTCGGCCCCGAAGCGCCGCTGGTGGCCGGTATCGTCGACCGCTTCGAGGCGGCCGGCCTGAAAATTTTCGGGCCCAGCGCCGCTGCCGCCCGGCTCGAGGGTTCCAAGACCTTTACCAAGGACTTTCTCGCCCGCCACCAGATCCCGAGCGCCGCCTACCAGAGCTTTACCGGCGTCGACGCGGCCTGTGATTACGTCGCCAGGCAGGGCACACCCATCGTGATCAAGGCCGACGGTCTCGCCGCCGGCAAGGGCGTCATCATTGCGCAAAGCCACGCCGAAGCGGAGCAGGCCATTAAAGATATGCTGGCCGGAAACCGCTTCGGCGAAGCGGGCCATCGCGTCGTCGTCGAGGAATTCCTCGACGGCGAAGAAGCCAGCTATATCTGTATCGTCGACGGCGAACAGGTACTGCCGATGGCCAGTTCTCAGGATCACAAGGCGCGCGATAACGGCGATCTCGGGCCCAACACCGGCGGTATGGGCGCCTATTCCCCGGCGCCCGTACTCAGCGACGCGATCGAAGCACAGGTGCTGCGGGACATCATCCAGCCCACGGTAACAGGCATGAATGCCGAAGGTAATCGCTACCGCGGCTTTTTATATGCGGGGTTGATGATTGGCGCGGACGGGATAGCCCGCGTACTGGAATACAACTGCCGCTTCGGCGATCCCGAAACCCAGCCCATCATGATGCGGCTGCGCTCCGACCTGGTCGAACTTTGTCTGAACGCCTGCGATGGAGAACTCGACGGGAAATCCGCCCAATGGGACGATCGCGCCAGCCTCGGTGTCGTAATGGCAGCCAGGGGCTACCCTGACGGCTACGCCAGGGGCGAATCGATCGAGAATATACCGCCGGAATCGGCAGCCGGCAAAGTCTTCCATGCCGGTACCCGACTGGACGCCAGGGGTCGTATTCTGTCGAACGGTGGGCGCGTCCTGTGCGTCGTCGGTCTCGGCGACGACATCGCATCCGCGCAGCGGCAAGCTTACGAAATCCTCGCAAAAATCCACTGGGAATCGGCTTATTTCCGTACCGATATCGGCTTCAAGGCCCTCTGATTACGGCCCCGCCGTGGCAGGTTCGTGAAGTGATTTATTAACTTGGTCGTGTAAGGCTTTGAACACCAACAAAAAAAATCACGTCCCTGTGAAATCGACACAACCACTACATATTGTATGTGTAAATATTTAATATAACAAGATATTGTGCTTTATTAATTACTGACTATACTACGCGGAACCAGACGAGGGATAACCGATAATGAAATGCCCCAACTGCCGTTCCCAGATGTTCATAGCCGATGAAACCGCCAATTCCCGCAGCCACGTTACCTTTTATCGCTGCAGCGTATGCGTCAGCGAGTACGTGTCGTCGGAACCCATCCTCGAAGTCATCGGCTACCCGTCGCGCGATTATCCGGATAGCCGGGACTCCGATAATAATCGTTACCTGATGGTCTGAACCTTATCGCCGCGCGCACCCAGGGACGGGTTACGCCAGATCTATCTCAAGGAGACTTCAATGCACAGGCAACACCGAAAAGACTCGAAAGCAGCGCTGCGCCCTCGCCTTCTCGAAAGGCTGGTTTACCTGCCCGGGGCCGCGGTGCTGGCATACGGGTTGTGGCTGTCGCTGATCACCTGAGTCGATTACACCGCCTGGAATTTCAGGCTCACCCGTAATCCGCCCGAATCCGCCCTGGAAAATGCCAGTTCGATGTTGTAGGACTGCACGATATCGGCAACCACCGCAAGCCCTATTCCCTGACCTTCGGTGGCCTCGTCCAGTCGCGTTCCGCGATTCAGAATCTGCTCGATTTCGTTATCTGCCAGGCCGTCGCCGTCGTCGTCGATAACCAGCGAAGTCGTTTTATCGTCGAGCGTCCTGCCGGCGATGTTAACCCGACGCCTGCCGTACTTGAACGCGTTGTCGAGTAGATTACCGACGACCTCGAGGCAATCCCCTTCATCCATGCGCAGCAGCATTTGCGGCGGCAGTTCGCGCACCACCGTGACCGCTTTTTCCTGATAAACCTTTTCCAGCGCCGAAACCAGTTTGTCGATTACTGCCACCAGGTCGACGGGCCTGGTAATCCGGATGTCGGAGACGCTGGTCGCCTTTTGCAGCTGGTAGGACACAATCTGGTTCATGCGTTCGGTTTGATCCCGCAGGGTTTCCAGTTGGGCGGGGTCGATGCTCCCCCTGTCGACGAGACCGGTCAACACGGCGAGCGGGGTTTTCAGGCTGTGCGCGAGATCGTCCATCGCATTGCGGTAGCGCTCGCGCTGGTACTGCTCGCGTCGCAACAAGATGTTCAGGTTTTCGGTTAGCGGTGCGATTTCGTCCGGGTAGCTTTGCTCGAACCCGGTTTGTTCCTGGTCCTCGATTGCCTTGACCTCCAGGCCTATTTTCTTTAACGGCAGCAGGCTCCAGCGGGTGACCAGGTACATGATCAGCAACAGCAATATGGTGGTTATGATCAACCAGGCCCACAGGGTCTGGCGAAAGCGATTCAGCTGTTCGAAGTAATCCACCGCGTTACGCCAGACCACGACGTCGTAGCGCCGCAGTTGTTCATTGATATCGGGCCACTGGATTGCGAAGCCGAGGCGAAAATAGGGTGTAGCCTGATGTTCGATCGTCTCAAATTTCCACTCCCCGAGCGCGATCTCCCCGATCGCCGGAAAGTCGATGGTGATCGACTGCGAACGCCAGATAGCTTGCTTGCTGCGATCGTAAAGCAGCGCGTAAAGACCGGAATTCCTTGCGACCAGGCCAGGCTCGAAAAGCCGGTCGGGCGAAACCGTGAGGCTGGTTCCGTTCCGGTCCCGGTCGACCGCGGCCAGCAAACTGTAGATCAGCAGCTGCAGGCCGTCTTCCTCCGCCTGCAGGGCGCGCTTAACCACCGCCCGTTCCAGCGCTATCGCGGTCAACACCATGAATACCGCCAGTACCACCATAGACACCAGCGTTAGCCTGGACTTGATCGATTTCACCGTGGGCTTGGCATCATGCCTGGTCCGCCCGGCGCAGCGTGAAGCGGTAACCGCGGCCGCGCAGGGTTTCGATCGGTTTGAGGTTTTCCTCCGGGTCGAGCTTCTGTCGCAGCCGGCGTATAAAAACCTCGATTACGTTGCTGTCGTTATCCGATTCGTCGTCGTACAAATGCTCGGTCAGCATGGTTTTCGAGATAACCTCGCCGGCGTGCAGCATCAGATATTCGAGCACCTTGTACTCGTAGGCGGTCAGGTCCAGTTCGCGCTCATCGACGTAGATGCGCTGCGTAGCCGTATCCAGAATTACCGGTGAACAAACGATACGCGAATCCGACCAGCCGGAAGCGCGCCTGATCAGCACCCT
>Ga0224512_10003060_pt1 | contig 14898 bp, 14 predicted proteins | sample SF_May12_sed_USG_4_FD_169103 | JGI IMG/M metagenome (GOLD analysis project Ga0224512, IMG submission 169103) | Sediment microbial communities from San Francisco Bay, California, United States - SF_May12_sed_USGS_13 | ecosystem: Environmental > Aquatic > Marine > Sediment | place: USA...
CACGCGTGCGCTCAGGTGGGTGAAGATCGAATCGGTCCAGCCATAATGGACAAAGGCGCGGTAACAGGCCGCGAGCTGAACTCTGACCTGCCATTCGTCCTCGCTGCAGCGCCCCGCTACGAGTTGTGGATCGGGTTTACTCATGATTACTCCGCCTCGATATTCAATTTTTTACCGTCTTTTGTCGCGGGCCCAGCTTGCGGCTCAGGTACTGGTAGAAATCCCAGATGGTGCCTTCCAGGTCGGGCCCGGCCAATGGTCCCGGTCTATGGAAGCGCGACCCGAGTCCCTGCTGCAGCCTGACCAGCACCTGTTTGTCCTCGTCCATGGTGTGCTGGAACAGTTCGATCGCGTTATCGATATCCTGCTGCGACCAGTGATCGCCGTGAAAAATCAGGCCCATCTTGACGTTGACCTGCGACGTGCTCACCGGGCGCAGGCACAAAAACGAACTGTAGTCGCTGCCGATGCCCACGGTCAGACCCGGTGGCAGCGCGAACATGATGCAGGTATCCATTTCCTCGTCGGACAGGTCAGGATGGCCGATGCGGTCGTCGGGCAGGCGCGAGGTAAAACCGACGCTGTAACCAAAATGGCGCTTACCCGGCTGCAGATGGGTACACAGTCGACTCGGGTTGACCTTGTGCAGGGTTTCACGGTGCAACGGTGTCAGGTGATAACCTTCCATGAAATTTTCCAGCAGGCACTTCCAGTTGGTGTCCCAGACCTCGTCGGCGAGGTAGCGCAGCGACATTTGTTCGAGGTGATAGTTTTTAATGACCTTTTCCAGCGGGGCGAGTTCGCGCGCGAGCCCGGGCGCCCCGGGATTCAGATTTACGAATATGAATCCCTGCCAGAATTCGCACTTCAGTTCGGGCAGCCGGCACTGTTTCAGGTCGAAAGTCCGGTGGGTTTCCATATGCGGGGCATTGAGCAATTGACCGGTCGTGTCATACGCCCAGTGATGATAGGGGCACAGGAATTTCTTCGTGTTTCCGCTGCCGCTGGCCACCACCGTGCCGCGATGCTGGCACAGGTTCGACAGCGCGCGGATCATCCCGTCCCTGCCGTGAACGACCAGTATGGGTTCGCCGATATGATCGAAGCTGAAATAGTCTCCGACCTTCGAGACTTCCTCGACACGGCCGACGCAGAACCAGTCTTTCAGAAACAGTTCGCGACACTCGGTCTGCAACCACAAGGGGTCGGTATAGAAGGATCCGGGTAACGAAATTCCCCGGTCGTAACGCTTGCCCCTGATCGATTGCAGCGTCTTGCGAAACGTCGGGCTTAACGCGCCGTTCGGTTGCCGGGACATGGTTTGATCCTCTCTCCTGAATTAACTGGCCAACGCTGTCCGCGGCCGGGCGAACAGGCCGCATTCTATTCGATTTCGCGCTATCTCTCACGTCAAATGTCGCAGCCCGAATCTATACCCGACGGGCCGGTCGCCGCAACAGAACCAAAAGCTGCCGGCTCCACGCAGCGCGCATAAACCGGCAAATTGAATATCCTGTGCTATGCTTTTTTGCTGATATGAACGAATTCCGATGAGGAATAATTATGAGCCAGGCAATCAGCGAAGCAAATCCGTATTCCGCTCCCGACGCGGCACTGGATACCGGCCACGACGCGTTGTATCAGCCGAAGATTTTTTCCTTCAGCGGCCGCATCGGCCGTATGCGATACCTGGCCTACGGCTTCGGTATCAGCTTTCTGCTCATGACGCTGATTTCCTTCCTGACCACCATGGTAGGCGCGATGGGCGGGGGTATGGGCGATTCCTCGATGGGAATCGTCGGCATGATCCTGTTTGGCCTGGTTTACCTCGCGGTAATCGTGTTATCGATTGCCTTTGCCAGGCGCCGGTTCAACGATTTGAATCGCAGCGGCTGGTGGCTGCTGCTGTTTCTGGTCCCGGTCGTAAACCTGATCGTATCGATTTACCTGGTATTTTTCCCGGGTACAGACGGACCCAATAATTTCGGACCGGCGCCGGCGGCCAATTCGATCGGCGTCTTGATCGTGGGCTGGATCGTTCCCCTGTTGTTTATCCTCGGCATCGTCGCCGCGGTCGCGATTCCGCAGTACCAGAGCTTCATCGCCGGCGGGCAGTAACCCCCGTCGGGTCAACGGAAAGCGGGCATTACCTCTTTACAGAACAGCTCCATCGACTTTTTCTGTTCCTTCTGCCCGAGGCCCATGCTGGCATAGTAGATGAACTCGTCCACGCCAAGCGCCTCGTAGCGCTTGAGTTTGGCGATCACCTGCTCGGGCGTGCCGAACATCAGGTTCTCCTCGAGCATGTCGGCGTTGTACTGCTCGCGATCGGCCAATTCCTCCAGCGGAATCTGTTTCGGAAAACCGTTGTTGACGTCACCGAGGTTGCGGAACAGGTTTTCGAACTGGCCGAGTACGGTCTGGATCGCCCTGATCGCGGCGTCCCGCCCCGCGTCGTCCCGGTAAAGCGCGGTGTGGCGCATCATCGCGAAGGTCGGACGCGACGCGTCTGGATACGCAGCGATAGCCTCGTCGAGCTGCGACCGGTACAGCTCCGCTTCGGCGAACGGCCGCGTCAATGGCCATGACATCACGTGGCAATTATTCTTGACCGCGTAATCGAAAGTGATCGGCGAGCGCGCCGCGATCCAGATCGGTGGATGCGGTTTCTGCACGGGCTTGGGCACCGAGGTCGAGGTAGGAAATGACCAGAATTCCCCGTTATGCTCGTAATCTCCAGCCCACAGCGCCTTCACCGCTGGCAGCATTTCATTCATGTACTTGTAAGCATCGGATTGCTTTAGCCCCGGGTGCATGCGGTCGAACTCGCGCTGGTAGGCACCGGAACCGATGCCGAATTCGAGCCGGCCGCCGCTCAGCAAATCGGTCATCGCCGCCTCGCCGGCGAGGTTGATCGGGTGCCAGTAGGCGGCGACGGCGACCGCGGTACCGAGCCGTATGTTGTCGGTGTGACCCGCCCACCAGGTCAGGATCTGAAACGGATTCGGCGCGATCGTCATTTCCAGCGCATGGTGCTCCGCGGCCCAGACGATATTGAAACCGGCCTGATCGGCCAGCTGCACCATTTCGAGGGTATGCCGGGCGACGTCTCTCATGTCCACGCCGTCGTTCATACGCTCGAGGTTGATTGCTAACTGAAATTTCATACGACTTACCTTTTATAGCTTGCTATTGTTGATCACTAGCCGCCCGCAGGCTGCCCCGAATATTAATCCTATTCCTCGTACCTTGATACCTCCTCGAGCAAGATCGGTATCGCGAGGTTACAGGCATGGATGCCCATCACCGTCGTCAACTGGATCGTTTCCAGTATCTCATCCATGCTTGCGCCCGCCTTCAATGCATTCTGGATGTGCCGGCGCACCCCGGGCGCATAAAGATGCGTGGTCGCGGCATTGATTGCGACCAGTATCAGCTCCTTGTATTTCTGCTCCAGCGGCCCCTTCGTTTGCGGAACGCTACGAAACGCGAGATAAGCTTCGAGAAAATCCGGATCGAGTTCGTGAAACTGCTCCCATAAAGGGTTCCAGTCGCCCTTCGCCCGGTGCGCGTCGGTGTGTGGATACTGCTTCTCGTCGCTGGCCATGCGCCTAGCCTCCCCGATGCTTGAATGAATCGCGGCGAAAACTGTAAAGCGCCGCTGGATCGACGGCGATATCGACGACCGCTGGTTTGCCGCATTCGAGGGCGGCCTGCACGGCCGCGCCAACCTCGGTGATGCGTTCGGCACGAAATCCGGCGGCGCCGTAGAGTTCGGCGACCTTATCGAAAGGCGGACTCGAGATATTGGCGCCGATATAGCGCTCGCCGAAGAAATCGCGCTGGTAGGCCTTCTCTGCCCCCCAGCACTGGTTGTTCATGACGATGGTGACGGTATTGATGCCGTGATCCACCGCGGTGCTCAGTTCCGACAGCGTCATGCCGAACCCGCCGTCGCCCATCATGCTGACCACCGGGCGCTCCGGACGCGCCAGCTTGACCCCGAGTCCGCAGGCAAACGAAAAACCGACCAGGCCGAAATCGAGCGGCGTGAACAGGCAGGGCGGTTCCCAGTAGTTCAGCGCATCGGTCGCCTGCAGGCAGAGCGTGCCGGCGTCCATCGTGACCGCCGCGGATCTGGGCAGCACGCGCCGTAATTCCTTGTATAGCCCCGACGGCTGAATCGGATGCGTGTCGGAGTCGGCCTCGGCGTCGCGTTTTTGCAGATAAGCCTCACGTTCTTCGATATACGCGCTGGTCCAGGCGTCGACCTCGGTGCGGGCCTCGATTTTGCCGAGCTCGTCGCGAAGCTGGCGCGCTGCCGCGCGCGCGTCTGCCCAGATTCCGAGCCTGATGGGAAAATGGCGGCCGAGCGCGGTCGGCTCCAGTTCGACCTGGATGATGTCCGCCTGCCGGTTGATGTTGTCGTAGGAATAAAAGGTCGAATTGAAGCCAAGGCGCGTGCCGAGCGCGAGGATCACGTCGGCCTCTCGCGCGAGACGCGACGCGACGACATTGCCACGCGGACCCATCTGCCCGGCGTTCAGCGGATGGCCGAACGGAATCGCGTCGCCGTGCCCCGGGGCCAGGATGATTGGCGCGTTGAGCGCCTCGGCAAGCGCGATGGCGTCTTCGTGGCCGCCGCTGTTCTTGATTCCGCCGCCGGTGACGATGACCGGTTGTCGCGCCTGCCGCAACAGCTCGGCCGCCTCGCGGATGGCCTCCGGGTCCGCGCGCGGCAGACTTTGCGAACGGTAGCTCTCGGGCTGCTGGAATTCCGGATATTCCGTCACCTCGGACAGCACGTCGCGCGGTATGTTGAGCTGCACCGGTCCGCGCCGCGGCGTCATCGCGGTGCGAAAGGCCTCGCGGAACATTTCCGGCACGCGCGCGGTTTGCGTCACGGTCCAGGTTTTCTTGGTGATCGGCTTGAACAACGCCTGTTGATCGACTTCCTGGAAAGCGTCGCGATAGACATGCGCCGACGAAAGCGATCCGGCAATCGACACGACCGGCGAAAATGCCGCATAAGCCTGCGCCAGACCGGTGACCAGGTTGGTCGCGCCCGGGCCGTTCTGGCCGGCCAGTATGACCCCGGCCCGGCCCGAGGCGCGGGCGTAGCCGTCGGCCATGTGGGTGCCGGTGCGCTCGTCGTGCACCCCAATGAAATGGATGTCGCTGGCGTCGTAGAGCGCATCGAACATTTCCATCGTCGCCGACCCGATCAATCCGAATACATGCTCGACCTTTTCCGCCTGCAGCGACATGACCGCCGCCTGTCCCCCCGACATTTTTTTCACCTGCCCCCCCATTCGCCAAGGCGTTTTCTCAAAGCCTATATATCCTCGAGGAAATCCGCCAGCGCATTGATAAAAAAAGATGGATTTTCGACCAGCCCCATGTGCTGCAGCTCCGGCACGACGACTACCTGGGCTCCCGCTATTTCGCCGGCGATGGCCTGACTCATTTCCGGGGTGCTGCCGCTGTCGTTTTCACAGGTGATCACCAGGGTCGGATGGGTGATCGGCGGCTGTGGACGGATCAGCTCGATCACGCCGAATGCCAGCACCCGCCTGCACCTGGCATAGATTTCCGGATCGTTTGCCAGCACCCAGCCGCGCACGGTAGCGATGTATTCCGGATTAGCCTCGATAAACCACGGGGTAAACCAGCGCTCGATGGTCGCGTCGAGCGTGGCGCCCGGTCCGCCTGCGGCCGAATCCAGCGCGCGTTGCTCGACCAGCTTCTGCGCCTCGGGATCACGCTCGTGCGGTGAGTTCAGAATCGCCAGCGCACGCAAACGCCGCGGGTGATCCATCGCGAAGCGGCGGTTGATCATGCCCCCCAGCGAAAAACCGATGATCGAGCACTGCTCGATTCCGAGCTCATCCAGCAGGTCGAGCAGCTGCTCGCTGAACGTCGTCAGCGACGTCGGGGACGGGGGCGCCACGCTATCGCCATGGCCGAAAAGATCGTAGTTCAAGACCTGGAAACGATGCGCAAACTGCGGCACGTACTTTTCCCAGACGTGACGGTTCAACCCGAGCCCGTGGACGAAAACGACTGTCGATGCATCGCCGGGCCCGCTCAGTTCGTAAACGCTGCCGTTACGGCTGGTTTCAGGCATAGAAAATTCAAATGCTGGGTTGATACCTTCCTAATTTACCCCAGGCGCCAACAAATAGAGAGTTTTTTGTCGAATTAAAAACGCTTTATTTTCGAAATCGGGCGCTGACGAAAATAATATAGGTGGTATGTTTCGGCCAATAACAACTTCTTGCCTCCACTAATAACCAGCCTTCGATTTTCTGTTTCGTATTTCAGGTTTAGAAGGAATCTGGCTTCTGCCAGGTTGCAAATATTTATCTATACTTGGAGATACCAATCGAATCAGACTAATCGATCTTCAGCAGCAAGCAGGCCCCGGTTTCACCCTTCGAATAATATTCAAGATTATGTAATGGATGATATTACCCTAAACCGCATGACCCAGGATCAGCTGGTCGAAGAGCTCGAGCACTACCGATATCAGAAACTGCTACTGCATGCTATCGATCGCATAGCCCGCGTGGGCTATTACGAGTGGTGTTATGAAAATGACAGACTTCTTACTTGTTCCGAGGAGTATGCCAATATTTTCAAGATGACCCCCAAACAAATGCTGGAAGCAGAGAACAGTTACGAAAAATCTCTATTGGGGATTTATCCCGATGACCGGGAAGAGTACCGGCGAAATACCGAAAACCTGTTAAAAACTAATTCGATGGAGCTCGAATATCGAATCATCCAGAAAGACGGTGAAATTCGCCACGTTCGAGAAACCTGCGTGGTTGAAGTTGATTCTAAAACCGGGCGAAAAAAAATCTTCGGTATTCTGCAAGATGTTACGGGGCTAAGGGAACACCGACAAGCGCTCGAGTACCGCGAAGCATTAGCCCAGCAAGCCGAATCGATAACCGCTATAGGCCACTTTATCTATAACGAGAATCTCGGGACATATAGATATATAAGCCCCGGCTTTGCCCGCATTTTTGGGTCTTCCTCGGAAGAATATAAGGCCAAAATATTGACGACCGAAGATGACCTCGCCGATATTCATCAGGAGGATATCCCCCATGTTCAAAAGGTATACGAACAGTATGACGAAGACGGCGAGGCCTACTCGGTTGAATATAGAATACGTCGCGCAGATGGCGAAATACGATGGGTTCGCGAGCGTTGTGTAACTCACTCTAAACAGAATGAAAAAACCATCGAGTCGCTGGGGGTACTACAGGATATTACCAATCAAAAGAATACCGAAGCTGAATTGCTGGAGATCCAGTCTACGCTGGAAGCAAGGGTGGAAAGACGCACCAGCGAACTGGCAGCAACTGTCAAGAAACTGGAACATATCAGGGATTCACTCGAGACGACTGTGGCAATAAGGACACAGGAGCTGGCGAAAACGGTGTCCCAACTCAAAGAAGAAATTGCCGAAAAAGAAAAAATTGAGATAGAACTTAAATTTCTCGCCAATCATGACGCATTAACAGGTTTGCCGAGCTTAAGGTTATGTATGGACCGCCTCGAAAGATCGCTCGCGGAAGCCAGACGTAATTGCTTATCGTTATTTGTCATGTTCGTTGATCTGGATGGTTTTAAACGAGTGAACGATAGCTACGGTCACGATTACGGCGATACCGTGCTCAAGGTTACCGCGGAACGTATCAGGGCTGGGGTTCGAGAAACCGATACAGCGGCAAGAATCGGCGGTGACGAGTTCCTGGTAATACTGCCAGGCTTGACCGAGCCGGAAATCGTAGAAAAAATTGCACGAAACTTAATTACCGATATTTCAGAAGAAATCGTTATCGAGCAGGATGGACTAAGGATAGGAGCCAGTATTGGAATAGCGATGTACCCGGAAGATGGTCTGACCTCGGAGGAATTGATCAGGCAGGCGGATGCAGCTATGTATGCAATCAAACAAAAAGGCAAAAATAGTTACGGGTTCGTTGGATCAAAACCATAATCCGGGAGTCCGTTACGGATTATTGTCGCCGATGCATCGAGTTTGAGCCCCTGTTTTCTCGTAAGAGGACCCCGAGCGGGCTCTGGATCGAGGCAATCTTTGGCCATCGGCGCAGGCTCGAGGTTTTTCTGTAATTTCGCGCCCGCAGGGCTGATCGAATACCGCAAGCAGATACTGGAGCTGCAGGGAATCCTGACGTGGTTATCGACAGGCGCGAAGCAACTGCCAGGTTAAGTTCAGGTCACGAACTTCTTCCAGATTTGTTTGCCCTCTTCCGCTGTCGCCATCGGCGTACGGCCACGGCACCTCACCGGGAGCTTCACTCGGTCGTCCGCCTTCGCAGTGGCAACCTCATTCGCTGTACCCCGAGGGGGATTATCTTTAAACGGCAGGAATTAATCGAGGTTTTCTTGATTTGCGTCTAAATGCTCTACCCGAAAATGTGAAAACTATAAATGTTAAATGGGAAAATCAGGGAGGTTATGAAAATGACCAAATCAGCCAAAACAGTTCCAGTGAAACATGAAGCGTTAAAACCGCAAAAAGAGGTTTTGACGAACCCAATGATGAGGCTTCGTGACGAAGTCGATAATGTGTTTGATCGGTTCTTCGGTGAAGGATTGAAAATGACGCCGTTGTTCCGCCGTATGATGGAAAGGGGGCCGTTGTGGGATTGGCAATGGGAAAGCGGATTCGAGCTGACCCCCACGGTAGATATTACCGAATCCGACACCGCTTACGAGATGACAGCGGAAATGCCCGGCATGGATGAAAAGGACTTCGAGCTGATGTTAAGCGAAGGCATGCTGACGCTGAAGGGTGAGAAGAAGGAAGAGCACGAAGAGCATGATAAGGACTATCGGCTCAGCGAACGACGCTTCGGTTCCTTCCAGCGCGTGTTCAGGTTGCCCAAGGGCGTAGACGACGCCAAGGTGAGCGCCAGGTTCGCGAATGGCGTGCTGCACGTTACCCTGCCGAAGAGCAAGGAAGCGCAGCTCAAACAGCGGAAAGTTCCGGTCAAGAGCGCGTAGTACGGCAGTGCGGCATCCGAGAAATCGGATGCCGCATTTTTGCGAGCAGAATTTGTCAGAGGGAGTGTTAATTTGAAAAGCTGAACAATAAAGGTTCGGAAACGCTCTTGTGCTGGCCACCACTTTTATTAAAGACGGCTATTTGGCCGAGAATCTTCTGCCCGGCAGATAATTTGACATCGTCGTCGTGCCCGGTATCAAGCAAACGCACCATCTCCAGCGACCAATAATCGCCATTCCAGGCTCCCCTGGCTGTCACATCGGCAACACTGCCCGATGCCTCGCGGCTAAAATCAATACTTTGACGGCTGGTTGTGGTCCTGGTTTTGCCAGGCTTCAGGGTGCTGAAACCGATATAGCCCTCATCCCTGTCACGATCGATATAGACCGTTTTACCGCTTTCAGTCTCGTATTCAGCCACATCTTCAATCATCTTCAAGGAAATCGTATGTTTGTAGTCAGAGGCATTTCCGATCCGGTTGCTTCGTCCTGCCGACCAAACCCAGACGTCGACCTGATAGTTGGCGTCCGCAACCATCGAGCGGTTGAATTCACCCGCCAACGCAAACCGCAATGCAAACATATCGTCTCGGATCTTACTGCGTTGGTACTTCTGACCTCGCCACTCCCAGGGACGGTAATTGTCATCGGGTGCGTCGTCGGGCCACTGGGCCGCAACATAAATCATACCATCGCGCATTCCGAGCCACAGCTTAACCTCAATGGTGCCGGTGCGATTTTTCGGATCATTATCGACAGCGGGGGTAATTTTAATCAGGTTAGGCGGCAGCACCTGCCATTCACTCAACTCGCCATCTATTTGCGGGCTAAATCCGAGTTGGTCAACATCAAGTTGCTGATACTGCTCGGCATGTACTTGCAAAGAGGTCGTAGTAATGATTGCGGCTGATCCAAGAATTATCAGTTTCGACAGCCAATATCTTGCCGGCCACAGCAGAAATAACGAGAAACCTATCAGGCATGGCGTGTACATTTAACTAAATTCCGTCGAAGACGGATCCTATCGGATGATCAGCCTGCCCTCCATTCCCTCGGCACGATGATCGTCGATGGTACAGTAGACCGGGTACTCCCCCCTGGTTACAGGGACAAAATATAGATCCAACTGGCCGTTGACCATCAACTCCAGTGCAGTGAAATAAGGCGCCTTTATCTCACCGTCCTTGTTGGATTGCACTTTTCGGGTAGCAATCGCCTTGTAGAACTCGGGCGCGGTAAAATAGTGTTTCTTGTCGCCCTCGTTTTTCAACTGCAGCTTGTAGGCCTGCCCCACCTTGAAGACAAAACTCTCGGTACCGTATGAATACTCATCGAGATTTACGGTTACAGTTTCCATATTTTCCCAGTCGGCGCTTTTGACGATTTCGCCGGCATTCGTGATGTAATCTTCAGCCGCGTAGATAGCTGCAGCGAAACTGACCAACAGCCCTGTTATTACAATAGAAAAAATGCGTTGCATTGATCTTTTTCCTCACGTTTGATTGCAGAAGTTGTTCGCTGGATTGATTAAGCGGCACGCATACAGTTCCGCCCGGCATTCTTAGCTTCATAAAGGGCCTTATCGGCAGCCTCGATAAATTGCTTAGGATTTCCCACCATACAATAGGGATAGGAAGCCACACCGATACTAATGGTCACACGCAGTCCATCCATGTCGGTCTGCTCAACCGCTTTTCGTAAACGTTCGGCTATCTCCTGGGCAAATTTGTTACTGGTTTCGGGCAAAATGATCAGAAATTCCTCACCACCGTAACGGCAGGGAATATCAAGGCTTCGGATCAACCCCTTCACAGTCGAAGAAATATTTTGCAGGACTCGATCTCCCTGCTCATGACCGTATTCATCGTTGAAGCGTTTAAAATGATCCACGTCAAACATGATAATCGACATCTCATGCCCATAACGCCGACAACGATTCAATTCACTAGCCAGAGTTTCATCGAGGTGGCGACGGTTAAACAGTCCGGTCAGACCATCGGAAATCGCCAGGTGTTGCAACTCCGCCTGCATGGTTTTTTCCGCGGTCACATCGCGTATCAGGGCCGCAGAGCCGATGGTCTCCTGTTCCTGGTTCAGAATAGTCGAAGCCAGGATCTGCAGCACTCGTTCATTGTTAATTATCTCGATATAACTCTCCTCATCGATGGCCCTCCGCATTATTTCCGGATCGTCAAATAGATGGATGAAGCCTTCATCGAAAATGTCCCTGGACGACTTTCTCAGGATTTCCACGGCCGAGGGATTTGCCAGCACTATTTTGCCATTGCGATCCGTGACTACCATACCGTCATGGGCGCTGAGAATCAGGGTGGTTAGTTTGTCACGCTCTTCAGCAAGTCCCTCATAGGTGGTTTTGAGCTCCAGGGACATGCGATTAAAACTCTTGGCCATAATACTGATTTCATCGCGACCCAGCACCGGCACGGTCATGCTCAAATCACCACGTGAGACGCTGGTCATGGCAGTGGTCACCCGACTTATCGGCTGTACGATCGTGCGTTTGACCATAAGGCCGGTCAGCAAAACAATCAGCAGCAGAAATGGCACCGACATCTGATAGGCCTGCCATCGACTGGAATCCACTGCGTTTTCCACGGCTTGCAACGAGGTCGTGATTTTAACGATTCCTCGCACTGGGTCTGCGCTACCGTGGCACTCGTGGCATTCTTTCTTATTTTTGATCGGCGCAATAAATGTCAGAAAATTCTCGCCCGATGCGTCATTTGAGCGGATTTTAACGATCTCCTCGGTGGCAATAGCCTTTCTCAAATCCTCGGAATCAACAGGAATAATCCTGCGCTCATTCTGTTCTTCGCGTAATTCAAACAGCTCTTCCTGTTTACGCTTATTGACATTTTCGATTGTCTTGTTGTCGAGGAATGCCTCATTACCGTCAATACGTGCAATACGGAAATCGACAACGTCCTGAACATTGTGCAAGTTTGCGGCATAGTCCTGTGCAATATCGGCATATCCAGCCAGCATTACCGTCTGCAAACCTTCGATAACACTTTGGGTTACCTTACTCATAATCTGCTCGTTTTGCCTGAACAAGCTCTGCTGCTGCTGATCGGTATAGAACAGCACCATAATTATCAGGCCGATGGTAGAAATCCCGCCAAAAGTTAAAATTAGTTTATGGCCAATTCGATTAAACACGCTGCATTTCCAAGGTTTATTATTAGTTAGTAACTTGCCCTTCGATCAAACAATGGCCCCTGGCTGCCGTCCTGGACAGCCCCAAAAAAACCATTGCATAGGGCTTATGCTTTCAAGCATAGGACAGAATTTATCGAATATCTGACGACTGACGATGTATTTATATCGGCCGGATTATCGATAGCTGGAGTTTTATCCAATGTACTGAACAGTCTGCCTTATCCATCAGGAGTTAGGCTGGCAACCAGAAGGATTTAACAAGAGTGACGAAGGTCTAAACAATGACCTTAAATCCGATACTGTAGGAAAAATTAAAAGGGATGCTTTTATTTCATTTCAAGCGAATATTGAATTTCCACTATGTAGCGTCTATCGCAGCTGATATAGATAAATTATGGTCCTGCCTCCCCCATGGCGGATGCTTATAAACTGAGGCCAGGCTGCGGGAATCGGCCAGTTTCGAGCGCCTGATCTCAATTAGAATAACCGTTGTTTTATATCAATTGTCCGATTGTATGCGCATACCAATTTTTAACGTGACCTGATAATGCGCAACCTCGTTGTTCACTATATGTCCGCGAGTATCGACCACCTCAAACCACTCGAGATGGTGCAGGGTCTTGCTGCATTCAGCGATAGCATTGTTGATCGCATCCTCGATACTATTCGGGGAAGATCCGATAATTTCGATCTTTTTGTAAGTGTGTTTATCTGACATGGCTTTCGCCCTCTCCCAGATAGGCCTCTAATTTATCAATTGGAATCGATCTCTCATTAAAATTTAAAGCCGAAAGCGGATACATAATATCAATTATTAATAGCCCACATCCACTGCCAACAGCAGACACCCCGTAAATCTCGCATCCAGGACATCGGTGAAAAATTAAATGCTTCCCGGTTACCCCTTAATGTATTGAATAAGCTGTTCAATCGTGAACTCGTGATCAGCAATAATGCTCTTGACCACATCGCCAATCGAGACCAGGCCAACCAGCCTGTTCTGGTCTACCACCGGAAGATGACGTACTCGTTTTTCGGTCATAACGGCCATGCATTCTGGTATCGTCTGGTCGATTCGTGCACACGCAACATTAGTCGTCATGATATCCCGCACTGGTGTTTCGGGCGATGATTTACCTTCCAGAATGACCTGTCGTGCATAATGCCGCTCCGTAATGATGCCGACGATTTGATCGTCCACCATTACAACTAATGACCCGATATTTTTATCTGCCATTTTCTTAATGGCATCAAATACCGAATCATCTGGATGAACAGAATAAACTTCATGTCCTTTTTCATTCAGTAGATGTTGTACCGTTTTCATCTTTCATCCCCAACCTCATATCGAATTTTTTAACACACCGCGCGCATGCCTGGGTTGACGCAGGTCAGATTTTCGCCTTTTCAAAAAGCACCCCGCTAACGGGAATATGGCCTCGGAGGGACTTCCTGTTTCCAGATTGCGTGAATCGCAAGCTTGAGGAATATTGGTATTGGGCCGTCTCTCGCCGTCGATTTTGGGATTTTTGTTGGTTTTTTGGGGATTTTTCGAGTCAGTCTTCTCGTATGCGGGTCCTCACAAAGCCCCGGCAGGAGGTAATCGTCGGCCAGTAGCTGGCGTCCAGCAATAAAGTGTAAAAACGCTATCCTGTCAAAAACCTGATAATGTTGCTGCTGGGCATTAGGAGGAACAATGATTCAACGTCGAAGGGGGATGTCATTGTGGACGGTTTCGATTGGTAGTGCTGGCACCGTTAGTCATCAAGGTATCTCAATACAATTGCAGCATCTGTTCGAAGTCAGGCTATCTGGGAATGATAATTCCACGGGATCGGTTCACGCTTAAATGCGGTGAGAAAAGCCTAACTGATTACGAGTTTGATTCCGGCGTTGCGAAGCACCTTTTCTGCAAGTCTTGTGAGACCAAGTCATTTTACATTCCGCGGTCCCATCCGGATGGGGTGAGTGTTAACGCGAGATGTCTCGATCCAGAACCTGTCGAAGATATGAATAGCAAACAGATCGACGGAAAAGATTGGGAGCGATACTATCCCGAGGCCGAGCCGAAGGGTAATCGAACTAGTTCTCGATTATCGCCAAAGCGGTCGCAGCGAATTGAGACCAGATAGATTAATCACAGCCTTCCTCTTCCGTGACATAGTCGCCATTTTCCTGGATATACTGGGTACGAATAAACATCATTTTATCGATGCGCCAGAACTGTTCGTCCAAAGCCTTTTCGACAGTATCATTTTTTAGACTATCGTAAATCATCACACGACCCTGAGCCTCGGCCTCGAGGTCGCTTTTAGTTGGGGTAAAGAGCACCTTCAGTTGATAACTGTCGTAGGCATGCAGGGATGACAAAGGCACTAAAAGCGCAGCTAGAATTAGACTTACAAGTCCTTTTCGGTTTTCTTTCCTGTTGTGCTTTGTTATTGGCAGAAGGTCCATTTTTCTATCTCCTCACTTATTCATTTGACCACCGGCTGCTCGCAGTCGTTTCCAATAAGAGGACAAAATATTGTTGCAACTTTCAATTTCCATTTCGCTTCGTCAGAAGGAAATCTGTCACAATAATAATCATCGATAGTGAACCATCGATCCGAAACCGTCGTCAATGATCCGTTTGGATTGTTTTTCTGACTCATTTGAGTCACTTTAGTAGCA
>Ga0224512_10003061_pt1 | contig 14897 bp, 15 predicted proteins | sample SF_May12_sed_USG_4_FD_169103 | JGI IMG/M metagenome (GOLD analysis project Ga0224512, IMG submission 169103) | Sediment microbial communities from San Francisco Bay, California, United States - SF_May12_sed_USGS_13 | ecosystem: Environmental > Aquatic > Marine > Sediment | place: USA...
CGCGCCGCTCCTCTTGAATCGCCGCGCCGCCTATTAGCTCCGCGGTGGGCCCAGCAAAATATCGTTCCCCTCGATTCTTACGTCGAAGACAGTTAGACCGTGTTCGGCCGGTTCCTCTTGTACGGTGCCATCGCGTACATCGAAGCGGCTGCCGTGTAATGGGCACTTCACGAATTTCCCTTGCAACGCACCGCTCGCGAGCGACGCGTCTTCGTGCGGACAGGTATCACACAACGCGTATATGTGTGCGTCAACATTTACCAACAGAATGGGTTCCGGCGCGTGATCAACCCGGAGCATTTTCCCAACCGGTATGTCCGCCAAACCAGCGATTCTCGTATAAGAAGTCATATTAGTGCCTTGGCGTCAGTATCGGCCTGCGGGTGGAACCAAGCAAGTTTTTCGTGCAAGCGCACGACCTCGCCGATAATTATGAGCGTGGGTGCGTGTACATCGGCACCGCCTATGATGCCCGGTAGTGTAGCAATGGTGGCGGCGAATACGCGTTGGTGCTGGGTCGTACCTTGTTCGATGAGCGCGGCGGGAGTCTGCGGTGGCATACCGTGCGCGATTAGCTGTTGGCATAGCGTAGGCAATCCGCTTAGTCCCATATAGCACACCACGGTTTGGCCTGGCTGCGATAGCATCTCCCAGTTCAGGTCGAGCTTGCCTTCGCGTTGGTGGCCCGTAACGAACACACAGGACTGCGAGTAGTCGCGGTGGGTGAGCGGGATGCCGGCGTATGCTGCGCAACCCGACGCCGCGGTAATTCCGGGTACTACTTGGAACGGAATGCCTTGGGCCGCGAGGGTATCAATCTCTTCGCCGCCACGGCCGAAAATAAACGGATCGCCACCCTTGAGCCGCAATACTCTTTTTCCTTGTTGCGCGAAGCGCACCAGCGTATCGTTAATTTCCTCTTGACGCATCGAGTGGTACGCGCGTTGCTTACCAACGTATATACGCTGTGCGTCGCGTCGGGCGAGATTCAATATTTCAGCTGAAACAAGCCGGTCATAAAGCACGACATCGGCGCGTTGCATCAGGCGTAATGCACGAAAACTCAAGAGATCAGGGTCGCCGGGGCCGGCTCCGACCAGATACACCTCGCCCTGGTCGTAACGTGAATCGGCCGTACCAGTAATCGCGTTATCGAGCGCCGCACGCGCCGCCTCCGCTTTACCGGCAAATAGCAGTTCTGCGATCGGTCCCTGCAACACGTCTTCCCAAAACAGGCGGCGTTTGTTGGAAGTTGAAAACCGTGCTTTAACCCGATCGCGAAAACCTTGGACTAATGTTGCGAGTTGTCCGTAGCTAGCCGGTATCAGGGTTTCGAGGCGCGCTCGCAATAATCGTGCGAGCACGGGCGAGGCGCCGCTACTGGAAACCGCCACCATCACGGGTGAGCGATCGACGATGCTCGGAATGATGAAGCTACACAGTTCCGGGCTGTCCACGACATTGACCGGGATCCCGAGCGCTTTCGCATCGGTCGCTACTTTGGCATTCAGCTCACGATCATCCGTGGCGCTGATCGCGAGGCAACAGTCCGTAAGATCCGAACTTTCATAACCCCTGTTGGTATAGGTAATACGTCCGTTCTGGTGCTCGCGCGACAAGGCCGCGCCGAGTACCGGTGCCAGAACCTCAACTTTTGCTCCCGCGTTAAGCAGTAATGTTGCTTTTCGTGCGGCAACGTCGCCGCCACCCACCAATAGGCATTGGCGGTCCTTGATGTCGATAAAAATAGGTAGGTACTGCATTGTTTTCGTTTGAATCGGTCTCAGAGTAGCACAGCAGTTAAGAACATATATCTGTCCATAATCGTGTCGCCTCGATGCCGTGGGTGAGGAATTGTGTTTGCAGCGCGCACGCCGTCGGGCCTGGCGCCGAAATATAGACATCGGCGTGATGCAGGTCCGCATCGGCGAGTAATTCGCTATGCACTGAGCTACGTAGTTCCTCGTCCAATTTTTCGCACGCGTGACGTGGGTCCACCGTCAATAGACTACTGCGGTAACTAAAATTATCCAGCACATCGTTCCAGGAACGAGCCAGATTGTCCATATAATGTGCCGCGCCGGGCGCGCCGAAACACAGCAATGTCATCGGGCCCTCCCACTCAATATTGATGGCGTACTCGATCAGGCTCTTGATTGCCGCGAACCCCACGTCGCAGCTTACGAAAACAACCGGCTGGGCGTTCGGCGTGTGCCAGCTAAGCCCGCCGGTGGGGCCGTGTACGTGTAGGTGATCGCCGGGCGATAACCTTGAATGGATGTGCCGCGAAGCCGCATTGTTGTCGCCACGGTGTACATGGAATTCGAGGTTGCGGTCGTCGCACGGGCAACTTGCGATAGGATATTCGCCCTGAATTCCACCCCTTAAGCTCAATACCACCCGTTGCCCGGACAGAAAGCGTAGCCGTTGGGTGCGCGGCGTTTGCACCCGCACGACCGCGATGTCGTCGGTCGGGTGATGTTTCTTTTTGCAGCGGGCGGGGATGTCTTGGACAGGGATATCGTCCGGGGAATCGGCCTCGAGTACCTCGAGTTGCAGATCGGAGTGCGCCGTATAAGCACACATCAATACAACCCCGGCGGCTTTTTCGGCCGCCGTCGGTACGTAGTCGTGGTGGCGGACGCGGGCAGTGCTGCCGTTGACCACTTTTGCGAGGCATCGACCGCAGTTGCCATTGCTGCAGCCGTAGTTCGGGGACAGTCCGGCGCGCAACGCGGCTTCCAATATGGTGTCATTGCCTTGCAACTCAAACCGGCGGTTGCTGGGCACGAATTTCACTTCGATCGTCACGCGCGAGCGACTCCGAATCGCCTAGCCACAAATGGTCGGGCTACCTACTCAAAGCCGGCCAGGCGATACCAATGTTTCGCTCGATCGGGATCTTTCGGGACACCGTTGCCTTGTTCGTACATCATACCCAGCGTTGTCTGCGACCCGGCCAAGCCTTGTTCGGCAGCGAGCGTAAACCACTTGATGGCTTTGTGGGGGTCTTTTGGGATGCAGTCGCCTTCCATATACATGAACCCAAGCCCATGTTGCGCTAAGCCGAGGCCTTGCTTTGCCGCTGCGGACATCCATTTGAAGGCCATGAGCTCATTGCGTACAACTCCGAGACCATTTTGATACATGATGGCGATCCGATACTGCGCGTCGGCGTTACCGGTGTCTGCGATCGGCGTGAGCAGGGGCAGGGCGCGAGAAAATTGCTTCGATTCAAAAGCCGCAATGCCGCTTGCAAGCGACATGGTGTGATTTTCAGTCATTAGGATTTAGGTTCCACGGGTACTTGCAACGTGATGGGTAGCTTGTAGGATAACCATTTGCTGTTAGCATTCAAATATTCAAGAAGAGTAGTTAAAATTTATGACACAAGCCGCCGCTAATTCACCAAACGAGTTCATGCGCGCCATAATTCAACGCATTGCTACCGGCCCCGAACTCAGTAAAGACCTTTCGTTCGACGAGGCGCGCGGGGCCATGGAGTTGGTGCTGCAAAACCGGGTCGATCCGGTGCAAGCGGGAGTGTTCCTCATCGCTTTGCGCATGAAGCGCGAGACTGATGACGAGAACCGTGGAGTATTGCAGGCGCTGATGGACGCGACCCACTATGCGACAGCCGCGGCCGAAGATGTGATACAGATTGCCGACCCGTTCGACGGCTACGTACGGGGATTGCCGGTATCCGCATTTCTGCCGCCCGTATTGGCGGCCTGTGGAGTGCCATGCGTATCGGTCGGTGCTGAGTCGGTTGGGCCGAAATACGGCGCAACGCACCGTAAAGTGCTGCGTGCGGCGGGCGTGGATGTGGACTTGACGCCGCAGGCGGCGGCGCGGCGTTTGGCCGATGCCCGTACCGGTTGGGCATATGTCGATCAACGTCACAGCTGCCCTGCGTTGCACGACCTGCTGGGGCTACGCACGTTGATCGTAAAGCGGCCCTGTTTGACCACCACCGAAGTATTGCTGAGTCCGGTTCGCGGGCAAGCTCGTACCCATCTCGTTACCGGCTATGTGCACAAACCGTATCCTCGTATTTATGTGTTGCTGGCGAAACATGCAGGCTTCGACTCTGCGATGCTCGTGCGCGGCGTGGAAGGCGGTGTAACTCCCTCGTTACAGCAGGCATCAAAATACGTTTACTTTCGCGGTCACGATGATACACAGGAACAGCGTCTAGACCCGAGTTCGATCGGAATTTCTGCCGAGTCGCGGGCGGTTCCGTTGCCGGACGGTTTGCCAGCCGCGGTCGAGCGGCCCGATGCGATTGGCTCGGTCGTAAATGCGGATGCCGCGGCCGCTGCCGCCGCCCGCGCTGGACTGGACGCGTTGCGTGGTGCAAGCGGGCCGGCATACGACAGCTTGGTGTATACGTCGGCGTTGTGCCTATATCACCTCGAACGCGCGCCGTCGCTGGTCGCGGCGGCCGATCAAGCCCGCGCCGTATTGCAGTCGGGGCAGGCACTGGCCCGACTCGACACCCGGAATCGCTCGTGAAATCTAAAGATAAGGAATTGTTGTCGCTATTCCGAGATCTGTCGGCAGCACAGCAAACTTCGGTATTGGATTTTGCTCGGTATCTTAAAAGTACAAGCCGCGGTGACGCAACGGTGCCGCGTGAACCGGTGCCGATTCCGCGGCCTCAGCGGGAAGCTGTCGTGGCCGCCATAAAAAGGTTAACCGCAACCTACCCGATGTTGGATACGGCGCGTTTGTTCGACGCCGTATCCGGGCTCATGAGTCAGCACCTGTTGAGCGGTCGAGAGGCTGAAGAGGTTATCGACGAACTTGAGCTTAAATTTGGAGAAGAATACCGGGAATTTATCGAATCGGAAGGTGGCAGGTGACTGCAGATTTGAATGGGTTTCACTAGTGGGGTGGCGCGATCGCAAACCCCCGTGCTGCGGGGGTTCTTGTGCTCGCTTGGCGACTCGCCTTATCGAAAACGGGGGGTGGTGTCACTAATTTGTGGACCAAGGGGATATTTACTGTGGGTTGCGAGTAACAAACCGTGCAGTAATTGATCCAAGTCAGCGCGATGATGGGTGTTTTCCGAGACAAAATTAAACTTAGCGTGATTCAGAAACCTAGTCAGCAATTGATATATCACGAGGAGGATTGCAGATGATCAGTAGATCCAGAAGATGCAGAAGATACAATATGGTTTGGGGGTTGGTATTTGCAGTGGTTCTCCCCAGTACAGCAGCCGCCACCAACGGATATTTCTCGCACGGCGTTAGCATCAATGAAAAATCTCTTGCGGGCGCGGGGACGGCGTATTCCCAGGACACGCTGGCGGCAGCCGCAAATCCAGCCGGCATGGTATGGCAGGGCAATCGTTGGGATCTTGGAGCGTCATGGTTCCGGCCGATGCGGGAGTACACCGTCGATGGCGCATTTCCCCTTCCACCACCGGGGCCGTTCCGGGCGCTACCGGGGCGGGGCGGTCTCGGGGCGACAGTGGAGAGCGGTAGCGAGGACTTTTTAATTCCGCAATTTGGGTGGAATAAGATGCTGGACGAAGTGAGTTCGATCGGTGTATCGGTATTCGGCCGCGGTGGAATGAATACGGATTGGCGTGCGGGCGATACCTTTGGCGGGCAAGGCGTGTTCGGCGCGGGTGACGCCGGGATCGATCTCGCGCAATTATTCGCGCAAGTGACGTATGCGCGGCACATAACAGAAGATAGCGCTTGGGGGGTGAGTCCGATATTGGCGATACAGACTTTCGAGGCCAAGGGCATATCGAGTTTTGCTGCGATTTCGAACGATGCGGCACACCTCAGTGACAACGGCGATGACACCTCGGTAGGATACGGACTCGCGCTCGGTTGGCAAGGTAGAGTAACACCCGCACTGAGCTTAGGGGTTTCCTATCAAAGCGAACTAAAGATGGATGAATTCGACGACTATGCCGGATTGTTTGCGGAACGGGGGGATTTCGATATTCCATCGAGCTGGAATATCGGATTGGCTTGGGATGTGACACCGGAGTCGAAAATCCTTGTCGACGTGCAACAAATCAATTACACCGATGTCCCCGCCGTCTCCAATCCATCGTTACAGACAGCGTTTGCGTCGTGTGCTGCCGTGGGCGGTGTCGGAACCGCGGGGTGTCTGGGCGGAGCTAACGGCGTTGGATTCGGCTGGGATGATATGACCGTCCTTAAACTTGGCTACCAGTGGATCGTTCAGGACTGGACTTGGCGTGTCGGAGTCAGTAAGGGTGATCAGCCGATCAATGAAAACGCCGATAACCTGTTCAATATTCTTGCCCCGGGCGTAATGGAAGAACACGTCACGTTTGGATTCACACGGCCACTTAAAAATGGTGGTAAACTGAATTTCGGATTTATGTGGGCGCCAGAAGAGTGCATCAAGGGGCCTTCGGATCCTGTCAGTGGACCGTTTTTTCCGGGCCCGGCCCAGACCACGGAGCTGTGCATGGAACAGTTTGAATTGTCACTCGGATACGGGCGCGTATATTAGCGAGCGGTGGTGCCAGCGCCGAATCGGGTAAACAAATAGAAACACAAATAGGATAAGAATCCACTGAGGATATAGTATTTTTCGAAATATTCGTTGCGGCCGAAATCCAGCGTGTAGATTACGAGGCCTAGCAGAATACCGTAACTTAGTATGTAGCGAATCGGTATTATTGCAGCCATGTAGATTAGTAATGGGATCACTGTCCACAATACTGTGGCATGGTATCCGGCGTAGTATCGCTCGGGCATGTTATCGAGGAAACCACTGATGAAATAGCCGTGGTTATATAGTTGGCCAGTCGATAGCAAGAAAAAAATGACTGCACCCACAAGCCATTTTGCTTTCGCTCCGACGTTTGTATCGTTTCTCGCGTTAGAAACGCAGTGATAAATCAGAATTAAGAAAACAAATAATGGGTACCAGAACACAGGATTCCCGGCGACATAGTTGACGGATCGTCTCGGCTCCCATAAATAGGGCACCCAATCGATTGCAACAAGCAAATGCATTAGCAGGCCAAGAAACAGAACTTCGCGAACAAGTGGTAGTTCGGATGGATTAACGACAATTGACGTCTTCTTAATTCTAAGTTTCGTCTTCCTAAATGCCAGCGTGGCAGAAAGAATCAACAAAGATGCTGCGAATAGCTCGATCGCTTCCTCAAAGACCAAACTACCTCTGGCGAACAAACTACTTTTGAATCGATAATTATGCTCTACAAACTCCAGTCCGGCGACGGCAAAAAAGATAAGCAAGCTGCTTAATATTAGAATGCCACTGAGGCGATGCGCCGGAGTTAGTACAGTTCGACCTATTGCGTAGCCAAAAGCTCCAGTGCCAATGACCGCAAAGGGGAGTAGTGCCCACCAGCCGCCAGCCCTGCTAACCCGCTCGTGTAACGAGCCAATCTCATCTGCAGATAAAGCTAACACAACAGCTGCAACCACAGCCCACATCAATCGATCTTTAGCAGTATTTACCCGGCCAGCTACTGCGTAGAAAATCACTCCCGCCGCCAGAAAGCAATATCCTGACCACCACACCGCATAGTTACTTTCGTGATAAAGGCTCAGGGCACTATCCCGGCTCTCCAACCAACCGGGTACCGCGCGAAAAATAATCGCTGCCGCAATGGTTACGAAAAACAGATGAATTAGCGTGGTCCATAGCCACCATGGTGGAGCGGTGATAGTAGAGTACAAACGCGCTAGCATCCTGTTAACCTCTTTCTTGGTTCCACGGGCGCGAGAAACAAAAACGAGAACCAGACCAACTCCCATAGCAGAAGTGCGCGCATTACGTGAACGATATAACCGGACGATAAGCGGTTTAAGCTCAATTTTTCAGGCAAGTCTAATTTAACCCACAGTGACCCAGTTATGGGGTTGATTGTTACACTGGCGCCGATCTTATGAACTTGAAAATTTTCATGCGAGCTTGTGGGTCGAATTGTATCTGCCAGTTCGCCGGACTCAATATCGCGCAAACTGAATCTTCGATAGCCTAGATAATTCTCATAACTGATCCTTCCAACGGTGACGCTGGTTCGCCCAGCTGATTTAAGCAACAAATCAAATTCGTCAGTTTGATTACCGCTGATGGGGCTATGCAGCCCGACCCGCGCACGACCGGGGGGTCTTACGTACGCGCGGGAATGCTGTGTCGTCCGATACATATAACTCTTATCCAGATAAATCCGGAAATGGGTTGGCGCCGAGACGTTCTGGAGATGCAAACTAACGCCATTAATATCCGGTATCGCCAGGACTATTGCGAAGATGATTACTGCGTTTATCCACAACCATGACCTACGCGTGGCAGATACCGGCATGTCAGCTACTAGGTGAAATAAGTACGTAGAAACAAGCAGCCACGCGCCAAGAAAAATAAGACTATTATTCGACGACCAATGACTAAGGCACACGTAAATACCGATCATGTTGGAGACGATCGTAGCGAGATAGGCGATAATAATAAGGGTGCTTCGGTTGCACGAGTCAATTAAGAGAAAATAGGGACCTACTGTCGCTACACTAGCGATTGATATCACATAGATATAGAACGACGCGTCACGTACTGGAAAAGCGACAACCAGTATGGCTATGGCCGCGAGCAGATAAATCGCATTGAACGAAATAGACGTGATTAACGCCCTTAGTGGTATGCGCATTACATTCCTGTGATAGCGTTATCCATGGAAAGTTGATGAGGGCTTATGACCAAGAACAGAAATATGAGCGTGTTTTTAGTTTGTATAGGGCACATTGATTTCGCGGACAATTTCCTTAATTTATAAGATCGTAGCCTTGCCGGTTAAGATGGCAGCACGCATCTCGATATAATACAGCATTGTCGTCCACGAACATTTTCGTAAGGTCATAACAGTGAACGCCTTTTTCAATCAGCCATCTCCCTCCTTTGATTAACTCGGGATAGCCTCTAATTACACCATATCTATACGGATGATTTGCTCTTATCGCGATGGCTTTCTTCGCATCGCTCATCAGTTTGGGATTTTCCACGTATTAATTTGGCCGCAAGAAATGAAAGTATTCAAATCCATACGCTCGAGTGATGACCGACATTTGTAGCGAGCTTCGACTCCAATTTTTGGCTAGATCCGCATAGAATTCCCGTTTACTTCTAAACTCGTACTTCGGCCCGGAGGCTTAAAAAGGGAGTATCCTGCGTTTTTTATTTGTATCTTTTCTCGCGTCATATTCAATTATCGCGTTTTGCGCTTGACTTATCTTGTTAGCCCAGCGGTTATTGTTATATTGCCATAGCAAAGTGCGAATCATGCTGTAGCGGATTGGATGGCCGATGAACTGTTTTGATCATTGACGCTTTTCTTCTCAAAGTACTCGAGAGAACCGCGTAGAAAAAGCAGCTCAGACTCGGTGACTTTTCTCCCTCGTCGATGCACAGCCGAGGGAAGAATGGATGCACGTTTTTTCCAAAGGTCTCAACGGCCGGTAGTGCGACCTCAGTAAATCCATCGATGTTGACGACAATATCAAAATGTGCCCCTAAAGATAAAAATAATTCAAGGCCATGAGGGTCTGTGATTGTTTATAACCACCCAATGCGAGGAGAACAGTCATTATGGATTTTCTCGAAAGGGCGGGGATTGTATTCAATTCTTGTTCGAAGAACGTTGTAGTTGACAACAACAGCGTTTGATGAGCAAAAGATCCACCAAATACTCCAACTATTACGTTATCGTCAGTCTTGGGGATGATGGGAGCACCTTTCTTATTTACGGTCTCGTCGTCGCAAAAACCGAAATCCGGGCAGTTTTTATCGGCATATTGAATCACGTAGCCGAGATAGGGATGCAGTACTTCTTTTCTGCTTCGGTTTCCCATACCGCCTTGGTTGGTGGTGACTTTGTCAGTTGCAGCTGGCTCAGCAATGTCATGACGCAGAAGTTCGAAACGAGACCAAGAAAACAAGCTGCCTTGACTGATTTTATAACCCGCAAATGCGGCAAGCTCGCTGCACAGATAAATAATCGGTATCGAAAGTCCGGAATAAGCCAGCTTCTTCGTTTTACTTGGATTTCTCACCGTTCCGCGCCCTGGGCAAGTAGCTGGGTATGTCGAACGACGTGGATTCTAACCTCTTGTGGTTTTTTTCAGGAGATTCCGATACATAAAGAGAACGGACAGATTCCGGGAGGCCATCATATTTTTGGCGCTTAAAGGATTCATAATACCCACTATAAAGTAATAAAGTTTGAAAATGTGTAGTATATTACCCACAATTAGCTTGGGTCTATCGATGAGGCTGTACAATAATCCATTTTGCGGATCGTCGAGCCGCGGACCCGAGACCAGAGGAACAGAAATTTAGTATATCTATTCGCTGGTAATTTGGCGGAATCGACTATTATTAAGATGTCAAACAACCCAAAATGAATTGTCCATCGCAATCGAGCTAGGTAACCGAAGAGGCCAATACCCAATGTTTCAAATCAAAGACGGCACAAGAATTGTTGGCCCCGGCCGCAGAACACGACCGCGGCTGCTGGTAGCAGCAGATATCCGCGCAAAGCCGGCAAATAGTGCGGATTGGACGTTCGCGACACTGCGCGATGTGTCGATGGGTGGTGCACAACTGGTGGTTGCGGACTGCACATGCCAACCGGGAGACACTATCGATCTTCGTTTGCCTTGTAAGGATCACGAAAATCTTGTTGTGGATGCTGAGATACTGCGAATCGAACCCTGCGATGGGGGAAGTCTCATCGGCGTTAAGTTTGAAACGGGCGATGTCGAGCGTCGATCCAAGGTAGACGACACACTCGCCGTTCTCTTGAGTCAGACGGGCGGCGGCCGGCGCGCGCATGCACGTGTATCGTCTAGGATGGAAATTCAGTATGGCGATAACGCCGAACTTAAAGGGATTCTGGAGGATCTGTCCGAAGGGGGATTTTTGATGCTTACGGTTGATGTTGCCCCAAATCTCGGGCAGTTGGTGCAAGTGCGTATCCCCAATCCGCATGGTGCGGATCTCGACCTGTTTGGCCGTGTAGTCCGCCGTAGTAATACGTCGCCGGATGCGCGGCCGGACACACTCGTGGGCTTACAGTTTGAGAAGATGAGCGAAGATGATGAAGAAGAAATCGGATTGCTCATCGATTGGTTGCTGTTTCTTCGTGACGAGCCGGAGTTGGCCGCTTAGCGCACGAATTCCACCACCGCAGCCGTCGATAAATTGGTCATAGATTTTGTAAATATTCCCGAATCATTTGTGTTGCTTCGTTTCCCACTTCGGCGTCGGTCTGCACAATTCGTAGTGTTTTTACTGCTTCATCGTAACGTTGCATTGCCGCGTAGGCGCGCGCCAGAGCAATATAGTAGCCGGGCACATAGGGTTGAGACTCGCTGAGGCGACGGTATAGCTGAATTATCTCCTCGAGCTTATTCTGTTCTTTGAGCTGTTGCACATAGCGAGCAATTACATCGTATTGTTGGACACTAATGATGCGGCGGAGAGTTGATCCGTCGGCATTGCGGTGGGCAGCTTGAAACGCCTCGAACGCGCGTAGGAGTTGACCGTCGTTGCGGTATGCCCGACCCAGGGTAAAAAGCACATCCATGTCGTCATAGAAGGTGGCCAGATAAGTCTGTAGCAGTTTGATTGCGCTCGTAGTATCGTGGTCTTGAATTAGACTCGATGCGTGGTTGATCAATATTTGTCGAAACGTCTCGCTGCGCTCGATACCGTGGCCGGTATAGATACGGTCGTATTGCGCGACTGCGGCCTCGAATTCGCCCGACATCAGCGCGTTCCGGAATTGCTCCTCCGCGGTTGATTCTGTGGTAGATATTTCGCGCTCAGGGTTCGGAGTTCGGTCTGCAGACGGCGTAGTAGTTTCTAACTCGGATGCCCGCATAGTTAATTGGTCGGCCGGCGCATCGATTTCGGGCATTTGAGGATCCAACCCACCAAGCTCCAACGTAATCCCGTACCACAGAACCCCCCCCAAGCCAGCCGCTACGGCCAGTATGAAAAACAGTCCTTTGCCGTTCCGAGCAATGTGGTCGAGCATTGGGCGCTGACCTCGATGAAACCCGGTTACTCTATTTCACCACAGGAACCGGTCGATGTCGCGTCTACAGCGAGAACGTTGCCGACGCGGTCACAGCGAGCCTACCAATAGGGGTCTCGGCCCAAAGATCCAATGTATCGCCCGCCGCTGGGGCCCGCTTGCCGCGAATAACAAAAGGCATATCGTCAAACAGAGGTGCTAGTGCCCGAAACGAAAACTTTGTAATCGCGCGGCTCGGTATCTGCCGCGCGGCGAGATCGGCAAGAAGTGTTGCCGTCAGTGGGCCATGGAATACGAGACCGGGATATCCTTCGACATCACGGCAATAATCGCGGTCATAGTGGATGCGGTGCCCGTTAAAGGTGAGTGCGGAATACCGGAATAACAGCACCGCCGAGGGTTCGATCGAGCGTGACCATTCTTCGTCGCCCGGTGGTGCGGCGGACTTAGGCGATGCCGACCCCGGAATCGGGTCTTCGCGGTAGACGATGTCTTGTTCTTCGCGGCACCGCGCGATGCCATCCGCGCCGGTGAACTCGTGATTTACCGTTACGAAGCAAAGGGTACCGCTACGCCCTTGTTTAAGTGTGACGTCTTGTATGGACGAACGCTTTGTGACCCGTTCGCCGAGTCGGAGCGGCGCACTGAATTCGAATCGACCCCCGGCCCACATACGACGCGGCAGATCGACGGGTGGAATGAAACCGCCAAGCCGGGGGTGGCCGTCTCGGCCAAGGGCGCTCAGGCGCGACGGCACGAGAAAGTAGATCCAGTGCCACAGTAGCGGTAGCGGGTCGCCATCCTGCAGGCTGGGTTCGTGGTCTAGCGTCGACTGCAGCAGGCGTGCCTGCCGGGCATCGATCATGTCCACGGTGGTCTGGGATTTGCCGATCCACGATTTGAGTATGGCTTCGTCGAGTGTTTTCTCGGTCATGTTTGATGCGTCCATAGAAGTCAGGAAAATCGAAATAATCTGCATGTTTCGCCCGACAACAGGGATTCGGCCAAATCGGTCGGTCCTCCGCAGAGCGCGAATTTCGCGAAAATATCGCTTTCGCATAATGGATTGTTGACGCCTCCTTTAACGTTGGCTACGGTTTCAAAATGCTCGGTCCCATCCATTAACCGCAGGCTCACCGTGTCTGGAAATGACGGGCTCATATCGTCGAGACTTGGCCCCACGTCGTACGCATCAACGGTAAACCGGGCCATCAAGGCATGGACGGCAGGCCTATCGATCGCCGACTCCGCGAAGCTGTCGGGTGTCAGGGTTCCGTCGTAGAGCGCTGACGCCACGCAATACAGCACACTAAACCGTGCTTGCGCGGGAGTGTTCGGCGCCAGGAACGGCGCCACGCGATAATAGGGCTCAGGGAGTCGAACGGTCCCCTGCGCGATGCGGCTGGTATCGAAGCCTTCGGCCCGAGCGAGTGCCAGAGCCGCCTCGACGCTCCGATGCGTGTAGGAACAACTCGGCCACGGCTTACGAAGTACCGGATCTGTCTCCATTTTGCACGTTGGGTCGGCGTTCAAGCATGGGGTTCGCGCTGCGTGCGCACCCGCGCCGTAACGCGCAAGAAATCCGTAGACGCCATCAGTCACCGCTGGATTCGCTGTCAATCCTGTTGCTGCGAGTAGTGCCACCTCAACCCCGGTACGTGCAGCGAATCCGGCGTGCAGCGGTTTCGCGTCCGTGCCGAACTGTGCCTTGAGGCCTGCCGACGTACTCATCGCCAGCGACAACGCGGCGGCAAATCGCTCCGGTGCAAGGCCGATGAGCTTGGCACAGGCTGCCGCGGCCCCGATTGGGCCAACGGTTGAGGTGGCGTGCCATCCTGCCAGGTAGTGTTGGTACCCGCCAAGCACGAGGCCGGTGCGCACAATAACGTCATAGCCCACGAGATACGCCATCGTGAGCGCGCCGATAGAGACCTCGCGCAATCCCGCAAATAGCGAGTAACGCGGGAACGATAACGGCACTGGGGTGAGTCGATGCTGGGATTTCGTAGTCGTCGAAATCGTGGGCATGGGCGGCGGTGCCATTAACCAATGCCGCCGCTGGAGCCGAAAGGCTGACGCCACCGAGGATGGTCGCCACCGAGCCCGACGCGCCAGCCGCAATCATGGCATCCCGCGTTCGTCGAACCAGAGGCTCACCCGCGGCGGCGCCCATGCAGGCAAGCGTATCCACGAATGACAAGCGCGCCTGATACAACGACGAATCCGGAAAGTGCAGCCGGGGGTTAGTGGCCCACTCGGTAATGCCGGTAATATATGGACGTTCGATGGCTATTCGATTGGTGGGCGATGCGGGTTTCGAACCTGCGACCTCTGCCGTGTGAAGACAATTTTTAACAATGCGCATTCAATGAGCTACCAATAAAAACAATAGCTTGTAGTCACTAGTTGTCTATTAGAGACTACCGAGATACGCTCCATATGTCCTTATAACGACAAAACGTACCACCCCGGCGCAGCGAGCACCGGGGCGGCACTGCCCACACACCGATCTTCGTAGGAGACGGTCCATGAGTAATTCCAAGTGTAACCTGAATGCCCGAACGGTAGCAGCAGCCAAGCCCGCCGACAAACCCTATGAATTACGCGACATCAAGACTGTCGGATTTTTACTGCGAGTACAACCCAGCGGCGTGATGAGCTTTGTGGCCGAGTTTCGGCCCGGTAAAGGACGCCGGAAGAAGCGTGTCACCGTCGGACAATCACCCGTTTGGACCGTCGAGAGAGCCCGACGCCGCGCCGTAGCGATCATGGCGCATGGTGGTCGATTGCCCACGCAGGGCAGGGAAGTCCTGACCCTGCGCGAGTTTATCGA
>Ga0224512_10003062_pt1 | contig 14893 bp, 13 predicted proteins | sample SF_May12_sed_USG_4_FD_169103 | JGI IMG/M metagenome (GOLD analysis project Ga0224512, IMG submission 169103) | Sediment microbial communities from San Francisco Bay, California, United States - SF_May12_sed_USGS_13 | ecosystem: Environmental > Aquatic > Marine > Sediment | place: USA...
CCTCGATGAGCACCCGGAACTCCCTGGTGGTGCTGTGCTGGTGGGCCACGACGCGGCCGACGGCACTCATGCTGCCACCGCTTCGAGGATCATCCGCTGCAGGAATGGGGCCGAGCCCATATGGCGCCGCAGCTCGCGCTCAAGGCCTGCAATAGGCACGAGGTTCTGGGGTGCCCTCGCGTCGCGATGACGCTCCGACGCCACCCCAGGTAGCAGAGTCGTAGTGGCATCGGCGTACCCAGCCGCAGCGTCTATGCCGTGCCGAGCCGATACCTCGCAACGCACCACCCCAGACCAGGAGTGATCACCGGGCGATGACGCCAGCCGCAGATACCACGAGAACCTCTCGTAGTTGGGGATGCCGAAGATAGGGCTGCGCTGGCCGGCACCGAGTTCGGCGATGATGTGGGCGCGATGGTCCGGCAGATATGAGGTGCGGTGGGACTTGATGAACCCCATCTGCGGAGTTGGCTCGAGGCGGTTGAGCGGCCCATCGGCAACCACGAAGTAGCCACCGCGGGCCAGATCCTCCGCTAGGTCGGCTTCGGCAACGCGCATCGCGTCGTGGAACGCGGCGATGAGAGCACCGGGTGATCGGTCCTGGACAGAGATGGGCTGGTACTCGATGCCGGGGCCGACCGTTGGTAGATGGACCAGCTGGCTATCACCGCACACGACAACCCGTTCCACCTTGGGGCGGTGGAACTCTGCCATTGTTCCATCTCGGCGCCACAGCACAGCGCCCGTCGCGAACGAACCAGCCAGGCCGGGCACGGGAACCTCGCCGGGAGTGTCGAGGGTGATACGAGCATCGGGGCGCCGCACCCCGTCCACGAACGCGATGATCGGCAGTCCCGGACCGGGGCGGACCATCGGCTCCCATCGGCCCTCGACCTCTACCCCATCGGCGATGTCCTGAGGATCGAAGGCCATCTCATCGTCAAAATCAACCGGGCTGCCGTAGTCGGGCGCCCACGGCTCAACATGAAGGGTCGCCATGACGCCAGATAGTAGCGGGCGAGTGACACGCGTGTAATTCGGAAGCGAGTTCTTCGTTCTTCGTAACGAACAACGAATTACGAATCACTACCTCGCCGCTTCCACCCGATAGATGGTCCCGGAACCGAAGCCGAGGTAGATCTCGCCCTGACTATCGGCGCCGATCGAAAGCAGCGGTCCCAGCTCGCCGACGTCGTCTGACCAATCGGCCTCGGCAGTGACCTCTCCATCCTCGTAGCGGAAGGACTTGAGCCACCCTCGGCACCAATCGCCGTAGAGATAATGCCCCCACAGCTCGGGTATCTCCTGGCCTCGATAGACCGGACCGCCGATGATGGCGCACCCGCGGCGGTGGTGGTAGGTGAGGATCGGTGCGGCGAAGCCCGAATCGATGCACTGAACCGAGCCACCGGCGTCGGTCACCTCCTGGGGCACAAAGCATTCGGCCCCCTCGAATACCGGCCATCCGAAGTTCGCTCCCCCACCGTCGAGCGGGATCACATCTATCTCCTCGAACGTTGCCTGACCAACATCGGCGATATACACCAGCCCATCGGTGGCGTCGATGGCGAAGCGCCAAGGGTTGCGCAGGCCGTAGGCCCACACCTCTGGAGCTCCCGCCTCATCTAGAAACGGATTGTCTGGAGGAATCGAGTAGGGATCTCGGTAGTTCACGTCCAGCCGCACCAGGGTTCCCAACAACGTGTCGGACCGCTGGCCGTTGCCGTACATGTCCTCGATGCCTCCCCCATCGCCGAACGAGATCCACAGGTAGCCGTCGGGCCCAAAGCGAAGCTGGCCGCCGTTGTGCCACTTGTGAGGCTGATCGATCGCGAGGATGACCCGCCCCACGTCCAGATCAGCCACGTCGCTCGTCGGGTCGGCCGAATACTCAACCACCTTGCTGTCACCTGCGACATCTGTGTACGACACAAAGAAACGCCCGTTGCTCATGAACTCGGGGTGGAAGGCGATATCGAGCATCCCCTGCTCCAGTTCCTCCGAACCAACCAGGCTTTCGATCTTGAGGAACGGGGGCTCCACCAGCTCGCCGTTGCGGACTATCCGCACCCGGCCCCCCTGCTCCACCACGAAGACCCTGTCGTCACCCGCCGCGGACGAGATGGCAACAGGGCGATCCAGTCCCTCGGCCACCGCCGTAAGTGCAATGCCCTGCAGTTCTTGGGTCGACTGTGCGGGTCGAGAAGGCAGGGCGACGTTGAGCGTGGTAGCAGGCGCCACCTGGATGGTCTCTGCCGTGTCGCCGCATGCGGCAGCCACCAGCGCCGCCCCAACCACCACGAGCCAGAGGCGAGAGATCATCTCACCGGAACCAGTTTGAGCCCCAGCCCGGCGCCTGTCGTCACATACAGCTCACCGGCATCATCATGACCGAAGCTCGTGACCTGACCCACCGTGCCGAGGTCGGACGTCCAATCCTTCTGATCTGAAGTGGCATCCCCGTTCCAACTGAAACTGCGGATCCAGCCTCCACACCAATCGCTGTAGAAGTAATGGCCGCCAAGTTCTGGCATAGCGGCGCCTCTGTACACGAAACCCCCGGTGACCGAGCAGCCCTGGCCATGGTCGTATGTCAGCGCAGGATCAACGAAGCTAGAGCAGTCGTCAACCAGGCATCGGTCGCCCTCCGCCGACGACCACCCGTAGTTGAGCCCAGCGACCGAAGCATCCACGACGTTGACCTCTTCCCGCGCACCCTGACCCACATCGCCGATGACAATCGTGCCGCCCTCGAAGTCGAAGGCGAACCGCCAGGGGTTGCGCAGGCCGTATGCCCACACTTCGGGCGCACCGTTGCCGGAGGTGGCGAACGGGTTGTCCGGAGGGATGGCGTAGGGGTCGCCGGAGTCGATGTCGAGGCGAAGAATGGTGCCGAGCAGTGTGTCGGGACGCTGCCCGTTGCCGAACTGATCGTCGGCCCCGCCACCGTCCCCGAGAGCCAAATAGAGGTAGCCGTCCGGCCCGAACGCCAGCATGCCACCGTTGTGGTTGCTTGCTGGCTGGGCGACTGTGAGCAGCGTCTTGGCCGATTCCGGCTCCGCCATCGTGTCCGAGATGGCGGAGAACTCCGCTAGCTCCGACTGCCCACGGGCATTGATGAAGTAGACGAAGAAGCGGCCGTTGTCTGCGTATCGGGGATGAAACGCCAAGCCCAACAAACCCTGCTCCAGGCCCCCGGACTCGACGTCGGCCCGGATATCGAGGAATGGCTCGGTTGCCAGCTCGCCGTCGTAGATGAGGATCGAGCCGCCCTGTGACACGATGAAAAGGCGGCCATCGCCGGGGGGTGCGGTGACGAAGATGGGCCTGTCGATATCACTCGCCACGACCTCCAGCTCGAGGCCAAGCAGCGGCGCCGCGGGCTCGGTAGTTACCGGCGCCATGGTGGTTGTGGTGGAGGTGGTACCAGGGCCTACCACCGCGGTGCCTGGCGATGTTGGCTCCGGTCCGGTGCGTTGTTGCACCGCGACGTCACTGTCGGAAGAACAGGCGCTAGCGGCCACGACCAGGGCGACGAACACCATCGGCCGGAAAGGGATGCCCATGAGGAGCGGAAGCTTATCCCTGTACCGACATCTACTCAGGGCAAGGTGGCCCTGCTTCAGCTATCGGATCGTGTCCAGAAGTCGCTGACAAGGGTGCTGAACCGATCTGGCTGCTCCATGGGCGTCATGTGGCCCGCGTCGCTGATCACCTCGAGACTGGAACCAGGTATCGCACCGGCCATCGCTTCGGCCACGGCGGGGGGGGTGACTCCATCCTGATCGCCAACGATGATCAACGTCGGCGCGGTGATGCTCCCAAGCATCTCGGTTCGATCCGCCCGCTGCTTCATCCCCTCCAGGGCTGCCACGATGGTCTCATACTCGGTGGATTCGATCATCTCACGCACGCCGGCACGAACTTCGACCGCGGAGTCTGGAGCCGTCAGCGCAACGGCCATGGCCCCGGCCAGGGCCTGGCGGCCATCGCTCACGAGGAACTCCTTGGCGGCATCTCGCTTCGCCTTGCCAGCATCGTCGTCGGCCTTGGCCTGGGTATCGGCGAGAACAAGCGAGCGGATCAATGACGGGTAGCGCTCCCACATGGCCAACGCCACGTATCCCCCCATCGAAAGCGCAACGACGTCGGCTTGCTCTTCCCCCAAGGCTGCGATGAACGCAGCCATGTCTTCGGCATGTATCTCCATGCTCAGGCTGTCGGCAACCTCCCCCTCGGACTTTCCCGAACCGCGCAGATCGACCGCAACGCAATGTCGGTGGTCGGCCAACCTTTCGAGTTGATGCCGCCACATGCGGGCATCGAGCGGGTAACCGTGGATGAACAGAGCGAGGGGTCCCGAACCCGACTCGCTATAGCTGAGCGAAACGTCGCCGACGTCGATGGATGGCATTCCGAGACTCTACGAGGTGCTGCGTGATGTTGACGACACCGCGGCGTCACCGAGACGTGACTCCCTAGACGCCAGGGTCCGGCCCGAAACCGAATTCCTCGGCTCGTGCCGAGTTGGGGCAAACAACTGGAATCGAATCGAATCGGCCGTAGAGCCTCTCACCCTGCGACTCCCACACTCCGAAAACCGAACCGGAAGCGGATGACGTCCACAGGCAAGTTGCCAGTAGGTCGGGGGATCTGACCAACTGAACACCCGCGACCGATACGTCTTCGGCTAGTGGCTCACCATCGTTGGCCACGATCGCGCTGCGCAGATCTGCTGCCGCCGCCACGTCATTGACGCCGTCGGTCAGACCACCGATGGACGCGAAGGCGGTCCCAGCCAGCAGGGCCACCAGGAAGATCGACACACCCAGCTCTACTGCCTTCACGCCACTGTCATCTTTGATAAGACGAATCATGTAGCGGCTATCGGGCGAATGGGAGCCGCCTTGACTGGTACTACTCACGGTGGGCTTGGCCAACCACAGTGAGCGAGGCGACTACTGTCCCGCCGGATGCTGTCCCGCCTCACCGTATTGGCCCTTTTGATCTTCACTGCTTGCGATCAAGCGTCCGCCCCCGAAATCACGGCCCAGACGACACCGGCGCCAAGCCAACCCGCCCTGGGCGAGGTGCGATCGGGCACCGTTATCGACGTCATCGACGGTGATTCCTTGCGGGTCGAGGTCGATGGTCAGGAAGTAGAAGTCCGCCTGATGGGAATCAATACGCCGGAGCGGGACGAGTGCGGTGGCGAACGGGCTACAACCGCCCTGCAAGACATGGCGCTTGGTCGAACGGTGACCATTAGCTGGGAGGAACTCGATCAGTTCGGGAGAGCTTTGGCCTATGTCGACGTAGGCGACGGTCTCGACGTGGCCGCCGCCCAGCTATCCACAGGCAACGCTGTGGCGTTTTCGATCGATCACCCTCGCTTCGAGCGATACGCCGAAGACGAGGCCGATGCCGTCTCATCCGCGCTTGGGATGTGGGCACCATCGTGCCAGCCGGCGTCTGACGCCTCGGTGCGGATCGCGGCATTGGTCTACGACCCCGCCGGACCCGACGGCGACAATCGCAACGGTGAGCAACTGGGCATTCGCAACGAAGGTGCTGCCGCTGTCGAGCTAACGGATTGGGTGCTTCGTGATGAGTCGACCCAATGGCGCTACCGCTTCCCGGTCGGGTTCACGCTTCAGCCGGGCGACGGAGTGGTGGTTCACACCGGGTGTGGCCGGGACAGCGCCGACGAGCTGTTCTGGTGCGCGGACGATCCCTTGTGGAACAACGGCGGCGACACAGCGCTGCTGCTGGATGCCGGCGGCAACGTTGTCGACCGGTGGGTCTATGGACCGAAGGGCTAGAAGCGCGCAGTCCTACAGCTTCTCGGCCACCGTCTTCATCTCCATGAACAACCGCAGATAGTCGGGACCACCGGCTTTGGAGTTAGACCCCGACATCTTGAAGCCGCCGAAGGGTTGTACACCGACGAAGGCGCCGGTGATCTTGCGATTCAAGTAGAGGTTGCCAACGTGGAGCCGCCGCTTGGCTTCGTCGAGCCGCGACCGATCGCCCGAGAACAGCCCCCCGGTGAGTCCGAATTCGGTTCCGTTGAAGATGTCGACAGCATGGTCGTAGTCGTTGGCACGGATCATCGACAGCACCGGTCCGAAGATCTCATGTTGAGCGAGACGAGCATCGGGCGGAACATCGGCGAAGACGGTCGGCTGGATGAACCACCCGCCGTCGAGGTCTATCGCCGAACCGCCCTGAACGAGCTTCGCCTGGGTCTTGCCTTGGTCGATCTCGTCGAGGATCATCTTGTGCTGGCCGGCGCTGATGACCGCTGTGACGGGGAAGTTCTCGGTGGCTGGCCCCACTTCGAGCTCTCCTGTCAAGGCCACCACTCGATCGACGATCTCGTCGTAGACGTCGCCGACCGCGATCGCTCGCGAGCAGGCAGAGCACTTCTGGCCCTGGAAGCCAAAGGCCGAGCGGACGATGCCCTCTGCGGCAGCGTCAAGGTCGGCGGTCTCGTCCACGATGATGGCGTCCTTGCCACCCATCTCCATGTAAGAGCGCTTCAACCAACTCTGGCCAGGATGGACCACGGCCGAACGTTGCGCGATGCGAAGACCGACCTCCTTCGATCCCGTGAAGTTGATGAACCGAGTCGTTGGGTGGTCGATCAACGTGTCGCCCACCTCTCCACCTGCACCTGGCAAGAAGTTGATCACCCCGGCCGGGATACCGGCTTCGGCAACGATCTCCATGAACTTGTAGGAGACCATCGGGGTGGCCGATGCCGGCTTCAGCACAACGGTGTTGCCTGCCGCCACGGGTCCCAGCGCCATGCCGGCGGGAATGGCCAGCGGGAAATTCCACGGCGGTATCGCAACGCCGGCTCCCATCGCCTGGAGCCGCGACTCGTTGACCTCGCCTTCCATTTGGTAGGTGGGCACCGGCTCGGCCAGGCGACGGGCCTGCACTGCGTAGTAGTCGGCGAAGTCGATCGCTTCTGCGACGTCCCCCTCGGCCTCGCCCCAGTTCTTGGAGGCTTCGTACGTTTGCCACGCTGCCAATTCGAATTTTCGCTCCGCCATGATGGCGGCCACCCTGGCAACAGCCTCGGCCCGCTCTGCCGCCGGAGTCTCAGACCATCCCGGATAGGCCTTCCAGGCGGCCGCCAGACCTTGCTCGGCTTGGTCGGGGCTCGCCTTGGACGCGGTACCGACGACCTCATCGGGTTTGGACGGATTGACGCTCGTGATGACATCGTCGGTGTCGATCTCCTCGCCTCCGATCACCAGCGGCGCGTGGGCACCGAGCTGGCTCGCCACTCCATTCAAGGCGAGCTCGTAGGCGGCGCGGCTGGCCGGGTCGGTGAAGTCCGAGTAGAGCGTTGGGCTGTAGTCGTTAGTCATGCTTCCTCCTGGAACTAACAGTAGGCCCACTTTCGGCACCGCCGCGGCCGCCACGCGGTCGATATGGTTAGCAACCCGGACGCGGTTGGAGGTCACAGTGTCAGAAGTCGTGTACCGATCCAAAGTGAAGGTCGAACGAGTCAGGGGCCCCATACGCAAGGCGTGGCTTCCCGGGCGCTCGGACAACATCACGTTCGGTGTCCATTCGAGGATCGCCGAGCATTACAAGACAGACATGGATGCCTACCCGCCCGATGCCACCACTATCGACTACCTGGTGTCGGCAGCCGCTGGCTGACTGACTGGAACCTTCGGAGGCGCGCTGGAGGCGCGTGGCATCAACGCAAGCAACGGAGACCTCACCTCGACAACGGTCGGGGAGGTCGAGCTGGAAGGAAAGGTCCTGGTAGTGAAACGGATTCACGTCACCTACCACTTGGCTGGCGCCAAGCACGAAGATCTCGAGACCATCGAGCGAGTCCACGGCTTCCATGCCGATAAGTGCCCGGTGGCTCGCTCGATCCGTGACGCCATCGATATCACTACCGAGTTCGAGCTGGTGGGCTAAGACCCCCCTCACCCCCCTACCCGCCAGATCGGAGCACCTCGAGGAACGCCTCGCCGTATGACTCCAGCTTCTTGGGCCCCACTCCGCTCACGTTGAGCAGCTCTGCTTCCGTGGTGGGGCGGGCCGCCACCATGGCCAAAAGGGCCGCGTCGCTGAACACGATGTACGCGGGGACTCCCTTGGCATCCGCCAGCTCACGCCGCACCGCTCGCAGGTCTTCGAAGAGCTGCGAGGTGCGGCCGTCGTCCATCCCCGGGGTCGTCGACGTATGGGCAACCTTCGGTTGAGCGGTAAGCCCCTCGAGCAGGTCAATGCCCGAGCACACATCGCACGCAGCTCCGCAGCGATCCAATTCCTCGCCAAAATAGGCGGCGATGGTCTGATGGCGGCACACGGCGCGGTCGGCCCAGTTGTACATGGCACGGATCTGGCGCCGGTGCGAATCTCCCACCTCATCGGATTCCATCATGCGTTCGAGGTTCACGACGTCCGCCCACGAATAGAAGAGAACGCAGTCGCTGTCTACACCGTCTCGGCCCGCTCTGCCGATCTCCTGATAGAAACCCTCGATCGACTTCGGCATGTCGCGATGGATCACGTAGCGAACGTTCGACTTGTCGATCCCCATCCCGAAGGCCACCGTGGCGCACACCACGTCGATCTCGTCACGGATGAAGGCATCCTGGGCCGCGGTGCGCTCTTCGGAGGTGAGACCGGCGTGATAGGGCAGCGCTTTGATGCCGAGGCTGTTGAGGTACTGGGCAGTCGACTCGGCCGCTGCCCGGGAAAGCGTGTAGACGATGCCGCTCTCGCCCTTGCGGGCAACGCACAGCTTGCCGATCGACTCCCGCACCTTGATGCGACGACCCTCGTGGTCACCCTTCTTGAACAGATGGACCTTGAGATTCGGGCGGAAGAACGATCCACGGAACTGGAGCGCATCGAAGAGGCCCAGCTGACTTTCGATGTCCCGGGTCACCTCTGCGGTTGCCGTGGCGGTGAGCGCCAGTACCGGCACGCCGAACCGCGACTTCAAACCGGCCAGCTTGCGGTAGGCCGGACGGAAGTCATGACCCCATTGCGATATGCAGTGCGCCTCGTCCACAGCGATCAGGCTCAGATCCATGTTCGTCAACGCAGACCCAACCGACGCCTCCAGGCCTTCCGGGGCGGCGTATACGAGCTCGTACTCGCCGTTTCGCATCCTGGCGATGCGCTCTTCCCGCTCACCGCCTTCCAGACTCGAGTTGAGGTAGGTGGCCCGCACACCCATCTCGTCGAGGGCGTCGACCTGGTCTTTCATCAGCGCTATGAGAGGCGAGATGACGAGGGAGGTACCGCCTAGAACGCGGGCCGCCAGCTGATAGGTGAGCGACTTGCCGGCGCCCGTTGGCATGATGCCGATGCAGTCTCGGCCCGAAACGGCTGCTTCGATGATCTCTCGCTGTCCTGGACGGAAGGACGAGTAGCCGAAGGTGTTGTTCAGTACCTCATCTACCTCGCCAAGCAAGGCGGAGTTGACGGCGGCGGCCTGTTCCTGCAGGGCCGAAACGGCTTGGGGTGAGAACGACTCCGGCTCGCGACGCCACCGATTTCGCAGGTGCGCCAACAGGTCGGCCGCTTTGGCGACGGAGTCGTCCTCCACCAGAGTGCTGAGACGGGTGATCTGGTCTGTGATCGCGGGTTCGCCCATGGCGGGCACAGTACGGCCGCGGTCTGACTCGGCGACGGCACTGAGGTTGGTTAAGTGCGAGGCGAAGACGGTCGGCCACCACCCGGTCATCTGAAGTCCGGCGACGCCAACTCTGGGAGCGGTAGCTTCGATGCCGTGCAACCGGATTCTTGGCGACCGACCCGGCTCAGCGTGGCGGCATGGGCAACGTATGACCTCGCCAACACGGTCTTCGCTCTTGGAGTTGGAGCGCTCTTCTTCGCAGATTGGCTCACCGAGAACGACACGCCGGACCTGGCTCTGGCTATCGCCATCGACGCCGCCATGGTGGTGGTCATCGTATTGGGGCCGTGGATCGGGGCCAGGAGCGATCACTTCGGCAAGCGGGTGCCATACCTGTTTCCGGCGACCCTGCTGGCCGTGATCCCCACATTCTTTCTCGCCTCGGTTGACGTTGGGCCGTCGCTCGTGCTCTTCTCCGTGGCACTTGTCGGCTTCAACCTGGGGTCGGTTATCTACGACGCGCTCTTGCCCGACGTCTCGACGCCGGAGAACCGCGGATTCGTATCTGGACTGGGAGTCGGCGTCGGCTACATGGGCTCTTTCATCGCAGTGGGCGTGGGAGCTGTGCTGCTCGATAGCCAGGGTTACACCGGGGTATTCAAGGCGATCGCGATCCTGTTCCTGTTGTTCGCCCTGCCCACGTTCCTCGTCGTACAGGAACGACCCCGCGGTCGCCGAAAAGGCCCAGCCCCGGCGGTGCTACAAAGCCTGTCGGGCTTGGTGGACTCCTGGCAAAGCGCCCGGCGCTACGACGACGTGGCCCGCTTTCTGGTTGGGCGGTTCCTCTACACCGACGCTGTCAACACATTGATAGGAGGTTTCCTGACGATCTTCGTCAAAGAAGAGCTCGACTTCACCACAGAAGAGGTCGAGGTCTTCCTCCTCATCTCGATCGTCGGAGCCATGGCGGGCGCGTTCTTCGCCGGACGGCTGGTCGACATCATCGGACCTCGTCGGGTGCTGTTGGTAACGCTCAACACCTGGATCCTCTCGATCGTGATCGGCATTCTGGCGGTGGTGTTGGATGTCCGCTCCGTCATATGGGTGTTGTCAGTCACCGGAGGGTTGGCGCTTGGGTCAACCTGGACAGCAGACCGAACCTTCATGGCAAGGATCAGCCCGCCGGAGCGGCTCGGCGAGTTCTACGGTCTCTATGCGACGGTCGGGAGGTTCGCGACCGTGCTTGGGCCGTTGTCGTGGGGCTTGGTGGTCACGGTGATGGGTCTGCCCCGCACGGTTGCCATGGGTGTCCTGGTGTTGTTCCTAATCGCATCACGGGTCGTCCTGGCTCCCGTCTCCGATCGAAGACGATCGTTTGGCCAATAGCGCGATCACTTCGTCGTTAGAGGTCTGACCGAAATCCTCGTACCACTCCCCTACCGACATGAACCGCGGCGGACGCAAAGGGCAAACCACCACATCAGCTTGATTCCCAAGACGTTCCAACGTCTCGGAGGCGCCGACCGGTGCGGCGCAAATGAGTGTTTTGGGCTGACGCCTCCGCGCCCATGACAACACCGCGCTCATGGTGGCGCCGGTGGCGACGCCATCGTCCACTACCACCACCACCCTGTCGCGCATCACTGGCTCCGGCCGATCAGCGCGGTAGAGAGCCATCCGCCGTTTGAGCTCCTCGAGCTCCCGCTCGATCTCTGCAGCTACGTATTGGGCGGTGGCGCCAAGGCGCTTCACAAGGAGCTCGTCCAACGAGGCGTTCCCGTCGGCGTCCACTGCCCCAATTGCCAGCTCGGGATTGAGCGGCGCCCCCAACTTGCGAGCCGTTGCCACATCGAGATCCCCATTGAGCGATTTGGACACCTGCGCCGCTACCACCACACCCCCGCGGGGGATGCCCAATACCAAAGCGTTGGAGTCGACCAAGTCGGTTAGCTCCGCGGCCAAGATATTTCCCGCTTCGACGCGGTCTCGATATCGCCTCACTCCCAAAGCGTACGCGTCGGTAGCCTTCGCTCATGAAACGGCTCCTGCTGGTTGTGAATCCGTCTGCCTCATCGTTCACCGGTGAGCGGTTACGGCGTGTCCAAGCTGGGATATCTGGGGTTCACGAGGTAACGACGGTATGGCCGGCCAGCCCAGAGGAATCAACCGAAGCGGCGGCGTTCGGGGCCAAAGAGGGATTCGATGTGGTGGTCGCCATGGGGGGCGACGGCACGGTTCATCACGTCGCGAACGGGTTAGTCGGCACGGAAAGCGCCCTAGGCATCGTGCCGTCGGGCACAACCAACGTCATCGGTCGCCTTCTCGGGATCAAGCGAAAGAACGCCGCTGCTGTCCTCGGCGTTGGCAACGAGAGGTCACTTCAAGTGGCCCGGGTGACAATCGATGGCTCGCCGCGGGCCAATTATGGGATCTTCGCGGTAGGTGCCGGCTACGACGCCGAGGTCCTACAGGCGGCAGATCGCCAGCCCGCCTCGAAGTTGTCCTTTGGATCGTTGCACTATGCCCGCAATGCCTTCAATGTCCTGTGGTCCGGTTTCCGCGATCGCCACCCAACATTGCGAGCCAAGGCTCATGGGCGCCACGCCGATGGCGTGGCGGTGTCGGTGCAAGTCCAGACCTCGTACTCGTACTTGGGGCCGCTTTCGCTTCCGCTAGGGCCAAAGCGATCGGAAGGCTTCACCGTCCTTACCGCCCGCAACCTCGACTTGTGGGCGGCGACGCGCCTCGGACTACGCATCGCCACCAGGCGCACGGCCGGGACGTCGAATGGTGAACTGTGGTCGGGGGTGGACGACTTGATGATCACAGCCGAACCAGACGCCCTGGTGCAGATCGATGGGGAGCTGATGGGCCGAGCGTCACTCATCACAGTCTCCCCCGCTTCGGAGGGGCTGACTGTGATCGCTCCACCCTTCAAGGTCTAATGTTCAGATATGGCCAACGACACCATCATCACCCGATTTCAGGACAGGGCGAGTAGGCACTCAGACGACGCCGTCTGGCACAAGTTCGCCAACGGATCATGGCAGGCGACAACTTGGTCACAGGCCAGGTCATGGGTTGAGGAGATCGCAGCAGGGCTCATGGCCCTTGGGGTCGAAAGCGGCGATCGCATAGGCCTGGTCGGGGCCAACGATCCAGCCTGGCTGGCGACCGACTACGGGATCCAACACAGCGGGGCGGTGGGGGTACCGCTGTACAACACCCTCTCCACCGACCAGACCAGCTACGTGCTTGGCCATGCTGGAACCCGAGCCCTCTTCGTCGACAACCAGGAGCAGCTCGACAAGGCATTGGCATCGAATATCCCCAACGTCTCCAAGATCATCGCTCATCACCTTGGCGATGCAGATCGCGGCAGGGTGCTTGGAACCGACCGGCTGCGCGAGATGGGGAGGCAATGGGCCGCAGACAACATCGGCGCGCTCACCGAGCGGATGAACAGCGTCACCGGCGACGACATCTTCTCGATCATCTACACCTCCGGAACCACGGGCCCGCCCAAGGGAACGGTGCTGACCCAGGCGAACATCGTGTGGACCCTCGACAGTGCTCTGGAGCGTCTCGGCCTCACCAACCCGGTGGAGCACGTGATCTCCTACCTGCCGCTCAGCCACATATTCGAGCGACTCACCACCAGTGGCGCCGGCCTCTCCAGCGCCAACAACCGCTTCGAGTACTACTTCGTCCCCGAGCTCCCGATGCTCCCCGATGCCCTCAAACACGCCCGTCCCACCTTCTTTGTCGGCGTGCCAAGGGTGTGGGAGAAATTCGAGGCGCGCATCAAGGCTGAGGTAGCCGAGACACCGAAGGTCCGCCAACGCCTCTTCAACTGGGCTACCACCGCCGGCATCGACGCCATTCGGATACGCGACGAGGGCGGGCGCTCTGGCCCTGGAACCTCACTTGGCGCGAAAGTGGCCGCCAAGGTCGTTGGCAAGAAGGTCTTCGGCGAGCTCGGCTTGGATCGCTGCCATTACGCGGTGTCGGGAGCAGCACCTCTGGCGCCCGACGTGCAGCGATTCTTCCAGGGCATTGGTTTGCCACTCCATCAAGGCTGGGGAATGACCGAGACCACGGCCGCATGCACCGTTCAGGGTCCGAGCGACCTCCACGTTGGCAGCGTCGGACAGCCGCTTGGCGGCGTGGAGCTGAAACTGGAGGACGACGGAGAGATCAAAGTGAAGGGTCCGAACATATTCCAGGGCTACTACGACCAGCCTGAACAAACCGAGGAAGCTCTTGGCAAGGATGGCTGGCTGTCTACCGGCGACATCGGAGAGCTCACCGCGGACGGTTCGGTTCGAATCGTCGACCGTAAGAAGGACATCATCATCACCGCCGGGGGCAAGAACATCGCTCCCCAAGAGATCGAGGCTCGGCTCAAGGCCGATGGTTTGATCGGCGAGGCCATCGTTATCGGCGACCAGAAGCCCTTCCTGGTGTCGCTCATATCACTTGACCCGGATGAGGTGCGGGCGTTCCTGCACCACCACGGAGTCGAACCGAAGACCGACGCCGAGCTCTACAAACACCCCATGGTCCTGGACCACACCGAGAAAGTGGTCGAAGGTGTTAACGCCCAGTTCTCTCGGGCAGAGAGCGTTCGTAAGTGGTCCATCATCGACGGCGGTTTCCCAGGGGAGGCGCTCACCCCGACGCTGAAGCTCAAGCGCAGCGTGGTGAACAGTCTGTTCTCCGACGAGATCGAGGCGCTCTACACCTAGCCGGCCTCCAGCCAGACACACCTAGCCGGCCTCCAGCCAGACACACCCAGCCGGCCTCCGCCGCCTGCGGCGGGTACTCCCCCCTAACGGGGGGAGAGACAATCGACTAAGTAGCTTCCGGCATCTGCTCTTTCGGCCGACCGGCGTGCAGAACCGACCCGGGGCCGCTGCCGGGGCCTTCTGATCTGTTCCATACCACCCGTTGCGGGAATGGGATATCGATCCCGCCAGCATCGAACGCAGGCTTGAGACGACCCCTGATCTCTCGGGCCGCCGCGAACTGCTCTCCCGGTTCGGTTTGAATCACCAAACGGATGGCTATCGCACTGGACCCGAACTCCTGCACACCCCAGATCTCTGGCTCGGAGATGATGGTGGCGTATTCGAGCCGCTCCTCCCACACCGAATCGGCCACTGACTTGATCACTTCGGCAGCGTGGCCAAGGTCGGTGTCATAGGCCACCTCGATGTCGAGCACGGCCCGCGACCACAGCTGACTCTTGTTGCCGATTCGGTGGAT
>Ga0224512_10003063_pt1 | contig 14888 bp, 10 predicted proteins | sample SF_May12_sed_USG_4_FD_169103 | JGI IMG/M metagenome (GOLD analysis project Ga0224512, IMG submission 169103) | Sediment microbial communities from San Francisco Bay, California, United States - SF_May12_sed_USGS_13 | ecosystem: Environmental > Aquatic > Marine > Sediment | place: USA...
TGCGGAAACTGGAAGAGCACGGCGCCATGGATCACACCATCGTGGTGGCGGCAACCGCTTCCGAGTCGGCGGCAATGCAGTACATCGCGCCGTACTCCGGTTGCACCATGGGTGAGTACTTTCGCGATCGCGGCGAAGACGCGCTCATTATTTATGACGACCTCACCAAGCAGGCGTGGGCGTACCGCCAGGTTTCGCTGCTGCTTCGCCGTCCGCCGGGTCGTGAGGCGTACCCCGGCGACGTTTTCTACTTGCACTCGCGACTGCTGGAGCGCGCGGCCCGCGTCAACGAGGATTACATCAAGGAGCATACCGGCGGCAAGGTCACGGGAAAGACCGGATCGCTTACCGCCCTGCCCATCATTGAAACGCAGGCGGGCGACGTCTCGGCCTTCGTGCCCACGAACGTGATCTCGATTACCGACGGGCAGATCTTCCTCGAATCCGATTTGTTCAATGCCGGTATCCGCCCCGCCATCAACGCCGGCCTGTCCGTGTCCCGCGTAGGCGGCGCTGCACAGACGCCTATTGTGAAGAAGCTCGGCGGCGGCGTGCGTCTGGCCCTGGCTCAGTACCGCGAGCTGGCGGCTTTCGCGCAGTTCGCTTCTGACCTGGACGAGTCCACCCGCAAGCAGCTGGAGCGCGGCCAGCGGGTTATGGAGGTCATGAAACAGCCGCAGTACTCGCCCATGAGCGTGGCCCAGATGGCCGTTTCACTGTTCGCCGTTGATCGCGGTTATCTCGACGACGTCGAGCTTTCAAAGGCCGGGGATTTCGAGTCTGGGCTGCAGGCTCACATGGAATCGAAATATGGTGATTTCATTAAGAGCGTCAACGAGAAACCGGAGTGGAATGACGACGTCGAGAAAAAGATGAAAGAAGCAGTAGAAGACTTCAAGAAGAACGGGACCTGGTAAAAAAAGATGTCAGGCACCAAGGAAATTCGCGGCAAGATCCGCAGCGTAAATAACACGCAGAAGATCACGCGAGCCATGGAAATGGTCGCGGCGAGTAAAATGCGCAAGGCGCAAGAGCGCATGCAGAAGGCACGCCCGTACGCGAAGAAAATGCGTAACGTGATTGCGCACTGCTCCGCTGCGCACCTGCAATATACCCATCCGTATCTGATCGAGCGGGAGGGCGTAAACCGCATCGGGTACATCATTATTTCCACTGACCGCGGTCTTTGCGGTGGCCTGAACAGCAACCTGTTCCGTGCCCTGGTTAGAGACATGGATAAGTGGCGCCAGAAGAACGTTGAGATAGAGGTCTGCACGATCGGCAATAAAGCGTCCATGTTCTTCAAGCGCTTCGGCGCCAATATTGTCGCTTCCGCGACGCATCTCGGCGACGCGCCCGCGATTGCCGAACTCATCGGCACCATCAAGGTGATGCTGGACGCTTACAGCGATCAGAAAATCGACCGGGTCTACCTGACATTCAACAACTTCATCAACTCGATGACGCAGCAGCCCGTCATTGAGCAGCTGTTGCCCAGAGAGGCCTCCGAGGAAGAGGAGGTGAAGCACTACTGGGACTACATCTACGAGCCGGACGCTAAGGAAGCGCTGGATCAGCTGATGACTCGCTATGTTGAATCGCTCGTGTATCAGGCGGTGGTAGAAAACGGCGCCAGCGAGCAGGCGGCGCGCATGGTTGCCATGAAAGCAGCCTCTGATAACGCCGGCAATCTGATCGACGAGCTGCAGCTCGCCTATAACAAGGCGCGTCAGGCGGCGATCACCCAGGAGCTCGCCGAAATCGTCGGCGGCGCAGCTGCGGTATAGAAAAGTATTGATCGCGTCACGCATCACGCGTCACGGATTAAACGCAGAGAAAAACGAGGACGTCATCCATGAGTTCCGGAAACATTGTCCAAATCATCGGCGCTGTCGTCGACGTGCAGTTCCCAAGAGACTCGGTTCCGAAGATTTACGATGCTCTCAAGGTCGAGAACGGGCTCACGCTGGAAGTGCAGCAGCAGATCGGCGACGGTGTGGTGCGCACCATCGCCATGGGCTCCAGCGACGGGCTAAAACGAGGCGTGAAAGTGGACAACAGCGGCGCGCCCATATCCGTTCCGGTGGGCGAGAAGACGCTGGGGCGCATCATGGACGTGCTGGGTGAACCGGTGGATGGCAAGGGAAAGGTTGAGGCGGCGGAGTTCTGGCCCATTCACCGCAAAGCTCCGGACTACGTGGATCAGGCCAGCGAGGTCGATATCCTCGAAACGGGGATCAAAGTCATCGACCTCATCTGCCCGTTCAACAAGGGCGGCAAAATCGGCCTGTTCGGCGGCGCCGGCGTGGGCAAGACGGTGGCGTTGATGGAGCTGATCAGAAATATCGCCGCCGAGCACAGCGGCTATTCGGTATTCGCGGGCGTGGGAGAACGCACCCGCGAGGGTAACGACTTCTACCACGAGATGAAGGACTCCAACGTCCTCGACCAGGTTTCGCTGGTTTACGGGCAGATGAACGAGCCGCCGGGAAATCGCCTGCGGGTTGGGCTGACGGGCCTCACCATGGCCGAGTTCTTCCGCGAAGAAGGGCGTGACGTGCTGTTTTTCGTCGATAACATCTATCGTTACACCCTCGCCGGAACGGAATGTTCCGCGCTGCTCGGCCGTATGCCGTCTGCGGTGGGCTACCAGCCGACGCTGGCCGAGGAGATGGGCGTGCTGCAGGAGCGCATTACCTCTACCAAGACCGGTTCCATCACCTCGATTCAGGCGGTCTACGTACCCGCGGACGATCTCACTGACCCGTCGCCGGCGACGACCTTCGCCCATCTGGACGCCACGCTGGTGCTTTCACGGCAAATCGCCGAGCTTGGCATCTACCCCGCGGTGGACCCGCTGGACTCCACCAGCCGTCAGCTTGATCCGCTGGTGGTGGGGGAAGAGCACTACGATACGGCGCGCCAGGTCCAGGGTATCCTGCAGCGCTACAAAGAACTCCGAGACATCATCGCCATCCTTGGAATGGACGAGCTTTCCGACGAGGACAAGCTGGCGGTGGCCCGGGCTCGAAAGATCCAGCGGTTTTTGTCTCAGCCGTTCTTCGTCGCCGAGGTGTTTACCGGATCGAAAGGGAAATACGTCTCCCTCAAGGACACCATCGAAGGCTTCAAAGCCATCGCCGATGGCGAAATGGACGAGTACCCGGAGCAGGCCTTCTACATGGTTGGCAACCTGGAAGAAGTCCGCGAGAAGGCCAAATCGGTATAGAGGCCGTAGACAGCAGGGACTAGGACGAGAGAGGACGAAGTCCGCTGTAGGAGCGAGCTTGCTCGCGATTCCTTAGATCAGGCGGTCTGGAAAGCAACGATACAAAAGCGGTACAGCAGCATGGCATCAACCATTCGAGTCGAAATCGTCAGCGCCGAGGACGAAATTTTTTCCGGCGACGCGGAAATGGTGTTCGCACCCGCGGTAGAAGGCGAGGTGGGTATCGCGCCGCGGCACGCGCCCCTGCTGACTTTTCTCAAACCCGGTGAAGTGCGGGTTCGGCGCCCGGGCGGCGAGGAAGAGAACGTCTATGTTTCCGGCGGCATGCTGGAAATCCAGCCCCACGTAGTTACGGTGCTTTCTGATACTGCGGTGCGTGCCCACGATCTGGACGAAGCGGCGGCGCTGGAAGCGAAGGAGCGCGCGGAACGGATGCTGGCCGACAGCAAAGCGGGCATCGACGAAGCCAGGGCCCGGGCCGAGCTCATTCAGGCCGTTGCGCAGCTTCAGGCCATAAAGCGACTGCGCAAAAAAGGCCGGTAGCCAAAGGCGCCTTCCTGCCTCGTGGGCTGTTGCAATTCTCGGCACGCATGGCGTGAACTGGCCGGCGTGCCGTAAGATTGCACAGCTCATGTCTCCTCTTCACGTCGTCATTCTCGCCGCCGGTCAGGGCAAGCGCATGCACTCGGACTTGCCCAAGGTGCTGCATACCTTGGCAGGACGGCCACTTCTCGCTCATGTCCTCGAGACCGCGCAAGCGCTGGGCGCGGCGGGGCTTCATGTGGTCCACGGTCACGGCGGCGAGCAGGTGCGCTCGCAGCTTGGAAACCAATCCGTCGCCTGGGTGGAGCAGCCGGAACAGCTGGGCACCGGTCACGCGGTGATGCAGGCCCTGCCGGGTGTCCCTGACAAGGCCACTGTGCTGGTGCTCTACGGCGATGTGCCCCTGGTTCGCGCTCAAGACCTGGAGTCGGTGGCGTCCGCCGCGTCGGCGAAAAAGATCGGATTGCTGACCGCGGTTGTGGATGCGCCCGACGGCTATGGCCGCATTCTTCGGGATGACGGTGGAACCGTTGTCGGAATTGTCGAGCACGGCGACGCGAGTCCCGAGCAGCGCGCAATACGTGAAATCAACACCGGAATCCTCGCCGTGTCGGCGAACCGGCTCCGCGTCTGGCTCGAGGATCTCAACAACGACAACCGCCAGGGCGAATACTATTTGACCGACGTGATCTCACTTGCGGTGGCGGAAGGGATCGCGGTCGAAACCGTTTTCCCCGAGTCCCCGGAAGATACCCTGGGTGCGAACGATCGTATCGATCTTGCCCGCCTGGAAAGGATCTATCAGCGTCGTCAGGCCGAAGCGCTGATGCGCGCCGGCGTGGGACTGAGCGATCCAGCGCGCCTCGACGTACGCGGACGGGTGGTCGCCGGCCGCGACGTCAGCATAGACGTAAACGTCATACTGGAAGGAAACGTGCGCATCGGCGAGCGGGTTTCGATTGGCCCGAATTGCGTGCTCAAAGACGTCGACATCGGCGACGATACGCAGGTGCTGCCTAACTGCATCATGGATTCGGCGTCTGTGGGCGCCGGCTGCCGAATCGGTCCTTATGCGCGGATCCGTCCGGGGACCGAGCTTGCGGATTCGGTCCACATCGGTAATTTCGTCGAAGTCAAGGATTCCAGAATCGGTGCCGGCTCGAAGGCCAATCACCTGACCTATATCGGAGACGCGGAAATCGGCGCGGACGTCAACGTCGGGGCTGGAACCATCACCTGCAACTACGACGGCGCCAGTAAGCATCGCACCGTCATCGGCGACGGCGCATTTATCGGCTCGGGCGTAGAGCTGGTGGCGCCGGTAACGGTGCATCCGGGCGCGACCATCGGCGCGGGGTCTACAATCAGCAAGGACGCGCCCGCCAATAAACTCACCGTGAACCGCGGAAGTCAGCAGACGGTCAAGCGCTGGACACGTCCGAAAAAGTCTTAGCAAGTTGCCGAAACTCTCTTATTTTCAGACAGTTATCGGCGGTCCCCTGCGCCTGAACAGGTAACATCGAAGATCATGTGCGGAATAGTCGGGGCCATCGCCGACCGGAACGTGGTGCCGGTGCTCGTCGACGGACTGCGGCGTCTGGAGTACCGCGGCTATGACTCGGCCGGTCTTGCGATCATCAACGGCGGGACGCTAGAGCGCCGCCGCACTCCCGGAAAGGTCTCCACCCTCGAAGCACTGCTCAAGAGCGATCCCGTAGAGGGCAGTACGGGCGTCGCGCACACCCGCTGGGCGACCCACGGCGTGCCCAATGAAATCAACGCGCATCCCCACGTGGCCAATGGCCGCATCGCCGTGGTGCACAACGGCATCATCGAAAATCACGAAGTCTTGCGGCGCGAACTCAAAGCCCAGGGGGTGAGCTTCGATTCGGACACGGATACCGAAGTCATTGCCAAACTGGTTTACCACTACAGTCAGCAGGGCATGGACCTGCTCGATGCCGTCAAGAACGCGGTGAGCCGCCTCGAAGGCGCCTACGCCATCGGCGTAATCGACCGCGATCGTCCGGAGCGGGTCATCGGGGCGCGTCTCGGAAGCCCGCTGGTGGTCGGATACGGCAGCGGGGAAAACTTCATTGCTTCGGATATTGGGGCGCTGGTGGCGGTGACGCAGCGATTCAGCGTTCTCGAAGACGGCGACATCGTGGAAATCACCAAAACGGCCGCACGCGTCTTTGACGCCGAGGGCCGTTCGATTGAGCGCCGCGAACGCATGAGTCAGCTCAACGCCGACGCGGTGGAGCGAGGCGATTATCGTCACTACATGCAAAAAGAAATCTTCGAGCAGCCGGAAGCGATTGCCAGCACGCTCGAAGGCAGGTTGGGTAAAGGGCGCGTGCTGGAAGCTGCCTTCGGACCACGGGCAGCTGAGGTATTTGATCGGGTCAAGTCCATACAGATCCTCGCCTGCGGCACCAGCTATCACGCCGGTCTGGTGGCGCGAAACTGGTTCGAAGGCCTCGCCGGGGTGCCCTGCCGGGTGGAAGTCGCCAGCGAGTTCCGTTACCGGCATCCGGTGCCTCAGCCTGACTGTCTGGTCGTGGCCATATCTCAATCGGGCGAAACCTTGGATACCCTGGAAGCACTGCGATACGCCAAGAAACTCGGATTCGGACCGACCCTGGCCATTGTCAATGCTCCCGAGTCATCACTGACGCGCGAATCCGATCTGGTCTTCATGACCCGCGCCGGTCCGGAAATCGGCGTCGCCTCCACTAAGGCGTTCACGACGCAGCTGGTTTCATTGCTGATGCTGGTCACGGTTATTGGAAGGCGGCACGCAATCGGTGACAACCTCGAGCGTCACATCGTCGAGCAGCTGCTGCACCTGCCCAAAGCGTGCGAACAGGTGCTGCGGCGCGATGAGCACATCAACATTCTGTCCTCGAAGTTTGCCGACAAGCATCACGCCCTGTTTCTCGGTCGCGGAGTGCAGTACCCGGTGGCCATGGAAGGGGCGCTCAAGCTCAAGGAAATTTCGTACATTCACGCAGAAGCGTATCCGGCGGGAGAGCTCAAGCACGGTCCGCTGGCGCTGGTTGACGCGGATATGCCGGTTATCGTCGTCGCTCCGAACGACGCATTGCTGGAAAAACTCAAATCCAACATGCAGGAAGTTCGCGCAAGAGGCGGAGTGCTTTACGTTTTTGCGGATTCAAAATCCGGGGTCAAGCCGGCGCCGGGTGTACATGTTATCGAGATAGATCCTGCGGGAGAAAACGTCACTCCGATCGTATATTCGATTCCTCTCCAGTTACTCGCCTACCACGTCGCGGTTCTGAAAGGGACCGACGTCGATCAGCCGAGAAATCTCGCCAAGTCTGTCACCGTAGAATAGCGGTGACCGGGCACGAACTGCGCGCGCTGGGAAACGGGCGTAACATTTCAGCTTCGCTTTCTAATTTCCAAAGGTATATTTCATGGTAATTGCTGGTCAAAAAGTCGTCTCTATTCACTACACGCTCACCAACAGCGACGGTCAGGTTCTCCAGGAGTCGACCGCCGGCGAGCCTCTTAGTTACCTCCACGGCACCGGAAATATCATTCCTGGACTCGAGGCTGCGCTCTCCGGAAAGAGCGCGGGCGACAAGTTGAACGTCAGCGTTGAACCGGAGCAGGCATATGGTGTGCGTAACGACGGGCTGATTCAGGAGTTGCCGCGCAACGTATTCGAAGGTATCGAAGACATACAAGAGGGGATGCAGTTTCAGGCACACTCGGAGCAGGGCACGCGGGTCATTACAGTCACGAAGGTTGACGGCGACCACATTACCGTCGACGCTAATCATCCGCTCGCCGGACAGACCCTCAACTTCGAAGTCGAGGTGAACACCGTTCGCGAGGCAACCGAGGAAGAGATCGCCCACGGCCACGTGCATAAGCATGCATGAGGATCATATCGAGTCGTCTTGGGTAGCATCGGACTGCGGCGAGTCTCTTGCATGAAACGTATATCGTATATCGTATGCTGGAATTTAGTAGATGGTAGATGGGGGTAGTAGACTAAAACTCTCTGTATTTCCCTTATTCCATCTACTGTCTACCGTTTATCATCTACGATTCGTAACTGCCAAACAGTAATCACCCGTTAGATGTCACCGGTCGAGCCCATGCTCATCAAACACCTGCAAAGCGTGCCCGAAATTCATCGCTCCGCCTACGTGGCGCCTGGTGCAACCGTGTGCGGCGAGGTGGTGGTGGGCGAAGGCAGCAGAATTCTTCACGGTGCCGTGGTCGTGGCCGAAGGAGGCCGCGTCGAGATCGGGCGCCACTGCGTGGTGATGCACAACGCCGTCGTCCGCAGCACGCACAAATATTCCACTCATATCTCCGACGATTGTCTCATCGGTCCCAATGCCCATGTCGTCGGATGCGAACTGGAAGCGAGCGTTTTCGTTGCCACCGGCGCTGCAGTTTTTCACGGCGCGCATTTGGGCGCGCGCTCCGAAGTCCGGATCAATGCAGTGGTGCATCTCAAGTCCCGTCTCATCGCGGACGCCACGGTGCCGATTGGCTGGGTGGCAATGGGAGACCCTGCGCAAATACTGCCGCCGGGCGAGCATGATCGGATCTGGTCGATACAGCAGCCGCTGGATTTTCCGCAATCGGTCTACGGCGTCGAGCGTGCGGCGCCAGGAAAGACCGTGATGCCCAAGGTGATGCGTCGATTGTCGCATCTCTACGGCAGCCACGTTGACGACGAGGTCGTTTCGGAGTAACCGGACTCAAGCAAAATACGCGCGCGACGCATTGTAGAGGCCGGGCATGCCGGCGGAGCGGGTCCCCTATGACACCGAGGTTTCTACTGCGAGTTCGGGGGATCGGCGCCGCGATTCTCGCGGCGGCGACGTTGTTGCAATCCACGTCTGCCGGGGCGCGGGAATGGGTGGCGTTCCCTGCGGCGTCTACCACCCCGGAACTGGAAGCTACTTCGATTACCCCATCCGGGCTCGAGCTTCGTGGACAGCTGATCCGCCCGGCAGGTGACGGCCGCTTTCCCGCCGTGGTCATGCTCCACGATTGTCGCGGTATTCGCCCTTATCAAGTGGGCTGGGCAGACAAGCTGGCCGGATGGGGCTACGTGGTGCTCATTGTCGACAGCTTCATGACCCGCTATGACGCCGACGTGTGCGCACATTTGCCGGTGTACGCAGCAGAAGATCGCGAAAACGACCGCGTCGGGGACGCGTTGGGCGCGCTCGAATTTCTGTCCGCGCAACCGTTCGTGGATCCCGATCGCATACTGATCATGGGTTGGGCCTATGACGCCGTGCTGCGTGCGGTAGCCGAGCCCGAAGCGGCTGAAGCAGGCTCGAAATCTTTCAAGGCCGCGATTGCGATTTCTCCATCCTGTCGCAGCGCCTTTGGCAAGTCGTTGACTGCTCCGGCGCTTTTGCTCATCGGCGGGAATGACGACTGGACGCCGGCGTCTGACTGCGAGCGCCTGTCGATACAGGCAGGCAACGAAGGTCGCATCGAGATGGTTGTTTATCCCGATGCACGGCACGGGTTCGATGACCCAGACCTCGATGAGCCGCTTCGTCTTGACGATGCCTGGAATCCGAACCGGTCCGGACATCGCGGCGTTGTACTCGTCTACGACGAGGACGCCCGCGCGGACGCGGTCCAGCAGGTTCACGATTTTCTCAACAGGCACGTGCCTACTTCTTGGGATCCCGCGTACGCCATTTCCACGGCGCCCGGGGGTGATGCCCGCGCGGAGTGGGCTATCGATCCTCACCAGCCTGGACCGAACCTGCCTCCCATCGGCCGATCAACTTTCGATCAGCTGTTCTCCGTAGTGCGGGATGGGGAAGCCGTTTATGAGCTGCCTTTCCCCTTCGAGGCGTTGACGGCGCAAATACGTGCCGATTTCTCGCCAGAACAATCCGGCATCTCGCCGATCAAGCAGGCACTGATCCCGTTGGGCCGATCGCTTCAACGGCATGCCGCGGCGCCGGATTTTTTTCAGTTTCCGCGGGTTGTCGTCGCGGTGGACGGGGAAGCCGCTGGAACAAGGTCCAATGAGCTGATCTTGTTGAAAGATCGTTTGTTTCTCGGTTACCAGGAACGCAGCCAAACCATCGAGGTCATCAGCTACAACGAGCTCGCAGGGCGTTTCGAGTTTCAGCTGGTAAAAAACTACGGCCCTGGCGATGCGCCGGAGGTGCGCTATGCGAATCGGGCAATCTGCACCAGCTGTCACCAGAACGGCGGACCTATTTTTGCTCTGTTTCCCTGGGACGAGACCAATCGCAACGAGGGGGTTGCCGCCCGCCTGGCCAGGGTAAAGCCGCGCTTCTACGGCGTGCCCGCGTTTCAGGGCGCAGGACCCGCCGCCAGCATCGACGCTTCCACCGACCGCGCGAGCCTCTTGCCGGTCCACCAGCGGCTGTGGACCGAGGCCTGCGGGGACGAAGACGCGGACCGCGCCGCGCGGTGCCGCGCGGGAGCGTTTATTGCAATGCTCCAATACCGTCTGAGCGGCGCGCTTCAGTTCGATCGGGGGTCGACTTCGTACCGCGACGAATTCTTTGAGGTCTCGATGCGCCAGTGGCAACGGCGCTGGCCCTACGGGCTGAAAGTGCCCAATCCCGATCTGCGCAATCGTGAGCCGGTTTTTGCGCATCCGGATATTCCGGCTATCTTTGATCCCTTAAACCTAAGACCGCCCATGGAAATCTGGTCGGCTGAGCGCAATCGCGACGTTGAAAAAGTGATCACCGGCTTGTCCGACACTATTCCGGTAACCGATCTGGAAAGACTGGATCAATTCCTGGATGACGCGCGGGCACAACAACATGCTGCCTCCAGCATGATTGAATCCGCCTGCAGCGTACGGGAACAGAGTCTCGCTGGTGGCGTGGTTCGAGTGCTGGCGAAATGTTCCCTAGACGGCGATGTCGCGGGTCTTCAAGGCAGCGTTCGGTTTCGCGACGGTGTTCTTATTGACGGCTCCCTGGATCAGCTTTCGCTGCCGGGCGGCGCGACCCTGTTCCAGCTTCTGGTGCGCGCGGGAGGGCGTGTCGTTGAAGGTGACACGGTGTCGGTGTCGCTGGTGCCGGCGCAGCCGCAAACGGGATTCAAGCCGCGGCTTGCAAACGGCAGCACCATTACGGGTATCACTTTGCGCTATGTGCACGAATTGGGTGCAAACGGCGAGCCGGTATTGGGCCGCATGCGTGTGTTCATCAGCGACGATTTCCGCATCGTGACCGATGCGGTGGAGCGATTGAGACTGGATGAAATGGAGGCGCGCAGCGGGGTGTTCTCCAATCAGCCCTTTCAAGGCACGCGCGCTATGCAGGCGCTGTTTCGGGCGCTGGGGCTGAAGCCCACGTCCTGGTGTTGTGACAGCGAGCGCGCGTTTCCCCCCGCTCGGGCGGAAAGCGGCGTGGCGCAAGAAAATGTCGCAGGGCTTTCGGAGGTGCAGGATTCTGCCAGCGTCCGCATGCTCTATCGGTACTGCGCGAGCTGTCACCGTACGGACAATCCGGTGCCGCCGAATTTTCTGAGTGGTGACGCGGCCACGGTGGAACAGCGATTGGGTCAGTGCGCGCCGCGTATTTTCTTTCGTCTTTCCATGTGGGCGATGGACGCCGAGCTTCGCGCCGTCACGCCGATGCCGCCGATGGCGGCACTTGCCTCCCACGGGATCGATAAGGTGCGCTGGAGGGACAGTCCCGAGCTCAAATCGCTTCGCGACTACGCCAGTCGGCTGTACGAATCTGAATCGTCCGGCAAACGCGCTACGGAATTACTGAAGCGGGATTATGCCAAGCTGCGCATCTGTACCGGCGGCTGAGCACACCGCCAAACGTCTGCTCCAGCCGAAATTTCCACGGGGGCTGGCGATTTCGTTGCGCATTGCCGCCATCGCAATCGCGATCTGCGTCTCGGCGTGTAGCCAGGATCCCAAAGCCGTATACGAAGCCGTCGCTGAGGGCGACCTCGGCAAAGTGAAGCGCCTGGTGGAAGGCGGCGCGCCGCTCGACTGGGCGCCGGAAAACGGATTCGGATCCCTGCACAAGGCGCTTGAAGACGGGAACACCGATATTGCCGCGTACCTGGTGGAAAAAGGCGCGGACGTGAAAGCAAAGGGCGTTAACGGCATTACTCCGCTGCACATTGTTGCGGACGCATCACTGGCCGCGCGAATGATCGAAAAAGGCGCGGAACTCGAGGCCTGGTCCGACACCGATGGCACGCCGCTGAACGCCGCGGTTCTCGGCGGGCTTGCCGACGTCGCGGAAGTGCTGATAGCCAACGGCGCCGAGGTCGACGCACGGGACGCGCAACGCAGCACGCCGCTTCACCACGCGTCGGGGCGTGGCGATCTGAATTCGGTTCAGTTGCTCGTATCCAAAGGCGCGGACGTCAACGCCGCTAACGATCCGGGATTCAGGCCGCTACATTGGGCCGCGGCTAACGGCCACCTGGAAGTGGTTGCGCTGCTACTGTCCCACGGTGCGCGGCCGGATGTCGTTGGAGCGAAGGGTCGCTCACCCCTGGACATGGCCATCGTGGGAGAGCATCTGGAGGTGGCGGAGCTGCTGCGTAAGGCGCGATAGCGCGGAAATTGCGTCGGCCCCGATAACTGAACCTTGATGCAATTTTCGGGTAAAGCGCATCAGGACTCAGTTTGCGGCAACCGAACTCCGGTGGCCGTAGATGGGAAAACGCTGACACAGGGAAGCCACCCGTGCTCGCCCTTCTTCCGCGCTTACGGCACCGTCGAGGCGGCCGGCGATGACGACGCCGATTTCGCCGAACTCCTGTGGGCCGAAACCCCTGGTCGTTCCCGCGGACACGCCCAGACGCAGTCCCGACCATTTTGATGGCGACGGTGGATCGAACGGGATGGGGTTCTTGTTGCAGGTGATGTTGACCACCGCGAGCGCGTCTTCGGCCTGAATACCCGTAATGCCGCGGGATCGGAGATCCAGCAGCACCAGATGTGTATCACTTCCTCCGGTGACTACGTCGACACCATTTGAAATCAGCGTCGCGGCGAGCGCACGCGCATTGGTCACGACGCATTTTCCGTATTCCCGGAAAGCCGGATTTAACGCCTCTCCCAGACACACCGCCTTGGCCGCCACCGTGGAAAGATGCACGCTGCCCTGCATGCCGGGAAATACGGCTGCGTCGAAGCGTTTTGCCAGGGTTTCGTCGTTACTCAAGATCACCCCGCCGCGGGGACCGCGCAGGGTCTTGTAAGTGGTGCAGGTGACGACGTCCGCCAGCCCTACTGGACTGGGATGAACGCCGGCGGCGACAAGCCCGGCAAAATGCGCCATGTCGACGAGCAAAGGAGCGCCCGCTAGATCTGCGATGTGACGAAAGCGAACGAAGTCAATCTCCCGCGGGTAGTCCGATCCCCCGGTAATCACCAGTTTCGGCTGACGCTCAACGGCCACACGCTCGGCCTCCTCGTAGTCGATGAGACAGCTGTCCGGGCGGACGCCGTAATGAATCACCTCAAACCATTTTCCGGACATGTTTGGCGGAGCACCGTGACTCAAATGCCCGCCGGCTGACAGAGACAGGCTCAAGATGGTGTCTCCCGGCTTCAGCAGAGCCAGAAACACGGCCTGGTTGGCCTGGGTGCCTGAGTGGGGCTGGACGTTGGCGAAGCGCGCGCCAAACAGCTCGCAGGCACGCTCAATGGCGAGCCTCTCCGCTATGTCAACGAATTCGGCGCCGCCATGAAATCGCTTTCCCGGATAGCCTTCCACGGTCTTGTTGGTGAGCTGGGATCCGAGCGCGTCCAGGACGGCCCGGCTGACGAGGTTCTCCGAGGCGATCAGCTCGATCTGATTCTGCTGCCGGCGGCCCTCGTTCTCGAACACCTCCGCCAGCGCCGGATCGGTTTCAGCAATTCCTGCGAGAAAATGAAACGCGGTCTTTGATTTCACGTGTTGTCGAAATCCCGAATATGCGCTCGTTTGAGTGCGTTTTTGACGGTCTTTGATCCCCGCATGATGATAGATCCGGCGATATTGTATCGATGCATGGATGGCCGCCGCCCCGAGTCCTACATCATAATTGACCCGGCGTAGAAACCGGAGACGGCGGGCCTGGGCGCCGAGCGCGTTGGGTTCAACCGGCGCCTGCGTTAATCTTCCGCTCAATCAGTCTGCCGATCACCAGTTGAAATGGTTGCACTCCGCACACCCCCGGCGCCGGATCCTCGGTTTCTTGCGGAGAACTTCGAGCCCGCCTACCTCGCGCTTCACCGCAAGGGAGCGCTCAAGGCGCGGGTTGAGCAGGCGCTGGCCGAGCTCGAGGACTGTTGCGCCTGCCCTCGGAACTGCCACGTCAATCGCCTGGAGAACGCGGCCAAGGTGTGTCACACCGGGCGCTACGCGGTGGTGTCCAGCGCATTTTCCCACTTCGGAGAGGAAGACTGCCTGCGGGGATGGAACGGGTCGGGGACCATATTCTTCGGCCACTGTAACCTGCGCTGTGTCTTTTGCCAGAACTGGGATATTTCCCAGCGGCGCAGCGGCCGGGAGTGCAGCGCCGACGAGATCGCCGACTGCATGCTGGCGCTGCAGGCGAAAGGCTGCCACAACATCAACTTTGTCACCCCGGAGCACGTGGCGCCGCAGGTGGTGGAAGCCATTGCCGCGGCCGTGCCCCGCGGTCTCGAACTTCCGATCGTTTACAACACCAGCGCCTACGACGCGGTTCATTCGCTGCGCCTGCTCGATGGGCTGGTGGATATCTATATGCCGGACTTCAAATTTTGGGCGCGGGAGAGCGCCCGTCGCCTGGCCAAAGCCAAGGACTACCCCGAGCGGGCGCGGGAGGCGATCCGCGAAATGCATCGCCAGGTCGGGCCGCTGAGGTTCGATCGCAACGGGTTGGCGCGCCGGGGCCTGCTGGTTCGGCACCTGGTGATGCCGGGCCAGGAAGAAGAAGCGGCGGCCATATTCGAGTGGTTATCCAAGGAGCTTGGCCTGGACACCTACGTCAACGTCATGGATCAGTACCGGCCGGAATTTCAGGTTGGGGCAGCTTCCAAATCGGGCAAGCGTCAGTGCGTGGAAATCGAACGCCGCCCCCATCGGCGGGAGCTCGTTGCTGCGCG
>Ga0224512_10003064_pt1 | contig 14887 bp, 14 predicted proteins | sample SF_May12_sed_USG_4_FD_169103 | JGI IMG/M metagenome (GOLD analysis project Ga0224512, IMG submission 169103) | Sediment microbial communities from San Francisco Bay, California, United States - SF_May12_sed_USGS_13 | ecosystem: Environmental > Aquatic > Marine > Sediment | place: USA...
CTCCCATCTCCGCTCCGACGTCGGGCTGACCATCGAACGCAACGGCGACGGCTACCGGCTGATCACCGAGACCGACACCGTCGATGCCGTCGCCTTCGAAGCGCTCGTCGGTCAGGCCCGCGACGTGGTCGAGACCGACGCCGCTCGTGCCGCCGATCTGCTCGCTCAGGCGCTGGACCTGTGGCGGGGACACCCCTATGCCGACCTACCCGACCTGGTGGCGCTCGAGCAGGAGAAGAAGCGGCTCGACCATCTCCGTTTCGGCGCACTGGATCTGGAGATCGAGGCCGAACTGGCCCTCGGCCATAACACCCGGGCCGCCGAACGTCTCGAACGCCTCATCGCCGACCATCCGTTCCACGAAGGGCTGCGGGCCGCCCACATGCTGGTCCTGTACCGGCAGGGGCGACAGGTCGCCGCCCTCAACCTGTACCAGGACGTTCGACGGCTCCTGCTGGACGAGCTGGGAGTGGAGCCATCACCGGCACTCCAGGCCACGGAGCACCGGATCCTCATCCACGACCCGTCCCTGCTGCTTCAGTCCGGCCCGTCGGGTGAGGACGGAGCGGTGTTGCCGGGCCCGCCGGGACGAAACCCGTACAAGGGCTTGGCCGCCTTCGACGCCGCCGACGCGCAGGACTTCCACGGTCGTGACGACGAGACCGACGAGCTGGTCAAACTGGTTCACGCTCACCGGTTCGTCCTGGTGGTCGGACCGTCTGGGTCGGGAAAGTCGTCGCTGGTACGGGCCGGTCTGTTGCCGGCCCTGGCCGACGACTCCATTCCCGGTTCGGTCCACTGGGCCGGTCACCGTCGTCAACCCCGGTGCCGACCCCCACGCCGCGGTGGGCGCTGCGCTGGACCAACCCGCTTCCCGCACCACCCCTGACGATCGGTTGGTGGTCATCGATCAATTCGAGGAGCTGTACCTGCTGGCCGACACCGACACCGAGCGGGCGGTGGTCGACGCCCTGATCTCCGCCGTCGACAACCCGGCCGGTGACAACCCGATCAGGGTGGTGGCCACCCTGCGGGCCGATTTCTTCCACCGACCGCTGGCCGACCACCGGCTCGGCCCGCTGATCCGTTCTGCCACCCTGGCCGTGGCCGTACCCGACGCCCACCGCCTGGCCCGGGCCATCGAGCAGCCGGCCGCCAACGTGGACTCCAGCTCGAACCCGGCCTGACCAGTCAGATCGTGGCCGACCTCGAGGGCCGCCCGGCCGCCCTGCCCCTCCTGCAGTTCACGATGACCGAGCTGACCCAGGCGTCGACGTCGGGCCGGATCACCCTCTGTGACTACCGGGCCCAGGGCGGAGTCAGTGGTTCCATCGGCCAACGGGCCGCAACCATATACGGTGAACTCGGCCCCGAGGCGCGGGAGGTGGCCCGTCAGCTGTTCCTTAGCCTGGTCACCGTGACCCGCGAGGCCGACGACGTGCGGCGGCGGGTCACCCGCCCGGAATTGGAGAACATGGGGTTCGACCCCGCCCTGCTCACCCAGGTGCTGAACCGGTTCAGTGGGGCCCGGTTGGTGACCTTCGACCATGAGCCGTCCACCCACAGCCCGACCGTCGAGGTGGCTCACGAGGCCGTGCTGCGGGAGTGGCGGCAGCTCGCCCACTGGATCGCCGAACGCCGCGACGCGCTGGCTTTCCGTCATCGACTGCAGCTCGCCCGCCAGGAATGGGACGATGCCGGTCGACCCGACGACGCCCTCCCGGCCGGTGGTCGCCTGGTCCAGTTCGAGGGATGTGTCGCCGACCCCGACATCGCGGTGACCGATGACGATCATCGGTTCATCGCCCGAGCCGCAGAGCAGCGCGACCGCCGGGACGACGAACGGCGCCGCCGTCGCCGGAACCTCACCTGGTCGTTCGCCGCGGCCGCAGTGGTCGCTTCGGTGCTGGCCGGGGCGGCGTGGATTCAGCGGGGCGCGGCGCAGCGGGAGGCGGCCCGGGCCGAGGCCCGGGGTCTGATCCTGGAGGCCGATAGGAACATCTCTGTTGACCCCGAGCTGGCCATCCTGTTGACGTCCGAGGCCATCGACGCCTTCGGTCGACCCGAGCAGGCCCCGGTCGGGGCGGTCGATGTGTTGCGTCGGGCCCTGGCCAACAACAAGGTGCTGGGTCACGTGCCCGACGGAGTCTTTGTCGATCTCGACCCGACCGGTTCGATGATGGTGACTCAGGCCGAGGAGCCGTCGGACGGGATGGCGGTCTGGGACCCTGCCACCATGACGCTACTCGGCACCATCGCCCAACCGGCCGGGAGCGTCTTCAGCGCCCGCTTCACCGGTCCGGAACGCCTGGTGGTCATGGCCTTCGTCGACGACGGAACGACCGACGACACCAACCGGGTGGAGGTCAGGCGGGTGACGCTCGGAACCGCCGACGACCGGTTCGAAGCCGCCACAACCGACACCATCACCCGTCTTGATGTCCCCGATTGGGTGCTGATCCCGATCGCCGTCGACCCGACCGGGCGGTATCTGGCCCGGCTCTCCAGCCTCCCCGACACCGAAGCTCGAAGCCCGGGGGTTATGGATGTGATCGACTTGGAGACCGGACGGACGGTTCTGTCCCTGCCCGACGCCCTCGACTGTGTACCCGATTTCGCCTCCGACGGCGGTCGTCTGATCTACCTTGCCGCCGGGCCCGATCCAATCATCAAGGTGATCGCTCTGGAGAGGGGGGAGGGGTCCGACCCGATCAGCGACGCCGCCCTCGACGACGCTGAGCGTGACGGCGAACCCGGCGAGGTCGTCGCCACCATCGGGAACCTGTCGATCGTGCCCCTGACGCTGACGTTCTCGCCCGACGCAAGCCAAGTGGCGTACGCCACCGAGAACGAGGTGGCAGTGGGAGCTCTCGGGTCGGAAGATTCGTCCTCGACGGAACCGTCGTGGTCTACGACGCGGACAAGATCCTGGCCGGTGTCGACTGGGACGAGGCGATGATCCGCTCCATCGAGGCCCACGACAACCTGATCATCCAGACGGAGATCAGTCCCGACGGTCGGCTGCTGGCCACCAACGCCTGGGACGAACCGGCCAAGCTGTGGCGGTTGGACACCGGTGAGCCGGTGGGTGAGTTCGGTGGCACCACCGAGGTCCGCACCATCGCCTTCCATCCCACCGAACCGTGGGTCTACGTGCACGATCTCGGCCATGTGACCGCCCATACGTTCGATGTGGCCGAACTGGCAACCATCGCCCGAGGGACCGTGACCCGCCCCATGACCAACGACGAATGCACCCGCTATCTGGGCCGTCCCTGCCCATGAACCGCTGGCCCAAGGTCGATCGGGCGGGTGCTCAGTTCCCGGCCATCACGGTGGAGACGACAGCCGGATCGTAGAGGGTTTCGCATGGTATGCCGTTGCCGTCGGCGTCCATACGCTCCGGTTTCCCCTCCAGTGACCAGTAGACCAGCGACCAGAAGAAACCGTCGATCGGCGGCCGTCCCGCAGCGGTGAAGAGGTGGGTGTCAGCGTCATCGTCGAGGAGGTCACGGCAGAAAAGACCTTTCGGCGCGGTCTCGTACATCGCCTGCAGGGCGGCAGTCGAGTCGGGCAGATCGGTCCCGTCGACCGAGTAGGTCGTGCCCGCTTCGTCGATGACGTAGAAGACGACGCCGACGGGGTCGAGGGGGAAGTCCGGTTCGGTTCGAGGCATGCCGACGCAGGCGAACACGTCGCCCGGTTCGACGGGTCCGGAGTCGCGGCACTGCAACTCGATCGGTCCGAGGACGCCTTCCGGGTGTTCGGAAGCGGCGAACTCGGCGTCGAGTCTGGCTTGTACCGATCCGACGATGCCCTCGACCGTCATCGGCTCCGGCGTTTCGCTGCCCGCTGTCGCAGCAACCGTACCCTCCGTCGAAGAGACCGAATCGGCCGGGAACGTGGAGTCGGAGGCGTCCTCGGAACCGCAGGATGCCAGTGTCAGGACGACCGCCAGCAACGCAACGAGCGCGATGAACCGGCGACGGCGGCAGACGATCGAAGCGCTAGTCGAAACCGTTCTCACTGAGTCGACCATCCTCCCATCCGCCGGTTCAGCGTAGGGTCGAAGGTCGGAACCGCAAGGGCGCCGGAACCCCCGCTCAACGGCGCCGATCACCCGAGGCGACGATCAACCGGCGACCACCGGTTGTACGATGGGCACGCATACCATGGCCATGCGAAGGGCTTGAACGATGATCGTTGGATACATGATGGTTGGATACCTGGACGCCGGAACCGGCAGCCTCATCCTCCAGACCGTTCTCGGTGGAGCGGCCGGGTTGGCGGTCTTCTTCAAGACGGCGGGACGTCGATTCCTGCCGTCGAGAGGCAAGTCGGAGCGGGCGATCCCGGTTTCCGAACGCCCGGTGGAAGAAGTCACCGAGTCCTGACCCGTGGTTGCCGCGGCGCCCCTCGGGGGATCCTACGATCCCGCCTCGTTCCGCGACCCGTTGAGTCGAGTTTTCCATGCCGACGGCGACGTCTACCGAACCCTGTCGCCGGAGGGTCTCGAAGGCTGGCACGCGCTCCGTGAGTCAGCCTGCTTCACCGACTGGATGGCCGACGGTCGGCTCGTCGCCACCGAGGAGCTGGTCGATGACGGCTCGACCTACCTCAAACATCAGCGGATTCCGTTCTGGAGCCATCCGTACGAGTGGTCGTTCTCCATGCTGCGTGACGCCGCGCTTCTTCACCTCGATCTCCTGGAGGAGGCGCTTGGAGCGGGTCTGACGATGAAGGACGCCACTCCCTACAACATCCAGTTCGTCGACCTGTCGCCGGTCTTCGTCGATGTCGGATCGTTCAGCCGCTACGAGACGGGCGAACCGTGGCTCGGCTACCGCCAGTTCTGTCAGCAGTTCCTCTATCCCCTGCTTCTCCGGGCCCATGCCGACGTGCCCTTCCAGCCGCTGCTTCGTGGATCGCTCGACGGCATCCCGCCAGCCACCGCCCGGGCCTTCCTGCGATCCGGCCGCACCTTCAAACCGGGCGTTCTCCTCGACGTCGCACTCCAGGCCCGGGCCGACCGATCCACGGCGGACAGGAGCGACGACCGCAACGTTCGCTCCGAACTGTCGGCGGCCGGCTTCAACGCCGAGATGATCGTTCGCAACGTTCGCCGTCTGCGCAAGGTGATGGAGAAGACCCGATGGTCGCCCGCCTCATCCCCGTGGAGCGACTACGCCTCCTGCGGTCACGTGGCCGACCAGCGGGGGATCAAAGAGGCGTTCGTTCGCCAGGTCGCAGGTCAACGCCATCGTCGGCTGGTCTGGGACCTTGGGGCGAACGACGGCCACTTCTCCGCCGCCGTGGCTGACGTGGCCGAGGTCGTGATCGCCATGGACGCCGATGAGGTCACGGTCGACAACACCTACCGCAGGCTCAAGACCAACGGCCCTCGCAACGTGTTGCCGCTGGTGATGAACCTGGCCGACCCGTCACCCGGGCTTGGCTGGCGGGGGGCCGAGCGCTTGCCGCTCGAGGGTCGGGGGACGCCCGACCTCGTCCTGATGCTGGCCGTTATCCACCACCTCGTCATCGGCTCGAATCTGCCGCTGGCCTCGGTCATCGACTGGTTGGCGACGTTGGGTTCCGAGGTCGTCCTCGAATGGGTGCCCCTCGATGACCCGATGTCCCAACGGCTGACGGCCAACAAACGGCGCCACGAGGTCCACGCCGACTACACCGAGGAAGATCTGCGTCGATACTGCGGTCAACACTTCTCCATCACCACGGAACAGCCGTGTGAGACGCGGCGGTTGTTCCATCTGACGCCACTGCGATGAACGAAGAGGCTTCGCCGGTCACCCGCCGCGACCGGTTCGCCGTTCTCGTGGCGTTCACCGCCCTCGGCGTTTCTTGGCCGGTGCTCGAGCTGCTCAGCCGCAACGTCGAGTTCTTTGTCGTACGCCGCACCCCTCGTTGGGAGATCGTGGGCCTGGCTCTGCTGCTGGCCTTCGGCGTGCCGCTGGTGGTTGCGCTTGCCGGGAGCCTCCGGGGACGAGCCGGCATGATGGTGGGTACGATCCTCATCGTCGCGAGTTCATGCTCGGTGGCCTGGTTGTACCTTCGTCGAACTCCCTTGCACTGGCTCGCTGCCATGGTCGCGGCGATACTCGTCGGGCTCGGAGCGCTCTGGGCCGTTCGGCGGTGGGAAGGGGTGCGGTTGCTTGCGCGGTTCCTCAGCCCCGCGCCACTGATCATGGTGCTGATCTTCCTCTTCGCCACGCCGGTGGGCGGGCTTCTGTCGGTCTCGGGCGCCCGGGTTGGCAGCCGTCTGCAACCTTCGAACAACACCCCGGTGCTGATGATCGTGTTCGACGAGCTTCCCGGTGCCGCCCTGGTGGACTCGTCCGGCGATATGCGGCGGGATCGGTACCCGAATTTCGCCCGTCTGGCCGACGACGGCGTCTGGTTTCCGAACGCGGTGACGGTCAGTGACGCCACCGAGTTCGCGGTTCCCGCAATGCTCACCGGTGTCGACCCGGACGATTCGAAGGCCCCGTACACCTCCGACCATCCGGAGAACCTGTTCGTGGCGCTCTCAGACGGTCGTGATCTCCACGTGCACGAGACGATCACCCAGCTATGCCCCCAATCACTGTGCGAGTCCACCGCCAGCATCAGCACCCCGCTCCTGACCGACGTCGGCATACTGGCCGGTCACGCTCTGCTGCCGGAGCCGCTTACCGGGTCGTTGCCGGCGATCGACGGCGCCTGGGCCGACTTCGGCGCCGCGAACGCCGAATTCGACAGCATCGCCGCGTTTCGTGAGGCGGCCGGCTCCGACCCGACACGCCCGATCGGAGAACTGATCGACGATATCGCCGAGCCGCGGTCCGGTCAGCCTCCGTTCTACTTCCTGCACGTGCTCATGCCCCACCATCCCTGGGAGTTCCTGCCCGACGGCCATCGCTATCCGCTCCCGGTCAAGAAGGCGCCGGGCCGCTCCGGAAACGGCTGGGGCGACGATGACTTCCTCCTGGCCCAAGCCGCTCAGCGGATGCTCCTGCAGTTGGAGTACACCGACACGGCTCTGGGCGAGATTTTCGGTGCGCTGGACCGGGCGGGAACCTACGACGAGACCGCCATCGTGGTGGTCTCCGATCACGGCATCGCCATCACGGAGAACGTGGCTCATCAGCGCCGCATCACCGACGACACGGTCGGTGACATCGCCGCCGTGGCCCTGTTCGTCAAGGCTCCAAGCGGACCGGCCGGGGTGATCGACGATCGTCGGGCCCACACCACCGACATCGCCCCCACGGTGGCCGAGATCCTGGGAACCACGCTTCCCTGGGAGACCGACGGTGTCTCGCTGCTCGGCCCCGACCCGGACCGCGTCGAGAGCACGACGAGTGGCCCGAAAGGGTCGGCGACCTACGGTGTCGACGGGCACGAGCGCCTCGAGGTCGCCGCCCGGCTCGAGCGCTGGTTCCCGACCGGCGATCCCTGGCCCCTCCGTCCGCCGTCGAGCCCCGATCTCCTGGGCGACGAGCTCGACGTAACCGCTCTCGAGACATCGCCCTACTCCGCCCGGCTCGATCAGGCCGAACTCTACAGGGCGATCGATCTCGACGATGGTGTGCTCCCGGCTCGCGTCACCGGCGAACTCGTCGGCACGGTCGACGGCACCGAGCTGCTTGCGATCGTGGTGAACGGCAGGGTCGGGGCGCTCACCCGCAGTTTCCTGGAAGACGACGATGACCGTGTCCTCTTCCAGGCCATGGTGCCGGTGGAGTACTGGGTGGACGGGGTGAACGATGTGGCGATCGTCGAGATTGGGACCGACGACGTGCCCCGTCTCGTCGAAAAGCGACGCTAGCTGCCGTACCACCACTGGAGCCTTTCACTCGATGGTTCACCCGGTCGCCGGTCTCGCCAACGCGAGCCTGACGAGATGATCACAGTTGGCGGAGTCACCTGAGCCCCGTCTCGAGACTTCAGGTTATGGAGACATCGAGCCACGGAGGTTGCGGACGGGCCAGCCCGAAACCCTGGACCAGGTCGCAACGGAGTCCCTGGAGATGGAGAAGCTCATCCCTGGTCTCGACCCCTTCACCCACCGTGAGCACCCCCACGTCGTGGCAGACATCGATGATCGAAGCGACGAGCCTGCTCGAGGTCTCGGCGCGGTGAATGCCGCGCACCAGGTCGACGTCGAACTTCACGATGTCGGGACGGAGGGCGGCGAAGCTGGTCAACCCGGCGTAGCCGGCGCCGAGGTCGTCGAGCGCAATACGGAAGCCACGGGATCGGAGGTTGGCCAGCTCGGTGTCGAGATCGAGGTCGGGGTCGACTTGGGCCCGTTCCGTGATCTCCAGGGCCACCCGTGCCGCGTAGGGTGCGAGATGGTCGAGCCCCTCCTTCAGCCGGCCGTCACCCAACGACTGGGGTAGGAGGTTCACGAAGACGAGGGCGCCCGCGGGCAGTGTGGCTGCGTCGATAGCCACGAGGCGGCAGACCTGGTGATCGAGGTCGGCGGCCCGGTTCAGGGCGCAGGCCGCGTCGATGAGTTCAGGCGGGGATCGAAGGCTCTCGTGGCCGGATCTCAGCAGCGCTTCGTAGGCGTAGATCGTACCGTCCCGGAGCGAGAAGATCGGCTGATACACCATCCGCATGGTTGCGAGGGCGGCATCGAGCCGCTGGGTGGCCACGTCGAAGTCAAACCCGCCGAAATCGTCGCCGGAGACCCGTTGGGCGGCCATCGCGGCATGGAGGCAGGACACGAGCTCGGGTACCGGGCACGGCTTGGTTAGCACTCGGAACACCCGGGCATCGTTGACGGCCGAGATGGTCGCCTCGACCGTGGCCTGACCGGTCAGGATGATCCGACCGACGGTGGGGAACTCGGCTTTGACCAGGGCAAGGAACGCCGCCCCGTTGAGGCCGGGCATGCGCTCATCGGATACGATCACGTCGATCGTTTGGCTGCGGAGCATCTCGAGACCGGCCTCGGCGGAGTTGGCGGTGAGCACGGTGAAGGGCTCCGATCGGAGAGCCACCCGTAGCGACTCGGTTATGTGTCGGTCATCATCCACGAAGAGGACCCGCGGGCTCATCGCCTCGCCACCATGGTTGCGGCCGACGAGGGGGCAAGCACGTGGACGGGCTCGGTGACGCCAACGCTGTCGGCGAATGCCCGAATCCGGCCGATGAGGGCCGACGTCAGGGTCGTTCCGGCCCTGGCCAGCTTCGATCCGTTGGCGAGCCACAGGTCGCCGGTCAGCTCCATTCCGGCAGCCAGCTGGTCGACGGTGGCAGCGACCTCGACCATCGTCTCGGTACTGGGCCGGACGCGGCTGAGGGCGTCCAGCAGGAACGCCGGCGGCGGAGTCCCACCGGTCTTCAGCGTCTTGTGGGCCTCGGCCCTCGTCTGTCCGTTCGCCACGAGCCGGTCGAACAGGACGGCGACCCGTAGGATCTCCCGGCTCAGGTCCTCGCTCGACCAGTCCGCCGGGTCGTGGCCGGTGCAACATGGTCCTGGATCGAGTTGCCGCCCGATCATGTCGACCACCGTCTCCATCCGGGGCACGTTGGAGAGAAGCTCGCATGCCAACTCGGCGTGGCGGTGGTCGATGTCTCCAACCTGTTCGTCATCGTGGCCCGGAGGTAGCACGACGACTCCGATCTGGGACAGCATTGTCGCCAGATCGAGATCCCATGGCACGGGTCGATCCAGGGCGAAACAGAGGCCGCGCACGATGTCCTTGAGCCGCATGGTGCGGCTGTAAGCGCCGGCGCTGACCAAGCCGAGCACATCGGTCAGCAGCGAAACGGTGCCCTTCAGGGTGTGGTCCAGGAGGTCGCGCTCGACGGTCCGCAGGCGCGCCTGCTCCAGCGCCTCGTCGAGACTCTCGATGATCGTTTCCGGCGGGCACGGCTTGGTGAGGAAGCGGAAGACCTTGGCGTCGTTGATTGCGGCGAGTGCGGAGTCGAGGTCGGACTGGCCTGACAGCAGGAGCCGCGGCATGTCGGGGTACCGAAGGCGGAGGGTGGTGAGCAGCTCGGCCCCGTTCATCTCCGGCATCCGCATGTCGGAGAGTACGACGTCGAATGGCGATATGTCACCGGCTGCGTCGAACAGGGCCAGTGCCTCGCCGCCGGACTCGGCGGTCGTCACCGCGAAACGCTTCCTCAGGTTCAGCGTGAGGCCGCTGAGGAGATCCGGCTCGTCGTCGACGCAGAGTAGACGTGGCTTGTCACTCATGCCCGGACCCGGAGGAGATGACCGTCTGTGTCCAGCCATCGACGGCGGTTTTGAGCTCGTCATCGGGGCGATCGAGATGGGCCCGCCCGATCCGCTTCGAGTGGGGCAACCGCTGGGCCACGAGGCGCGCCGCCCTCACGGCGTCCGGGGCCGGAAGGTGGCTCCGGTCGAGCTGACACGGTTGCTCGTGGGCCTCGGCCGCTGCCAACGCGACACCTGTGGGCAGACCCCAGACCGAGAGGAGATGACCGCCGAGATCGGGATACGCCAGACCGAAGCGTTGCCGTTCGGCCTCGACCAGCGTGATGTCGGCTCGGGTTGCGAGTTCGTAGGCTTCGCCCAGCCGGTCGGGGAGGCACGTGGCCTCGAGGAGCAGGCCGACCTCGCTGAACAGCCCGCCGAGCCGGGCCGACGAGGACTCTCCGGGCCGAGCCAGTTCGCCGGCGATGGTACTGATGAGTCCGGCATGGTGTCCAAGCAGGTCGGCATCGAACCCGGGGATGGCCTCTCTGGGCTCCAGCTGACGAAAGACCCCGGCAACCAGCACCATCTGTGAGATGGTCGAGAAGCCGATGCGAACAACGGCCGTGCGCAGGTCGTCGCAGCGCTGACCACCTGAGAATGCGGAGTTGGCCCACTGGAGAAGCTTGGCCGAGATGGCCGGGTCGGTCCCGACCAGATCGGCGACGTCGGCGACCGGGACCTCGCCGTTGCTCAGGAGCTCGAGGAGTTCGCCGTAGAGGCGGGGCGGTGAAGGAAGGGTGCCGGTACTGGAGACGGCCCGTTTCAGCGCCGGATCCGCCAGGAGGGCCCGGAATCGAACGGCCTCGCCCAGGGCCGCCGTCAGGTCCTCTCGATCGCAGGGCTTGGTGAGCCACCGATGGGCGACCGGTACGGCGCGCACCACCAGCTCCTGCTGGGCTTCGCCGGAGAGGACGTAGCGGACGACCCCCGGGTGGCGGGTCTTGATCTGGGCAAGAAGCTCGACGCCGTTCATCCCCGGCATCCGCATGTCGGTCACCACCACGTCGATCGCCGCGCGGTCGAGAATCGCCAGTGCCTCCTCGGCACCGCAGGCGAAATGGAAGCTGTAGGTGTTCCGGAGACGACGGAGCGCACCGCGCAGGCCGTTCAGCACCTCGTTTTCGTCATCGACGAACAGGACGGCCGGTGGACAGTCGGTCGCCGGGTCGAGCTGGCGGGGCGCTGCCGACACCTCGTCCGTCATGACGGCTCAGGCGACTGTCGAGGCAACCAGACGTGGAAAGTCGTGCCGATGCCGTCCTCGACGTCGAACCACAGCCGGCCCTGATGTTTCTTGACGATCAGGTTGTGGGCGAGGGCCAGCCCTTGGCCGCTCCCTGCGCCGACCTCCTTGGTGGTGAAGAACGGCTCGAAGACCCGGTTCTGGACCTCCGGGGGGATGCCGCCCCCGGTGTCGGCGATCTCGATGGCGGCTCCCGTGTCGTCGTCTACGGTACGGATCGAGATCCTACCCCTCCGTCCTGTCGCCTCGACCTGGTCTCCGATCGCATGAGCCGCGTTAACAACGAGGTTGATCAGTACCTGCCCGATGTCGCCCCGGTTGCAGACGACATCGCCGAGATCGCCGGCGTCGAACTCGATCTCGGCCACGTACTTGTATTCGTTCTTGGCCACGGTGAGCGTGTTGAGCACGATCTCGTTGAGGTCGGCCGGGGCCATGTCATCGGTCCCGGGATGGGAGAACTGTTTCAGCGCTTTCACGATTGTCGCCACGCGGTCCAGGCCGTCGAGTGTCCTCGTCACGGCCTTGGGCGCCTCGGCCCGCACGAACTCGAGGTCGATCTCGTCTTCCTTTGCGTCCAGACGCTGCACGATGTCGGCCCCCCCATCGATTCCCATCGCGAATTGACGCACATCCTCGTAACTCTCCAAGAGCTCCATCAGGTCCTGCATCACGTCGCCGAGGAAGCGAACGCTGTCGCCAACGAATTGAATCGGCGTATTGAGCTCGTGGGCCACGCCCGCCGCCAGCTGGCCGATCGACTCCAGTCTCTGGGCGTTACGAAGCTCGACCTCGAGCCGTTTCCGATCACTGATGTCGGTGGCCACGTAGACGGTGCCGGTCACGTTTCCCTGGTCGTCGCTGAGTTCTGATCTCGTCACGAGCACCGGAATGGCGGCCCCTCCCTCCGCCATGAGCTCTTCCTCAACGATCGAGTCGGACCGATTGGAGGGCAGGATCACCGAGATCGGCCGACCGACGAGTTCGGCGTCGTCTCTTCCCGTCAGGGCCGAGGTGGCGCCACCCGCCAGAGTGATCAAACCATCATGATCGGTGATCAACAGCGCGGCCTGCATGCTCTCGAGAATGTTCTCCAGGAACAATTTGCCCTTCCGCAGCCGCTCCTGAGCCAGGTACAGCGACCGGGTCTTTTCCTCGATCATGGTCTCGAGGATCTCGTTCTCCCGCTGGACCCGGGCCAGGCGACGCTCCAGGCGGCGAACCTGTTCGCCGTCGGCGGTCGCAGCCTCAGCTGCGGACTGTGTCGACAACGGCGATCGATCCTGTCATGGCGTGGTCCGGGAACCGGACGAGAAACGTACCATTGGTCTGATCGACCTCGACGAGCTCATGGTCCAGGGGTGTCTCGTACCAGTCGCCGATGCCATCGAGGAAACCCTCCACGAGCGGGAAGAGGCCGAAGGGCGACCGGTAGTGAAGCAGGATGCTCCCCTCGTCGACGTCGGTCACCGTGAAGCGAGCCGGATCGGCCTCTGGATCAAGCTTCCGGACCTCGGTGTGGATCATCGACTCGAGCCCACCGAGAAAAGCACGGGGAGTGTCCAGTCCCTCCATCAGCGTCGGGACCGATCGGGCCAGCGACGGGAAGGCGTGCCGCCCGAAGGCCCGCAGAAACTGCTCGACCGTTGTGTCGTGGGCGGCCACGGCGGCTGCCACCAACGCCAGCAGGTCACCGGGAGGGTAGTTGCCGGGGCCGACGAACGGCTCCACCGTCTCCAGTTCCGTCGACTCGACCAACTCGTCGAATGCATCCGGCCCGAATCTCGTATCGACGAAGTCCTCGAGCAACTTGAAAATCGCACCCTTCACCTGGCACTCCTGTCTGAGAAGGCGTATGGGTGTTTAGTCGGCAGCAACCCACGGCGGGTTGAACGTTCACCAGAGCATCCGGGTCGCCCGGCCCAGGCCATCGCTGGACGAGTTCAAAGGCGCCTTCGCAACCCGCCCCGTTCAAGATGCGTCTCACGCATCGACATCACTCGACGACACCCCTGCATGCGCTATGCCCCTGGTTGAGAGATCTCCCTCATTCGCCACACGGGCAGATCCAGAGTCGACCAGTCGGGTACGTGATCCGGGATGACCGACCAGTCGGTCAACGGGTCGGGGAGGAACGTCGCCGGCTCGGGAGGATCTTCGGATGTCGTCTGGTTCGCCGGTTCCTGATCGGCTGGTTCCCTCGACGAGACCCAGGTCAGCCAACCGACCACCAGGCCCAAGGTGAAGCCGGCAAGAACCAGCAGGCTGATCGGCAGGAAGTAGCTGAACATGGGGATCCGTCTCAGCCTTCCCGTTTCTTGACGACGAAGTCGACCCGACGGTTCTCGGCCCGGCCGAGCTCGGTGCTGTTGTCGGCCAGTGGCTCGCTCTCGCCTCGCCCGATCGCCGTGAGCCGCTCAGACTCGACCCCGACACCGACCAGGTACTCCGTCACCGTTTGCGCCCGTGCCTCACTGAGGGCTTGATTGAGGGCGTTCGGCCCGGTCGAGTCGGTATGGCCGATGACGTCGGCCACCGGCAACGGGTAGCGGCGGAAGGCTACGGCCACTCGATCGAGCGTGGTCTTTGCCCCTGAACTGAGGTCCTCGACGCTGACGGCGAAGTTCGGATACTGGCCCTCGATCTCCCGGGCCAGTTCGAAGATCTGGTCGATCTCCTTCTGGAGCTCCATGATCTGTACCGACTCGGGCAGCACCCGGATCGTCGTCTGGTCCTCGAGGGTCAGCCCGGCTGCGGTGGCCGTGTCGATGGCCGACTGGATCTCTTCCGCCTCCACCGGGTCCAGGGCTTCGCCGGTGATCGTCACCGTGCCGTCGTTCAGGGCCAGCTCTCCGTCGTCCGTGCCGTCGAGCAGCGGTGCGAGGAGGGCGGCGACCACCCTGGGATCGGAGTCGGCGATGTTCGGCGACACCGTGAGCTGGTCGTCGACCTCGAGACCCGAATTCGTGACCGCGGCGCTGAGAGCATCCCGTTCCGATTCGGTTTTCACGGTACCGCTCAGGCGTACCGTGGTGGCGTCGCGTTCGATTCGAACCGCCGACGGCTCGGGCTCCGGTTCGGGTGGAACGGTGGTTGATCGAGCAGGGGCGGCCGGTACCTCGACCGGAGCCGGCTCGGTTTGCCAGGCCGCCCACACGTAGGCCACGGCCAGCAGCAGGGCGAGACCAGCCACCGCCACAATTGCCGCCTGACTGCGTTTCTTGTCTTCTCGGTCGCGCTCGACGCGGGACACCGCCGTTGAACTCATGCAGACCAGACGGGCAACGAGGGGCTGATGTCGCGAGAAAAAAAAACCCGCCTATGGATTTCGTGGCTCGAGTTCGGCCGCCTGGGCGGTCAGGGCCGGCGGAGCGCCATCGATGGCGGCCAGACATCCCCGGTCTTAG
>Ga0224512_10003065_pt1 | contig 14887 bp, 16 predicted proteins | sample SF_May12_sed_USG_4_FD_169103 | JGI IMG/M metagenome (GOLD analysis project Ga0224512, IMG submission 169103) | Sediment microbial communities from San Francisco Bay, California, United States - SF_May12_sed_USGS_13 | ecosystem: Environmental > Aquatic > Marine > Sediment | place: USA...
CCTGTTTGCCTATCGCATCGTCCAAGAAGCGCTCACCAATGTGCTCAAGCACGGCGGTGTCGACGCCGCAGCTCAGGTGCGTCTCGAGGAAGCCGATGGTCACCTCGACATTGAGGTGACGGACACGGGAACTGAGACCACCCCGTTGCCGGGATCGGGCCAGGGGATCGTGGGAATGCAAGAACGCGCCATCTTGCTCGGCGGGACCTTCGAAGCCGGGCCGCGGCCCGGGGGTGGTTTCCGGGTCGCGGCACGATTGCCGATCGGAGACCAGTGAGCATCAAGGTTGCCGTCGTCGATGATCAGGACCTGGTGCGGGGTGGCTTCGCGTTGATGCTCAGCCTTCAAGACGACATCGAGGTAGTGGCCGAGGCCGGCGACGGTGCGGCCGCCATCGAGATTGCCCGAACCCATCGCCCGGATGTGATCCTGATGGACATTCGCATGCCGGGGATGGACGGCCTCGCCGCTACCCGGGCCATCATCGACTCGGCCGATTGGCAGGTGAAGGTGTTGATCCTCACCACCTTTGATCCGGACGAGTACGTATATCAGGCCCTCCGGGCAGGAGCGAGCGGGTTCGTCCTCAAGGACATCTCGCCCGAGGACCTGGTAGCCGCGGTTCGCACCGTCGCCGATGGAGGAGCGCTGCTGGCGCCATCGGTGACCCAACGGCTCATCAGCCGGTTCGCGGCGCCGCCGTCGCTCGACCCGTCTGTCGTTGCCCGTCTCGACCGGCTCACCAGCCGGGAGCGTGAGGTCCTCGTCGCCGTCGCCACCGGGTTGAGCAACATCGAGATCGCCGAGGATCTGTTCGTGGGCGCCGCCACTGTCAAGACCCACGTTTCCAGCATCCTCACCAAGCTCGGGCTCAACAACCGCGCCCAAGCGGTGGCTTTCGCCTACGAGAGCGGGCTGGTCAAACCCGGCGACAGCGACATCGGGCTCTGATCCGACTCCCTCCGGCGGCGGGTAACCGGGCGACGCTTTCCCCCAAATGGCGGAGGCGAGAATCCATCCGCCGCCCGATGACACCGACACCTCAGGCCCTTACGTTTGCTGCAAGTACCAAAGGAGTGGCTATGAAGCAGCTATCCGACCAGAAGACCGGGCTCACCGCCTGGTTGTACCCAATCTCCATCGAACGCGTCACCCTGCGCCAACTCTTCCTGTGGGTGGAGGCGGCGGGGGAGGCCGAAAGCGACCGGAGACCCGCCCCCGGGGCATTCCCATCATTCGGCGCGAAGACGCCATGACAGCCGCCCCTCGAGCACTCGCCAATCCCAAAGGAGGGCCAATGCAGCAGCTATCCGACCAGAAGCCCGGGCCGGCCGCCCGGTCGTATCCAATTACCATCGAACACGTCACCAAGACGTACCGCGGTGGGGCCGCCGCAGTCGACGACCTCTCATTCATCGCCGAGCCCGGACGCGTGACGGGTTTTCTCGGACCGAACGGTGCGGGCAAGTCGACAACCATGAAGATCCTGCTCGGCCTGGCGTCTCCCACCAGCGGTCAGGCCACCATCGGTGGCCTCGCCTATGGCGAGCTTCCCGACCCCACCGGAACTGTAGGCGCCAGCGTCGAGGCCGACGCGTTCCATCCCGGACGAAGCGGGCGCAATCATCTCCGGATCCTGGCGGACGCCGCCGATCGGCCCCCGGAACGGGTGGACGAGGTCCTCGAACTCGTGGATCTGGGTGCCGCCGCCAACCGGCGTGCGGGTGCCTATTCGCTCGGCATGAAGCAGCGTCTGGGACTCGCCGCCGCGCTGCTGTGCGATCCACCGGTCCTCGTGCTCGATGAGCCCGGCAACGGCCTGGATCCGCAAGGAATCCGTACCCTTCGGAATCTGCTGCGATCGCGGGCCGCGCAAGGCAGCACGGTATTCGTCTCCAGCCACCTGCTCGCCGAGGTAGAGCAACTGGCCGACGATGTCGTCGTCGTCAACCAGGGGCGCCTGGTGGCCCAGGGGTCGCTGGCCGAGCTGCGTCAATCCGCATCCCTCGTCCGGGCCGCCTCGCCGGAGGCGCTGCGAGCCACGCTCGAAGCGGCCGGGGGCATTGTCGAGAACGGACAGCCCAACACTCTCGTGGTCCGCGGCCTCTCCCTCGACGAGATCGGCGAACACGCCTTCCGCACCGGCATTGCATTGCATGAATTGTCACCCCACACCGACTCGCTGGAGGATCGCTTCTTCGCCTGGACCGGAGGAGCGGCCGCCGGCGGAACTGATTCCAACACCTAGGAGGAACGATGAACTGGCTAAGAATCGTACGGGCCGAACTCCGCAAGCTGACCAGCACGAAGATGCCGTTGGCCTTCCTCACTGTGTTCGCAGTGATCGGTGCCGCGACTGCCACTGCGGTGGCGTTCGGCACCGACATGGACGGCAGCAAGACCTTCATTTCCACCGCGGCCGATCAGCAGTCACTGATTGCCTTTGCGGCAAACGCCCTCGTGATCGCCGGGCTCTTCGGTGCCATCGCCGTTGCCCGCGAATACGGTCACGGCACGGTCGTGCTCACCTTCTTGACCACACCCCGTCGCCCCCGAGCCGTCCTCGCTCAAATCGCGGCGGCCTTCGTGGCCGGCAGCGTGCTGGGGCTGGTCGGTGCCGGTGTGAGCGCCGGTTCGGTGGCTGCGGGGCTGGCGGCGACCGACTACGGGTTCATGGTTTCTGCCGCCGATCTCACCCGGGTCCTCGCAGCATCGACGCTTGCGGGTGGGGCGGGTGCCGTGCTCGGTGCCGGGGTGGGCGCTCTCGTTCGCAACACCGGCGGTGCCGTCACCGGCACGATCGTTCTGCTGGTCATCTTGCCGCCGCTGGCCGTGCAGATGGTCAGCGAGGCCGCCTCCTGGGTGCCCAGCACCCTCGCCAACGTGGTCTCTGGAGTCGACAACGCCACCGGCCTGGGAGCGGCGATCGCGGCCATCGGGCTGTGGGCCCTCATCCCGGCCGTCATCGGCCTCGTTGCCGTCACCCGTCGCGACGTCGTCTGACCGACGACGGCCAGGCACGCCGGCCGCTGAGTGCGTCCCAGTTGCACCGCAGGTACGACCTTGCGGTCAGCTGGGGCGCATCAGTGCCTCGATCGTCGCCGAAGACGCTTCGCGAGCAGAACAAGGCCTGCGCCGACCTCGACCTCGTGGGCCGCGACGACTTCCTCCTTCTCGAAACGCCCGGCCTGACCCGGTTTGCTCGTGAGTCACTGGTTTGACCGTCAGTGTTCAGCAGAACAACGACCCGAGAGGCCGTATCCGAGATGGCGAGTCCCACTTGTCTCCGCAGAGACCGGCGGCTAGTTCGGGTTGGGGGTAGCCGGCGGGTCGAAACCGAATATGGCGCTCTGGAGGATGCGGTTGGCGTCTGCGACTTGCTCGAGGGGTGAGTAGGAGCCGCGGATGCGGTGTGTCGACTTGCGGTATTCCCGGGCATGCTCTTCTGACCAGAAGAAGACGTTCTCTCGTCAGAAGTCGTCGACGATGCTGGGACCCTTTACATCGAACACCGCCACGTCGGGTATGAAGACGAGCGGATCTGCCTCCTCGGTGGCCACGTGGATGGTCATGGCGCTGTCGATCTCCAGGGCGAACGGCTTGCTGCAGTGTCGGCACGCGGTTTCCACCCGCACCGTCACCTCTTCATTTCGGAGGCGCCCTTGCACGAAGGGCGTTGCTATCGCATCGGCCGCTCAAGCCGCGTAGAGCCGTTCCCCGCTCTTGAACGAAAGCCGATGGGGGGTCTCGGCGGCCGTCACCGGATAGGCCCAGACCACGGCGTCACCGCCCTCGCGAAACAGGAACCCCTTTTTGGCCTCCAGCTCGTCGACGATCCCTACCACCCGCTCGGGCGGGAGATCCAAGCGGTCGGCCACGGCGTCTGGTGAAAGCGGCCGACCCACTCGAGGGAGCTCCTGTACCACGAAGTGATGAACCGCCCGGTGTTCTTCGGACAGGCCGCCGGCCTCGGTCCGGGCCCGGCCGGCCAGCCCGGCGACCCGCCGTTTGCCGATCGCCGGTGGGATTCGGAGCAGGTGTCGCCACACGCCTACGTTGAGCCAGTTACTCACTGCTCGCCCCCTTTCCTCAGCTGTTACTTCAGTAGCGAGCGGAGCCGCTCGGTAGAGGCGAATGTCCCCCAGCACGTCATTGCGGTTTGACCGCCACCCTGCCCTTGCCTCGAGGGCGGGGAACCTGGCTGAGGCCATTGACCGCGCCAGCCCCGACATTCCCACTACGTGGGGGGTTTCCTACTTCTTGGGCTCCATTGGACGGGCCTCGCTCTCGCGAACCTGGTTTCCATGCGCGTTGGAGGGCTTCCATCGCCTTGGTCTGTGAAATGCTCCAGCTCGGCCCTGGTGAGCGGGATGAGCTGTTCGAGGATGTTGCTGCCCTCGTCGCTCGGGATGGCGGGGAGTTAGGTGTTCTTGTATCCGAACTTGGCGAGCGAGATTCGGTCCCTGCTGTCGGCAGGAGCCCGGCGGGAGTCGAGAACCAATCAAGTGGTGAGGATGCACGCCGAGTTGTTGCCCTGCGCGCCGTATGCCATTGTCACGGCCGCCTTGGCGCCTTCGACTTGCCGCGCTCCGGCCTCGCCCCGCAGCTGCCAGGTTGTCTCAACGATCTGAAGTAGTCCCTGGGCCACGGTCGCTTCTCCGAAAGATGAGAACCCCCCGCTCGGGCACACGGGAAGGCGTCCCCCCAGCGCGGTAACGCCCTCGTCCAGCAACCGCTCGGACTCGCCTTCGTCACAGAATCCCATCGTCTCGAGATACTGGAGCTCGTGCCACGAGCTGTTGTCGGGAAGCTCGACGAAGTCCATGTCCTCGGGACCCAGCCCTGCCTGTTCGTAGGCTCGGTCGGCTGCGAGTTTGCTTTCGCTGAGCAGAGGAGCAGACGCAGCGGTGTCGGCGGTTGCGGACAGCAGCGGTATCCGCAATGTTGGGTCTCCGTACTCTCCGCTGGCAAGAGAGCAGCCGGCCAGCTTGACCCGCTTGGCCTCGACCCGCCTCATTACGTCTTCGCTCGCCAGGATGACTGCGGCGGCGCCGTCGCTGGTGGCACAGATCTCATAGAGCCGGAGCGGATCGCACACGAGCGGGGAACCGAGAACCTCTTCGAGAGTGAACTCGCGGCGATACCGCGCATACGGGTTGAGGGCACCGTGTCGACTGTTCTTGACCTTGACCTGGGCGAGGTGTTCCTCAGTGGTTCCGTAGAGCTCCATCCTCTTGCGCATTTCCAGCGCCCAGTAGCCAGGATTGGGTAGGCCGATATGCCAGCGGAGGAGGTCAATGGGAGGCGTCGGTTCCTGCGCCACAACGGGGACGCTGGGGAAGAACCCGTCGGGCGATTTGTCGGTGGCGACTGCCATCACAACTTCGTTGAGCCCGGAAGCAACCAACGTCCAGGCTGATCGCATCAACGACCCGCCTGTGGCGCAGGCGTTGTTGATGTTGGTGATTGGGATCCCGGTTTCGCCGATGGCAGCCGCGATGGTGTTTCCTGCCCGGATCCCGGTGCTGCCGCCCCACTGCATGGCTCCGCTGACCAACGCCTCCACGTCGGTCCATGGCAGGTCGGCGTCGGTGAGCGCGCCATTCATGACGTCGGCGCCCATTGCGACCCAGCTCTTGTCGGGGAACTTGCCCCATGGATGGAGCCCGACGCCCACGACGAAGACGTCTCTCATACCGGCTCCGCGACCGGCCGGAACTTCCAACCCACAACTTCGGTGCCGTCGTCGTTCTTGTAATACGCGTCGATTTCGGTTTTCATCGGGCTCCCGATCGTGAGGTCAAGGCCGACCTCAACTGGGACCGGCCCGATGACCTGCACCCCGTTGTCGAACTCGACCTCGGCGATGGCGAAGGCCTCGAAAGGATCGGTCGGCACAAACGGGGGCGGTGGCGGATATCGCACGACTGTGAAGCTCGAAAGTATCCCGGACCGTGGGAATCGTACGTCCTCCACTTCATCACCGAAACAAGCCGGGTTGGGGCAGCGAAAGCCCCGGGGGAAAAAGGCAAGGCCGCAAACCATGCACCGACTTCCGATGAGGCGCGGGTCGGCGGATGGCCACTCGAAGAAACCCTCGACGAATGGGATTTGTTGTTCAGCGCTCATTCCGATTCCCCAATGGAATGAGGCGATCATATCATTGGCGATGCTCACTCTTCCGATTCGTGGAAGGAGATTCCAAAATGAGTCGCAACGCCCTCTTCATCGATGGAGCCTGGAGATCGGCGACGGATCCGGACCGTCATTCGGTGATGGGTGCTGCGACCGGAGAAACGCTCTACCTTGTGCCCGAAGCCACACCCAGAGAGATCGATCAGGCGGTGGATGCCGCCCGGGGGGCACTCGATGGGTGGCGTTCGACTTCCGCGCAGATCCGAAGCGAGCTACTGCTGTCGATGCGCGAGGGTGTTTTGGAACGCCTCGAGGAGATCGCCGAGATCTGGGCAACCGAAGCGGGTATGCCGATCTCCGCCGGACGAGCTGCCACGGGTGGGCTTCCGGTGTCGGCCTTGGAGTCTTTTGCCGAGATCGCTCGTACCTTCGAGTACGAGCAAAGCCTCGGGCATTCCCGGATGCTCTACGAGCCGCGAGGGGTCGCGGTGGCGATCACCCCCTGGAATTACCCTTTCTCCCAGGTAGTCATCAAGGCTGCCACGGCCATGGCAGCGGGGTGCACCGTAGTGGCCAAGCCGAGTGAGCTGGCCCCAGGTTGTGCCTACGTGTTTGCCGAGATTACGGCGGATGCCGGCGTTCCCGACGGAGTCTTCAACCTTTTGTCTGGGTCGGGTGCAAGTGTCGGCGAGAGCCTTGTGGCCCATACCGGTACCGACGTTGTCTCGTTCACCGGTTCAACGGCCACCGGCGTTCAGATTCTTCGAACAGCGGCCCCGCAGCTGAAGCCTTGCACCCTCGAGCTCGGAGGGAAGTCTCCGCTGTTGATCTTGCCCAACGCCCCACTGCTCGCGGCGGTGAGCGGGGGCATGGCAAGTTGCTTTCGCAACAACGGTCAGACCTGCACGGCCCTCACCCGGTTCATTGTGCCCCGAAGGCTCATGTCGGAAGTCACCGACATCGCTCGGGATTACGCTGACTCCTCCGTCGTGGGGAACCCCCTGGATGAGGCCACGACCATAGGTCCGCTCGTTTCGGCGTCCCAGTGGGAGCGGGTGCAGTCCTACATCCGGTCTGGGATCGAAGCAGGCGCGTCGCTGGTTACAGGCGGTCTCGGCCATCCAGAGGGGCTTGACGCCGGCTACTACGTCAAACCCACGGTATTCACAGATGTCGAACAAGACTCGAGAATCGCCCGGGAGGAAATCTTCGGTCCGGTCTTGTCGATCATCCCCTACGACTCGCAAGAGGAGGCGATACGGCTCGCCAACGATTCGGACTACGGCCTGGCGGCTTCCGTGTGGGGAAGCGACCAGGATGAAGCGTTATCGGTTGGACGGCAACTCGTGGCGGGAACCATCAGTGTGAATGGAGGAGCCTTCAACCCCGCCGCGCCCTACGGAGGATTGCGGCGATCGGGGATGGGTCATGAGCTCGGAGAGGCTGGTTTTCGCGAGTTTCTCGAGGTCAAAGTCCTCAACGTCTGAATCTCACGTCATGACCCAACCGCCGTTGATGTCGAGCGTTGCGCCCGTGATGAATGAGGCGTGTTCCCCGGCGAGAAACAGGACCGCGCTCGAGAACTCCTCCGGCACGGAAAAGCGACCCACCGGGATATCGGCAGTAAACGCCTTACGTTGATCATCAGTGAGAAACGCGTTCAATGCCGTGTCGATAGCAGCCGGGGCGATGGCGTTCACCGTCACTCCTTCGGTGGCGTATTTCCTCGCCATGCTCTTGGTTACAGCGAGGACACCGGCCTTGGCAGCAGCGTAGGCGGTCGATGTGATGCCGCCGGTTCGGGCGACGACGCTTGAGAAGTTGATCACCCGTCCCCAGCCTCGCTCGGCCATTGCGGGGACTAGCCGCTGAGAAAGAAAGAAGACACTCCGCAGGTTCACGGCGATCGCCCGATCGAAATCGTCGACGGTGGTGTCCTCGATTTCCCGTGCCTCGAGCAGTCCGTGCACATTGACGAGAATGTCGATGTCGCCTGCCATCTTGGCAACCTGCAAGACGGCTGTGCTGTCTCCCAGGTCAGCGGTCAAGGTCTCCCACGGGGCGTTTTCTTGTTCGGAGATGTCAACGCCGACTACGTGAGCCCCCCGGTCGACGAACGCCTGAGCAGTCACCCGTCCCACACCGCCGGCAGCTCCGGTCACCAGTACCCTGCGTCCATTGAACTCAGTCATCTGACCCTCCTTCGCCCGGCCGTTTGCAGTATGTAGAATAGGTTCTCATCATGCGGAAGAAGCAATCGTGGAGGATGAGGCGTGACTGATCTTCCAGTCATCCCCCCAACTCTTGTGCCGGATGAAGCCGACGAAGGTCTGCGGAACGAGATCCGGGCGTGGATTCGTGAAAACGACCCCGGACCACCTCCCTCCTCCTATGTGGAGAAGATGCACGCGCTCACCGAATGGCAAGCAGCCCTCCACGCGGCTGGATTCATTGGGCTCTCCTGGCCCGAGGAATACGGCGGAGCGGGTCGACCGCTGTCGGCCGAAGCGGTTCTGGCTGAGGAACTTGCTTTTTCGACCCGGCCACAACTCATCAATCGGTTGGCGCTCTACACCTGGGGACCCACCATCTTCGATTGGGGGACCGACGAGCAGAAGACCCGATTCCTACCGGGGATGCTTGACGCCTCGGAGCAATGGTGCCAGGGCTTCTCCGAGCCCGAAGCCGGCTCAGATCTGGCATCCGTCCGAACGACTGCGCTTCGCGATGGAGATGAATTGGTCGTCAACGGTCAGAAGGTTTGGACGAGTCGCGCCGAGCTGTCCAAATGGAACGGGTTGCTCGTGAGAACAGATCCAGATGCTGAACGTCATCGCGGTTTGTCGGTTCTTCTCGTCGACATGGAGAGTCCGGGAATCACGGTCGTTGGGTTTCCCCAGGTGCTGGACGAGCCGCATTTCAGCGAGGTGTTCTTTGACGACGTGCGGGTGCCGGTCGACAACGTTCTCGGTGGCATTGACAACGGATGGAGCGTTGCGATGGCTGCGATGGCCTACGAACGCGGCTTGTTCGTTCTCGAGCGTCAGATCGGTTTGCGACGGAGATTCGACGAGCTGACCGCCCGGTTGGTCGCCGATGGCCGGGCGGAAGACGAGCTCGAACGCCTCGGCATCCTCTACGCGGAACTCGACTTGCTCCGTTCGCAGGTATACCGCACGCTGGCGGGCCAGATTTCGGGCGACCTCCCGGTCGGCTCCACCTCGGTGGACAAGCTCCACCTGGCCCACGTCTATCAGCATCTTTACGCCACCGCCTTCGACCTCCTCGGTGAAGAGGCGGCCGCAACCGGCGAAGGTGATTGGGCACACGATCTGTTGGAATCCCGCGCCGTGAGCATCTACTCGGGCACATCCGAGATACAGCGCAACATCATCGCCGCCCAACTTCTGGGTCTCAAGTGAACGCCGTCGAACGCGCCGAGCTCGTCCAGGGTTTGGATGATGTCCTGGCGGGCACTCTCGATATTCCCGTTCTGCTCGAGGCCGCACGGGCCGGCGGAGCCCCCCTGGGAATCCGCCGCGCGATGACCGAACTCGGATGGGCGTCCATCGCACTCCCGGAAACTGAAGGGGGATTGGGGCTGGAAGCGGCGGATCTGGTGGCCATGAGTCTTGCGACCGGCAGGCGATTGCTCCCGACTTTTCTGCGAGATGAGGCGCTCGTGCTCGCGCCGCTTCTCTTGAAGAGCGGCACTCCCGAGGCCGGCGTCAAGCTGACACGCCTGCTGGAAGGTACTGCAGGTGGTGGCGGGGCCGCCGTTCCGTTCCCGGGTGACCCCGGAACGCCCGATCCCACCGACGCCTGGTATATGCCGCTGGCGCCGGAGGCCGAGACCGCCTATGTGCTCGGCCCCGATCGCAGCCTGCTGATCGACCTTTCGGCGCCGGGGGTCCACGTCGACCGCCTCTCAGGAACGGACCTTTCGTCGGGTCAGAGCCGGGTACGGGTCACCGATTCCGCCGCCATCTCGACCATTGAGGCGACCGGGCGTGAGTATCTCTTGTGGTTCATGTGTGTACTCGCCGACTGTGTCGGCTCGGCCTACGGCGCGCTGGCCATGGCGGTCCCGTTTGCCACTGAGCGCGAGCAGTTCGGGCGGCCCATCGCACGTTTTCAGGCCGTTTCCCACCGGCTGGCCGATATGCGGGCGGCACTCGATCTCTCGTTGAGTGGCCTCTCCAGGCTCATCCACCTGGCCGAAACGGATTCGTCCGAGACCGCGGCGGTCCTGCACGGCCTGTGCTTCACCGTGCCGTCGCTGACAAGAGAGATTTGTGAGAGCGCCATCCAGGTGCACGGTGGAACGGGCTTCACCTGGGAGTACGGGCTCCACCTGTTCTACCGGCGAATCCTGCAGAGCCAGGCAGCATTGGGTGGCCCGGTGGAAACGGCTCGCCGGGCGGGTCGTCGGTACCTCGACGATTATCAATCGGTGGGGCCCGGGTCCGCGCCGGTTGACAATGGTGGTCCGTCGTAGCTGTCGAGAGTGGCGAAATCCTCCACCGGATGTCGTGAGAGCTTCGTGATTTCACGGAGAGGTTTGCCGACCAGGATGACCGCTGCCAGCGCATAGGAATCCGGCACTGCTAGTAGCCGGCGGAGGATTGACTCCCGGCTCGAGAGCAGCGTTGTCACCCGTGTCCCCAACCCGAGAGACCGGCATGCGAGCGCGAAGTTCTGCACGAAAGGGAAAATCGAGCCACCTGCCACGACACTCGGTCGGTCGAGATGGGCGTCGGTGATTTCGAGCGTCCGTATGTCGACCCAGACGGCGAGATGGACCGGGATTTCAGAGATTGAGGTGGCAAAACGATTGGCCTCGTCCAATTTCCGTTGCCGGCCGGCGGTGAGGTCGCCTGCGTACCACTTTTCGACGTACTGCTTCCACGTCTCCAGATAGTTGGCTGCGAGTTGGCGACGCATCTCGGGGTCACGGATCACTATGACACGCCATCCCTGCCGGTTCCCACCGCTCGGCGCGAAGCGGGCAAGTTCGAGGGCTCGGTAGATGAGGTCCTCCGGCGGTGGGGAGGAACTGAACTCGCGAACCGACGCGGTCGTTCGGATCGTGTCTTCGAGATCCACGCCGCCGCTACCGGAACTCCGGCATGACGTGCTCAGAGATCATGCGCATCGAGTCGACGGCGACGTCGAGCCCCGGTCCGTGGAAGTAGCGGAGCCGCACCACGATTTCCTCGGGGCCAATCAGTTCCTCCCACTCTTTGAGAGTCTCGACCCAAGTTTCGGGTGAGCCGTACAACACCCGGTTGGGCATGACGTGTTCCAGTTTCAGTTCTTCTACGGTCTTGATCTCATCCAGCCATGGTTCCCATTTCGGGCTGTAGGCGTTCCCGCGCTGATAGTAGATTCTGTGGTAGTCGAGGATGTAGGGCCCGAGAATCTGCTTGGCCTCATCGTCTGTGTCGGCGATACACGCTTCGCGTAACAAGGCGATGCGAGGTTTCTTTCCCAGCCGCTCGCATTCATCCCGGTATATGTCGGCGAGGTGTTTCAAGTGGGGGATACTCCTGATCGGACCGGTTTCCCAGCCGTCGCCGAGTGCGGCCAATTTGACCCCCGCTTCGCTCCAGGCGCCAACCCAGATCTCCGGGAACACCCCGCCCATGGCCGGATCGGGTGGGGGAACATGCCCACTCCACGGCCCGTCATCCGCAAACTTGTATGGCCTACCCTCGCGGTATGCGTTCATCGCTTCGAGTCCTGTCCGCATCCGGGCCACTCGCTCATTCAGGTTGACGCCGAACACATCGAAGTCGTCCTTCTGATACCCCGCTCCGACCACCAGCCGGTACCTCCCCGGATAGAACGCGTTGATCATCGTCGCGTCTTGGATCACGGCGACGGGGTGATACAGCGGCAGCAGGACAACACCGGTACTGAACTTCAGCCGCTCGGTGTTGGCAAGTCCGTAGGCGGCAATCAATTGGGCGTTGTTGACGACTCCATGGCGGCCTGAATGAGGACCATGGCCGCGGCGCTCACCCTTGTACGCCGTGTCAAACCCCAACTCCTCGGCAATACGGCATTCCTGGAGATATCCCTCCAGATCCCAATGACGCTCATCGTCTCGCAGGGTGATGATCGTTGTCGAAAAAGAAAACCTCACGCGAGCTCCCCTTCGAAGCCGGCTCCCAATTCTCGCAATGCTCGTTTGACGACTTTGCCCTGGCGGTCGAGTGGGAGTTCGGATACTGCCACAACGGTCTTGGGGATCTTGTACGGCGCCAACTCAATGCGACAGCAGTCGAGGATGCTTTCCTCGTCCATTGGCTCTCCATCGTTCAATACCACGAAGGCGGTGACGGCTTCCGACCATTCCGAATCCGGTACGCCGACAACTGCGACATCTACTACTGCAGGGTGGCGGCGGATGACGTTCTCGACTTCGAGCGACGACACGTTCATTCCTCCGGTCTTGATCATGTCCTTCTTGCGGTCGTAGAAGAAGATGTTCGAATCCTCGTCCATCCGCACAATGTCACCTGTATGCAGCCAGCCATCCTTGATCACCTTTGCGGTTAGTTCGGGTGCCTTGTAGTAGCCGTCCATGATCCCCGGAGAGCGGCAGGTCATTTCGCCCACCTCGGCCGGCTGACCGTCGTCATCCACCACCCGGACCTCGACGGCTGCCATCGGCTTTCCGATCCAGCGGAGATCGCCATTCGGGATATCCGCCAGTCTTCGATAGAAGCCAACGATGCCGAGCTGACTCAATTCGGTTTGGCCCCAATAGGCGGCCCAGAGGATTCCTGAATTCTTGGCCCGGAAGGCTTCAACCACGCCGGCGGGTATGGCCCCTCCATAGACGTGACACTGCTGCAACGATGCGAGCTCCGCTGAGTCGAACTCGTCTAGCGCAGTCATTCTCGAATAGAAGGTCGGCGTTTGGGACATATTCGTAACGCCCTCCGCGGCGATGATCGGCAGGACGGCGGCCGGCTTCACCGAGGCGCTCACGACGGCCGTGGCACCAATTGAGAGAAGGTTGATGAGGGTGCCCAGGCCCGCCATGGTGTACATCGGCGCGAGGAGCAGGAATACATCCGAGGCGACGATGTACCCGTCGGCAACCCACGAGGGCGTCGTCGCAATCTGAAAGTTGCGGTGGGGGATCATGACACCTTTGGGGAAACTCTCGGTGCCGCTCGTGTAGACGATCAGCGCGGTATCCGATTCGTCGATCTCGAGTGCCGGAGGATGGGTGCTCTGATCGGCGATGAAATCCTCGGTGGCGCTCCGGGCGAGTACGAGGCAGTCGTCCCGGCCCCCGATCAACTGCAGGACATGCTCGTGATCTCCATCTTGGACCACGACAACTCGCGGCGCGGCATGAGTCAATTGGTATTGCAGCTCCCGATCGGTCAGGGACGGGTTGACTCCGGTGAAGGCGGCGCCTGCTTTGAGCGCACCGAAGGCGACGGTGGCGTAGTCCGCTGAATTCTCATCCATCATGGCCACCACGTCACCCCGCCCGACGCCCATTGCGATGAGGGCGTTGGCCATGCGATTCGCACGCTGATCCAGGTCCCTGTAGGTGAGACGTCGACGTTGCCCGGCGTTGTAGTCGATGATCGCCGGATGGTTTGGATTCCGTCGCGCGTTGCGTTCCAGCGCCCACCCGATTACGGCCTGGCGAGCCCACGAATGGGCCACTGCCGACAGGTCTCGCTTCTGGCTGGTCACTCGGCTACCTTCGGTCGCGTGAGGTTACGGGCGGCTTGGACGATTTCGGCGAGGGAGCTCCCGGGTGGGAAGCAGGCGATCCCGCGTTCTGTCAGCTGGCGGACTCCCTGGGGCGAGATTGTGCCGCCGGCAAAGACAGGAATGTCTCCGAGGCCGTCGGCGCCGAGCTGATCCAGGATCCGCTCCACGACTTCGACCCGACCCCCGACGTTGAGCCCTATCAAATCCACGTCCTCGTGGGCGGCTACTCGACTGATCTCGGTTGCCCGCATCTCCCCGCCGAGGATGACCTCAAAGCCAGCCTCTCGGAGTGCCCTTGCAACGACGGAGACTCCTCGCCAATGGCCGTCGAGGCTGGTCTTGGCTACCAGGACCCGTGCGGAGTGTTTCTTGCCTTCCATCAGAAGCTGACCGGTGGGTTCCAATTGCCAAGCACTTGGCGGAATGCGTCCCCGATCTCACCGATGGTGCTGTCGGCCTGGACCGCCTCCATGACTGCCGGGACGATGCTGTCGTCACCGTCGAGTACCCGGCGGAGGGCGTCGAGTGAGCGATTGGCCGCCGCCTCGTCCCTCGATCGTCGTAATTCGGTGAGACGCTCCATGGCCCGCTTCCACGTCTCTTCGCCCGATCGGCCCTCGAAGCCTTCGACGTCGGACAGCGTGTCCTCGACATGATGACTGTTAACGCCGACGATGCGTCGATCGCCCTTCTCGATCTCTTGTTGATAGGTCAGTTGACTTTCCAACGCCTGATTCATCAACCAGCCGTCCTTGATCGTCGCTACGAAGCCGCCCCGGGCCTCGATGTCGTCGAGGAAGCCCAATGCTCGAGTCTCGAGCTCGTGCGTCAGGCTCTCCACGTAGAACGAGCCGCCCAACGGGTCTGCCACGGCCGCAAGATTGGTTTCTTCTTGCAGAATCTGCTGGGTGCGGATTGACATCAGGTGGGCGTGGTCGCTTGGGATGGACATCGCCTCGTCATAGCCCGATACCCCGAGCGACTGCGCTCCGCCGAGGGCCGCCGC
>Ga0224512_10003067_pt1 | contig 14883 bp, 14 predicted proteins | sample SF_May12_sed_USG_4_FD_169103 | JGI IMG/M metagenome (GOLD analysis project Ga0224512, IMG submission 169103) | Sediment microbial communities from San Francisco Bay, California, United States - SF_May12_sed_USGS_13 | ecosystem: Environmental > Aquatic > Marine > Sediment | place: USA...
GTGCACGGTCAACTGCTGCAGGTTTTTCTCGTCGAACTCGCGCGCGCAGCGGCCGCATACCCAGGGATACATTTTCAACGCCTTGCTGCGGTAGCCCTGCTCCCGCTCGTCGCGGTCGGCGCGAGCCTGCGAAACAACGCGATCGAGCTTGTCGGTGGAATTATTTGATGCCATCTCGGCTAATAAATAAGCACGTTGTCGGATATCGTTTCCGCGTCAATGATACCCCTGTATCCAGGATAAATACCACAATGTCGTCGTTAGCCGTCACCTGGATATTCCGTATTCCGGGGACAGTTTACTTAATTTTTCGGAAAATTTTGAATTAAGTAAACTGGTCCCGAATTCTGGTGTGACACGATTCAACAAGTGCCGTTACGCATGCTGGTATTGTTCGCAGGCGGCCAGGAATTTGTTGAAGCGCTGGTGAGCGTAGGGGATAAATCGAATTTTCTGGATCGGTTTTACGGCCAGCGGCAACGCGGCCATCGCGTACTTGTAGTCGGACAGGATCAACATGCGCCTGGTGTCGCTCAATAAATTTTCAAACACTGCTGCTCTTTGTTCCGGGTCCGCGGGTTCGGCGTTGTCGAGGTAGTAGTTGATCAGCATGCCCAGTTCTTGATCGCCGAATTCCGGCTCGGCGATGCGAAAATAGGGATACTCGGTTAACCCGTGCCGCATGACGGTTTCGGCAAACAGGCTGGCAAAGTCATAGGCCTTGTGGTTGAGGCAGGAAAATTCGAAATCGACCAGCTTGATGCGGCCGTCGTCGAGTTTCATGATGTTGCCGTGATATGTGTCGTTGTGGCAAAAACCTAATTCTCCCGCAGGCAGGCACTGCCGCACCTTGTCGCGGGTTGCTTCGCTGTAAATCGCACGTAAATCCTCGCACATCGCCTGTTCATTGGCCGGGAAAGCGGTTGCCTGATGTTCCAGCACGCGCCTGGCCAGGCGCCCCCATTTCAAGTGCAACAGGTCGAACAACCCGTGTCGTGGCAGGCCCGCTGGTCGAAGCTGGTGCAGCTGGTAAAGCTGGCTGGCTATCTGGCGCAGGTTCTCGGGCTCGAACAAATCCCGCGCCTGCAAACTGCGCCCGTGGTAGAACGACTCGATGCGACAGCTTTCGTCATAGTGATAGCACCGGGCGGCAATGTCGTTCGCTCCCAGCGTCAGGAATACTGCCTTTTCGGTGGCGTAATCGAGTATCGCGTTGTCCTTGCCCTCGAGGCGGCGATACAGCGCGGCAGGTGGTTGTACCGGTTGCTTCGCGCGAATGCCCATCGTGAACGAAGAAAATCCCTTCGGATCGTCGAACTCGAAATCGGCCATCGCTAGCCCGGCCCACTCGGGGAACAGCGTTTGGCACTGCCTGATAATCTCGTCTTTCACTTGCCGGCCTGATTGAAACTGGGGGGTTCGGTGACAGTATACTTATCCCCGCCGAGAGTTGGCGGTGAATAAACAGCTTACCGTCGCTCGAAATAAGCGAGCCAGCGGTTGCGGTCCAGCGCATTATCCAGATAATGCTGGGTATCTTTTCGACTGACAGGGAGTACACGACCATGCTGATCCGATCCGCGATTCTCGCGCTGATAACACTTTTTTCCTGTATTGGTCCCGTAGCCGCAAGCGACGATGCCGCCGACGACAAGAAAGCCCTGGCAAGCTTCATGCAATCCGATGTCGTTGCCAGGTTTCACGAATCGGCCTTCGGCTACGCGATATTCCCGACAATCGCCAAGGGCGGTATCGGTATCGGCGGCGCCCGCGGCAAGGGCCGGGTATACCGCAATGGCAAGCGGACAGGCGAGGTCACGATGACGCAGTTGAGCATTGGCCTGCAGCTCGGGGGGCAGGCCTACCGGCAGGTGATTTTCTTCCAGGACGAGCGCGCGTTCAACGAGTTTACTAGCGGGTCGTTCGAGTTCGGTGCGCAGGCCGAGGCGATCGCGATCACGGCCAGCGCCGGGGCGCAGCTCGGCACCGAGGGAACCTCGACCAGCGCGAACGAAAAACAGTCCAACGCGAACTATCACAAGGGCGTGGTCGTGTTCACCATGGGCAAGGGCGGCCTGATGTACCAGGCGGCGCTCGGCGGTCAGAAATACGAGTACAAGCCGGACAATTAGGATTACCCGCTAGCGCTGCTGCGCGCGGGCGGGTTCAGCCCGCCGGAATCTCGCGGCTGCGCCGCGCGATGAAATCCAGCAACGCCTCGTCGAGCGCCGCGTCGATCGGCGGCGCCTCGTATTTCTGCAGCCATTTTTGCGCCTTGCGCACGCCTACCGCTTCGCTGTCGAGCCGACCCTCGACATCCCACTGCTCGTAGGAATTATTGTGCTGCGAATCGAAGATGAACAGGTTGCTGTTCAGGGTGTGAGTTTCGCCGAGAAAGTGGCCGCCCGGGCCGACGCGTTTCGTGGTCTCGAACACTTCCTCGATGTCGTGGAAATCCGGGCCCTGCAGGAAATGGTAAAACGCGTCGAGCTGTTCGAAGTCGATCATGGTCTTGCCGTAGCCGACGGTCAGCGCGCCTTCCAGCATGCCGCCGGCCATGGTCAACCAGTCGGCGCCCGACAGCATGCTCGGAAACAGGCCCCACATCGAGTCGTAGGCGGCCTGCATGTCGCCGGACTTCGACGTCGCGACGTTCAGTATCGCGCGATGCGGCAGCTTGTAGTGGCGCGCCATCGCGTTCGACAGGAACTGCACCATCGCCGAGTCGGGCGAGCCGTGCACCGGCGCACCGCTGTTGAGCGCGACCGTCATCGCCGGCACCCCGAACAGCATCGGCACGCCCGGGCGGATGATCTGCGTCATCGCCATCGCCATCAGCGCCTCGGCCAGCACCACGCCGACGGTGCCGACGTTGCTCGCCGGCGTGCTCGCGGCCGCCATCGAAAACGGCGAACACATCACCGCCTGGTGGTTCATCGCGTAAACCTTGAGCGCGTCGAGCATGGTTTCGTCCCACACCAGCGGCGAGTTGGCGTTGATCAGCGAGGTGGTCACGGTGTTGTTGGTCGCGAACTCGTCGCCGAACACGATCTTCATCATGTCGACCGTGTCCTCGGCGCGCTCGCGCGCGGTGACGTTGCCGATGATCGGCTTGTCGGAATATTTCAACCCGCTGTAGGCCATGTGCAGGTGTCGGTGCGGCACCGCGATGTCGACCGGCTCGACGATGGTGCCGCCGGCGATGTGCACGGTCGACGCCATGTGGTTGAGCTTCTGCAGGTTGTTGAGATCCTCGAGCGTCGCGTAGCGGCGCTTGCCTTCCATGTCGCGTACGAACGGCGCGCCATAGGAGGGCGACACCACCGCGTGCCCGTCGCCGACGCGCACCGAGCGTTCCGGGTTGCGCGCGTGGTGCACGTAGGAGGATGGAATCTTGCCGACCAGCGCGAGCAGCTCGTCGCGCCCGATGCGCACGCGCTCGCCGTCAATTTCGGCACCGGTCTGGCGCCAGTAGGCGAGCGATTCTTCGTCCTGGAAATCGCAGCCGATCTGCTCGACGACGCGCATCGCGAAATCGTGAATCAGCTCCACGCCTTCCCGGTTGGTGACCTCCATGATCGGGATGCCGCGCTTGATTTCCGGATGATGCACGATCGCCGCGCTCGCCACCGCCGCGCGCCGGGCGGCGCTGCCACCCTGTCGTCTGCGTTTGCCGTTCATAGTCTGCTATTCCAGGGGTTCGAGGCAGGCCGCAAGCTCGCGTGCCTCGTCGGCAGATAATTCCTGCAGCGGCGCGCGCACGCTGCCGCCATCGAAGCCGCGCCGGCGGCTGGCGGCCTTGACCTTCTGGATGTAATTGCCGCGCCAGATATACAACAGCGACGGGATCATGCGCGACCAGAGCCGCATCGCCGCTGTGATGTCGCCGCTCCTGACCAGCTCGAACAGCTGCACGCTCTCGCGCGGCATGTAGTTGGCGCCGCCCCAGATACAGCCCGGCGCGCCGGCGATAAAACTGAACACGGTGTTGGGGTCGCATCCGTTCAGCACGCCGTAGCCGGTGGCGAGGTATTCCTGGTGGGTGGTCAGGTCACCGGCGCTGTCCTTGATGTAGCTGAAGTTTTCGAGCTGATTCAGGCGCCTGAACAGGTCGACCGAGATGCCGATGCCGGTGGTCTGTGGGATGTTGTAGCCGATGATATCGGTAGCCACCGCGGCGTCGATCGCCTCGTAAAACGCGAACAATCCGTCGTCGCCCTCGGGACCCTCCAGGTATGGCGGCAGGATCATCAGCGCGTCGGCGCCGAGCCCCTGCGCGTGGCGGGAGCGTTCGATGACCTCGTTCTGCACCAGCGCCGAGGTCTGGCAGATCAGGCTGCAACGCCCGTCGATGCGCTTCGCGCCGAGCTCGTAGAGCCGGTCGCATTCCTGCCGCGTCAGATAAGGATGTTGCCCGGTGCCCGCACCGAGCACCAGTCCGTGAACACCGGCCTCTATATAGAGGTCGATCAGTTCCTCCCAGCGCGCGTAGTCGATGCCGCCGTCGGCATGCATCGGGGTCTGCAGCGCCAGGTTGATGCCGCTAATTTCACCCATGGTGTGCTCCGCTCAGAGTGCCAGGCCGATCTTGCGGCCGTCGTGGAATGCGTAGGGCGCCTGGCGCGGCGCGGCGGCGTCACCGATGACGTGCAGGCTCACGCCGGCCCCGGCAAGCGCCAGCTCGACGTCGTTGTAAACCACGTTGGTGGTCGCGGTGACGATGGCCGAGGCCGCGACCTCGGTAACCGAGTCGTCGAGCAGCGAACGCACCTCGGCGCGATCGCCGTGCCAGTGTGCGACCACCGATTCGAGCATGAAACGGGCGCCCAGCTGCGCGAGATTGGCGCGGATCTTCAGGTCGGATCCGGTGCGCGTGAGCTCTTTGCCGATCATCGGGTCGGGCGTCACTATGGTGACCGCGTGGCCCTGGTCGGCCAGGTGCCAGGCGGTGCCGGTGCCGCGCCAGTTGCCGCCCTCGTCGATGACGATCACCGACTTGCCGAACTCAGCCTGGCCGCGGAATACTTCCTCGCAGGGAAACACCTTGCCGTTATCCAGGCCGGGCAATGCGTCGGCCTCGGGCAGCCAGCGCTGGCGCGCGCGCTCGTCCGGCAGTGACCCGGTGGCCAGCACGACCTCGTCGGCGCCGAACTCGATGATGTCCTGCTCGTCCAGCGGCGCAAAGTAACGCACTTCGACGCCGAGCCGGTCGAACTGGCGCAGGTACCAGTCCATCAACTCGGTGATCTGGCCGCGCCTCGGCGCGAGGCCGGCAAGGCGGAACTGCCCGCCGAGGTCGCCGAGCGCCTCGGCCAGCGTGACCTTGTGGCCGCGTTCGGCGGCGACGCGCGCGGCTTCCATGCCGGCGGGCCCGCCGCCGACCACAAGTATGTTTTTCGGCTGTTCTGCCTTGACGAAGCGGTCGCCGCCCCATTCGAATTCGCGCCCGGCCGACGGGTTGACCAGGCAGGAAATCCAGTAATCGCGCGAGCGCCGGCCCCAGCACATCTGGTTGCAGGAGATGCAGCCGCGGATGTCGTCGTCGCGCCCCACGCGCGCCTTGCCAACCAGGTGCGGGTCGGCGATTTGCCCGCGCACGATCGAAACCAGGTCGGCCGCGCCGCTCGCGATCGTGTAGTCGGCGTTTTCCGGGGTGCGGATATGGCTCTCCGCGGTGACCCTGGCGTGCATAACCACCTGCTTCAACGCCGCGGCCAGCGGCACGCCCTGCTTTTCGCCGTAAACGAAGGTCGGCATGATGCGATCGACGTCGACGTAGTTGCCCGAGCCGCAGGAAACATAGTCGAGATTACCGCCCTGGTCGTGGTAGGCGATCACTTCCTGGAAATCTTCGAGCGTCATGACGAACGGCGTATTGTCGGCATAGCCGATCGACATGCCGATGATGAAATCCTCGCCGCAGGTCTTGCGGATCGAATCGATAATCGACAGCGACAGGCGGCAGCGATTCTCCAGCGATCCGCCCCAGCGGTCGTCGCGCTTGTTCGACCACGGGGTCCAGAACTGGTCCAGCAGCGCGTGGTAGGCGGCGAACAGGTCGACGCCATCGAAACCGGCCGCCTGGCAGCGTTGCGCCGCCCGGGTAAAGCAGTCGATCACTTCGAGGATTTCGGACTCGCGCATCGCGTGGCTGCCGTCCGAATCGTGGTAGGACTGCAGCCCGGAAGGCGACCAGTGCGGCATGAAAGACAGGTCCGAGTCGCCGTGCTGGCCGACGTGATAGAGTTGCTGCAGGATGGTCGTGCCGTGCGCGTGTACCGCGTCGGTTATGTTGCGGAAATAGGGAATCACCGCGTCATCGCAGTGGCGGAAATTGCCGCGCGTCAGCACCGCGGTCGCGTGTACCGGCATCGGTTCGACGACGATCATCGCCGCGCCGCCGATGGCGCGCTCCTCGTAGTAGGCCCGGTGGCGCTCGCCCGGCAGGCCGAGGTCGGACATGTTGGCGGTATGCGCGCCGAACACGACTCGATTGTCGAGCTTGCGATGGCGCAGCTCGAGCGGCTCGAACAGGTGCTTGTAGTGGGTCATCGAATTGCCATGCGTGATGTCGGAACGGTGAATATACCGATTGTCTAAGCATGAACAAAACGATATATTTTCATGATTTGCATCGAAATTTGTCATAATGCCGACGCTCGACATCGATTCCATGCGCGCCCTGACCGTGATTGCCGAAACCGGCGGCATCACGCGTGCGGCCAGGCGTCTGAACCTGTCGCAATCGGCGGTCAGCCACAAGATGAAGCGGCTCGAGCAAAAGCTGAACCGCGGCCTGTTTGCGCGCGTCGACGGCAGGCTCGTGCTGAGCGCCGATGGCGAGAAACTGCTCGCCTACGCGCGGCGCATGGTGCGGCTGCACGACGAGGCATACGCCAGCTTTTATCAAAGCGACCTGGCCGGCGAGCTCAGGCTCGGCATCACCGCGGACGTCACCGCGCCCGGCATGGCGCAGATTCTGTCCAGCTTTTCGACCAACTTTCCGCATGTCGCGCTGACCTCTCGTGTCGCGCATACGCCGGAGCTGGTGCGCTGGCTGCAATCGGGCGAGATCGACATGGCGTTGATCGAGGTTTTCGAAAGCGAGCGGCTCGACAGCGACCATGCGCTGGGTCGGCAGCGGGTGGTGTGGTTGATGGCGGACGATTTCATCCTCGATGAAAACCGGACGATCCCGTTTGTCGCTTATCACAGGGACTGTTTTTACAAGGCCTGGGCCGAGCAGGCGCTGGCCGGGATCGATTACAGCCTGCGCGTCGTGTTCGAATGCCCCAGCATCGACGGTATGGTCAACGCGGTGCGCAGCGGGCTCGGCGTGGGTCTCGTCAACCTCGACGTGTTCGAGCAGTTGCAGTCGGGACGTCGCGGCGATAGCCGCGGCCTCAAAATCGATCGTTCCTTTCTGCCGCAGCCGCCGCCGATTCAGCACGTGGCGCGTTTTTCGTCGGGCATGCCCACGCAGCAAATGGACAAGCTGCTGGAATTGATCAAGCAGGAACTATTAGCGGTTCCGTAATACCGTGGATTGGAGTAACTTAACCCGATCATCGAGCCGCGGGGCAAGCACATGATTCTGAAGGATATCAAGACCTGGGTCACAGTACCCCCCAGCGGCATCGGCGGGGCGTTCTGGGTAATCGTCAAGGTCACCACCGATGACGGCATCGAGGGCATCGGTGAATGCTACGGCATCCCGGTGTCGGGCGACATCGCCTGCGCGATGGTCGAAGATACCTTCGAGCGCTATATCGCCGGCGAGGATCCGCATCACGTCGAAACCATGTTCAGACGGGTTTACTCGGCCGGGTTCACGCAGCGCCCGGACATCAGCATGATGGGCGTGTTCAGCGGCATCGAAATCGCGATCTGGGATATCCTCGGCAAGACGCACGACGTGCCGGTTTACCAGTTGCTCGGCGGGCAGTTCCACGATCGCCTGCGTACATACACTTACCTGTATCCGGAGCGGGTTGCGCCCGACGGCAATCCCGGCGCCGGCGCGCCCGACGTATACCACGATGGCGACGCCGCCGCGGCGCGTGCGCTCGACTATATCGACATGGGCTTTACCGCGGTCAAGCAGGATCCCGCGGGACCCTACAGTTTCCAGGGTGGTCGCGAACTGTCGCTGGCCGAGCTTGCACGCTGCGAAGACAACGTGCGTAAGATACGCGAGGCGGTCGGCGATCGCGCCGACATCCTGTTCGGCACCCACGGACAAATGACGACTTCGTCGGCGATCAGGCTGGCGCGACGGCTGGAGCCCTACGATCCGCTGTGGTTCGAGGAACCCTGCCCGCCAGACCAGATGGAAGCGATCGGCAAGGTCGCGGCGTCGACGACGATACCGATCGCGACCGGTGAGCGGCTCACCACGCGCGTCGAGTTCCACCAGGCGCTCAGGGCCGGCGTCTCGATCCTGCAACCGGACATCGGGCGCAGCGGCGGCGTCTGGGAAACCAAAAAAATTGCCGTGCTCGCGGAGTTGTTCAACGCGCAGATCGCGCCACATATCTATTGCGGTCCGATCGCGCACGCGGCGGCGGCGCACGTCGCCTTCAGCTGCCCGAATTTTTTGATCCTGGAGACGATCCAGACCGAGTTCCACGATGCCATACTGCGGCGCCCGCTGGACTGGGAGGACGGTTACATGCCGGCACCCGGCGAGCCCGGCCTCGGCATCGCGCTGAACGAAACCGTGGTCGAATCGCACCCCTACGATACGGGTGGCCGCCTGCACCTGGAAATGTGCCAGGCCGTGCTCGACTCCAATAACCAGAAAACCATCACCGAGCTCGAATAATGCTGCAACGACCCGACACGCTGAACCTCGCCAACTGGCGCCTGCCGCCGCACAACCGCTGGGCCTTTCATCACGTGCGTGAAATCGTCCCGAGTGAACCCATTTATCGCGGCGCGCGGTCGTCCGAGATGCCCCGGGCGCCCGTCGAGGCGATTGAAAAGGTCTCGGTACCCGGCCTCGGTGGCGAGCAATGGTCGCTGCGGCGCTGGCTCGATGAATCGAGCAGCGACGCGCTGCTGGTCGCGCATCGCGGCAGGTTGGTACATGAGTGGTATGTCGACGAGGCGATCGAAATGAACCCGCATATCGTGTTCTCGGTCAGCAAATCGATCACCGCGACGTTGGCCGGCGTGTTGGTCGACCAGGGCCTGCTCGACCCGGCGAAACCCGTGCTCGAGTACGTCCCTGAGCTGGCCGGTTCGGGCTACGCCGACGCGACGCTGCAGCAGGTGCTCGACATGGTCGTCAATATCGATTTCAACGAGGATTACCTGGCCACTTCCGGCAAGTTCGTCGAGTACCGCATCGCCACCGCCTGGCACCCCTGCGCGGTCGATCAAATCGATCGGAACCTGCACGACTTCCTGTGCTCGATCGCGCGCGCCGGCGGTGAGCACGGCCAGGCTTTTCAGTACAAGTCACCGAACTCCGACCTGCTCGGCTGGGTTATCGAGCGTGCCAGCGGCGAGCGCCTCGCGAGCCTGATGAGCCGCTGCCTGTGGCAGCCCATGGGCGCGGAAAAGAACGCCTATATCACCGTCGACCGCAAGGGCGCGCCGCGCACCGCTGGCGGAATCTGCGTCATTCCGCGCGACCTGCTGCGTTTCGGCGAGCTGGTGCGCAACCGCGGTCAAGCCAATGGCCGGCAGGTGATACCCGAGCGCTGGATCGACGACTGCAGCCAGGGCGGCGACCGAGAAGCCTGGCGGCGCGGTGAGTCGTCCAAGGAATTCCCCGACGGGCGCTATCGCAACAAGTGGTACCAGACCGGCAACGAGCACCAGGCCATGCTGGCGATCGGCATTCACAGCCAGTGGATATACATCGACCCGGTCACCGAGGTGACCATCGTCAAGCTGTCGGCGCAGGACGAACCGCTCAGGCCGGAGCTCGACGGGATCAACCAGCAGGCGTTCGCCAGTATCAGCGCTGCCGTGGCGGGCTAGCGCTGGTGCAATGAAAAAGAGAAAACGACACCAGGGATTCGGGATCGGTATTCGCGCCTGGCGGCATGACCGGTGTTTGCATCAACGCTCGGGAAGCGGACGGCCCGGAACCGGTTCGGCCGAATATGCAGGGAGGGCTGTCGGTGCATTCGCCGCGTAGCGACCTGCTGCCGAGCGTCGCTATCGCGTTCGGCGCCGCGTTGTGGGGGCTTTACTGGATACCGGTGCGCGGCATCGAGCAGGCCGGCGTGCACACCTTCTGGACCGGGCCGGTCATTTTCGGTTTCAGCGTGATACTTTTCCTGCCCCTGGTGTTGTTGCGACTGCGAGATTTCGCGGCGCACTGGCAGCATACCCTGGTGCCAGGGCTGTTGACCGGCTGCGCCTTCTCGCTTTACATCGCCAGCCTCAATCTGACCGACGTGGTGCGCGCGATTCTGCTGTTTTACATGAGCCCGCTGTGGAGCACGCTGCTCGGGATACTGGTGCTGAAAGAGCGCTTGACCGGCAACCGGGCGCTCGCGTTACTGCTCGCGTTTTGCGGGCTCTACGTCGTGCTCGTGGTCGAGAGCGGCTTGCCGATTCCGCGCAATACCGGCGACTGGTTTGCGCTGGTGTCGGGGCTATGCTGGTCGGTGGCCTCGGTCAGGCTGTTCCAGGATGGCGCCAGGTTTATAATCGAGAAGGTAACCATGTTCGTATTTTTCGCGCTCGTGATGTCGCTGCTGCTGGTCCTCTGGCAGCAGGGCAGCCTCGCGGGCATGCCGGCAATCGAGGACCTCGCCAGGGGCTGGTACTGGATCGCGCTGGTGGCGATACTGATGTTGCCGATTACCTACCTGACGATCTGGCCCGCAACGGTGCTGAGCCCGGGGCGCGTCGGCATGTTGTTGATGGTGGAAGTCATCGTCGGCGTGGCATCCGCCGCCGCGCTGACCGATGAACAGTTCGGCCTGCGTGAACTTGGCGGGGCCCTGCTGATTATTTCGGCCGGCGTGGTGGAAGTGCTGCGGCAGCAGAAGATTGCCGTGGTAGAGCCCTTGAATGATTAAAATACACAAGCGGTTTCATGGAATTAATTGCCGGTGCTATAGTCCGAGGCAGATATACGATTTGTTTGATGCAATGAATAGAAAATTGATTAAGTATAATACGGTGTCGGCGCTCCTTATCGCGCTGGCGCTGCCGATACAGTCCGTTCATGCCGAATGCGACGACAGGCGTACCTCCGGCATGGACTGGTCCGGATGCAGGAAAACCAGCAAGATGCTCCACGAAACCGATTTCAGCGGCAGCCGCTTCGACGACTCCGATCTGTCGCTAAGCATGTTCGACAATAGCGATTTCACCAACGCCAGCCTGGTCAAGGCCGACATGACCCGGGTCAGCGCCAAGAACGGTCGCTTCGTAAACACCAATCTGACGAAGGCGGTGGGTTATCGAGCCATTTTCGACTCGGCCGTAGTGCGCAACTCGAACCTGACCAAGTCCGAGTTTTTGCGTGCGAGCTTCAAAAGCGCCCAGATCGTGAGTTCCGACTGGTCTAGATCCGAACTGGGGCGCATCGACTTTTCCGGGGCGACAATTCGGGATGTCGATTTCTATCATTCTAACCTGTCCAGGGCCAGGTTCATAAAGACGCGCCTGGAGGGTGTCAATTTTAAAGACGCCTATACCTACCTTACCCACTTCGAGGGGGTAGATCTGCGCAACACGACGAATCTGTCACAGCAGCAAATCGACATATCCTGCGGCGATCTGCATACCCGCCTGCCGGAGGGTCGCTGGGTGCCTGATAAATGGCCCTGCAAGGAATAACGGCCAGGTCTTTGCAGCCCGCGCTGCATTTCGGATTCGCGTCTCGACACTATTGACGCCGCTCAAAGCGTGATCGGAAAGCCCATTTTCTGCACCATCGATACCCAGTGCTTACGCCAGCCGCCTTTCTCGTCAAGGGTGTCCAGCGCGTACATCGTGAGTTGCGCGCCTATCCAGCGGAACGGTTCGGGCGGAATGTAATTGGGCAGGGTCTGCGCGAACTGCATGTGGGTTTCCGGGATGTCGCGCTGATCGAGAATCGCGAGGCCAACTCGCGCGCCGAAACGCGTTGCGGTAACGCCAAAGCCCGAGTAGCCGCCGGCGTAAACCATGTCACCGTCATGATACTTCTGGTAATGCACCGCCATGCGGGTGGTCAGGGCGATGGGCCCGCTCCAGGCATGCGAAAACCTGATTTCATCGGCGAGCTGCGGAAAGGTGCGATAAAAGGACTGGACCAGGCGGATGTAGGGCTGCGGGGTCCTGTCGTGCGCCGGATCGGTGTTGTTGCCGAAGAAGTATCCGAGCCGGCCGCCGAACAGGATGCGGTTATCGGCGGTCAGACGCATGTAGTTGAGTTGGGTGCGGGTATCGTAGATTCCCTGTCGGTGTTGCCAGCCAATCTTTAGCATCTGTTCGTCGCTGAGCGGTTCGGTAACGACGATACGATCACGAATCGCCGCGACGCGCCGGCTGATGTGGCGATGGCCGGCGGCCCAGGCGTTGGTCGCGAGCAGCACCTTGCGCGCCATGATCGTCGCGCGCGGCGTCTCCACCAGAATTCTCGAGGCTTTTTTGCGGTTGGACTGCTGCGGCGTGTTTTCGAAAACCTTTACGCCGAGCGCCAGCGCCGCCCGTTTCATTCCGCGCACCAGTTTTCCCGGGTGCACGGTGCCGCCGCGCTGCCTGGACCAGGCGCCGCCGTGGAAGATCGGTGATTTTATTTCCGCCTGTACGCCGGCCTTGTCGAGCCTGATCGCGTCATGTCCGTACTTGAGATAAAGCTGGTAGTCTTTCTCGACGGTTGGCAGGCCGGCAGCGCCGACCGCGACCTTCATTTCGCCGCCCCATTCGATGTCGCAGTCGATCTGGTAATCTTCGATGGCCTGTTTGAAACCATCCATGTTTTCGCGGCCGAGTCGTTCCAGCTCGGCGACTTCGTCGGGGAATATACGCTCGGTATTATCGATGCCGTGCATCACCGAGGTCGACATGATCGCTGCCGGACGCCCGCTGGCGCCGTTGGCCACGCTGTTGGCCTCGATCAGCACGACATCGCGATTGGGGCTCTGCTCCTTTGCCTGTATCGCTGCCCATAACCCGCAAAATCCGCCGCCGACGATCAGCAAATCGCAGGCAAGATCGTGGTCCAGATAGGGTTCGTCGTCGACCGCTTCGAGGCTGTCGAGCCAGTAGGTCGTGAAGCGGGTATCGGCAAGCGCTTGCAGAGCCTGGTTGGAGTTATCGGCCATAGCTCGAGATTGATATTGATGTTAGCGCGATACTAACATTATTTGTGCGCGTAAGCCGCGCAATTAACGGGCGTCGGACCGGCCGCGTCGATAGACTCGCAGCATGCCGGTTTTGCGACAGCCGCGGCAGCGGCCGAGCCGGTACACGGCCCCGTAACCCTTGTAACGCATGCCGCCGCTATCCCGGACCGAGGTCTCTTGCCGCAGGACGGGCATTGCATCATCCAGTTACGCGATTCGGTTTCGATGCGAGTCATCAGGCCCGGTGCCAGGCGTTGTATCAGTTGTCGCAACATGGCGTGCTAGGTGAAAAGTTCGTCGATGTCGGGATACTCGATCGATACCAGCCACTGTTGCCAGTTGTTGCGCAGCTCACCTTCGCGAATAACTTCGACGATGGCGCCATCGACATGGTTTTGAGCGCTGTCGCGGCGGACCGCATCGCCGCGCCCCAGCGATTAGCGGTCGCGACCTTGCATGCGATTTTCAGTTCGGGATCGGAGGACAGACCCCCGAACGCCGGTTCGACGCCGACCACCGCGTCGATATCGACGCAGATCAGGGTAAGCTGGTCCGGGTCCATGTTCGGGGTGGTCATGGCGCTACCGGTTCAGGTAAGTCTCGAGTTGCGGCGTCCGGTAACCGTCTTTACGCCACAGGATCGGGAAATAGTTTTCGTCGAGCCGGTTGTCGCCGAGGCGCTTGTAGCGGCTGTAAATCGGGCCGATGCCCTGGTCGAAGTGATCGGGATCGTACTCGACGTCGCTGCGCATTGCGTGCAGAACCAGCGAGCGGCGCGGCGTGGAACCGGCGTTTGCGCCGGAGCCATGCCAGATCCAGCCATGATGAAACGAGCCTCCCCCCGCTTCGACTTCGACGAAACAGATTTCTGGTTCGACACCCTCGCGTGTTGCCGCGTTGCGCATCGGTTGGCGGTAGTCCCGCGGCGCATGAAATTCGCCCTCGGGTGCGCTTGGCCGCCAGCGGTGGGAGGCACGCACGAACTCGATCGTGCCGCCGTCGGCGTGGGTGTCGTCCAGCGCGATCCAGCAGGTCAGCAGGTCGGATGGCGTGAACCAGGCCAGGTAGGCGCTATCCTGATGGAATCCCAGCGATTTGGCGCCGGGCGGCTTGCAGATGACATTGTCGATCATGATGCGTACCCCGGGCCAGCCGGCCAGTTCGCCGATCATGCGCCCCAGTCGCTCGTCGAGCACCATGCGCGCGACGTCGAGGTTGGCTTTCCAGCCGTTACAGATTTGCCGGGTCAGGCTCGGATCGCCGGTCTCCTGCTGCCAGTTGACCTCGTCGGGTCGAACCCCGGTTTCGAACCTGCCGCGAAACAAATCGTCGAACGCGCGGTGCAGTAGCGGCAGAGTTGCGGTTTCGATCAGTTGCTCGACGACGAGAAAACCGTCGGTTTCGAAACGGGCGCGGTCCGGTTCGGTTATTTCATTTAGCATGCCGTTATGAATACCTTGCAAAGGGAGCACTTCATTATTCCTGCCATGCGGGCTAGCCCGGCCAGTCCTCGCCGTCGCTGTAACGGGTGCCGCGATGGCCTTTTTTGGGCACCGGAGTCTGCAGCCGCTCGCCGGGCGCG
>Ga0224512_10003068_pt1 | contig 14883 bp, 11 predicted proteins | sample SF_May12_sed_USG_4_FD_169103 | JGI IMG/M metagenome (GOLD analysis project Ga0224512, IMG submission 169103) | Sediment microbial communities from San Francisco Bay, California, United States - SF_May12_sed_USGS_13 | ecosystem: Environmental > Aquatic > Marine > Sediment | place: USA...
TCCTACCCGGGAGATTACCTCCACCCAACTCCACAAAAAAGCCCGGCCGTCGAGGGCTCGACAACCGGGCTTCAAACCCAAAAGAGACGCGGACTATTTCAGCAGCAACATCTTACGGGTCAGCGAGAATTCACCCGTTGTCATGCGGTAGAAATATACACCGCTTGCTACCTCAGCGCCCCGGTCATTCCTGCCATCCCACGACACACGCTTCTCGCCCGCCGACTGTTGTCCGTCGACGAGTGTGGCGACGCGTCGTCCTGTCACATCGTATACGACGATTCTGACGTTGGCCCCGCGGCCGCGAACATCGTAACGAATCACGGTGGATGGATTGAACGGGTTGGGGACGGCCGCATAAAGGGCCGGGCGAACGATCGCATCGTCGCCCACGGCCGTCACGGTGGACACGAGAAGGCACTCCGAGAACTCCGACGTGCTCCCCAGCGCATCGGTGGCGGTGATGTACTCGCCGTCGGCGAATGGCTCGAGCGTCGTCAGGGCGAAATCGATGTTGCCGTCCGGCCCCGTCGTCACGTGGGTCGAGCCGAGGTAGTTCTGTCCCTCGCCGTGGCCGGAACCGTCGCACGCGGGGTTGGAGAAAAACTGGACCAGGAACGTGTTGTTGGGCGTGCTGTTGAGCGACGCCCCGACGGTCGACAGCCCACTGTGGGCCCATCGCAGCGTGGGGAAGTTCTGGAGGCCGTTGGGCCCCATGTCGGGATCCTGGTCATCGTTGGGAGTCACGCCGAGGGAGAGACCTTGCAAGTCGATCCCAAGGTCGCCGTTACGCGCAATGGAATTGCAAAGAAACGAGTTGCCGACCGAGTCGTGTACCTTATAGATGCCGTCTGCCGCGTTGTCGGTGATCGCATTGCCCAGGTCGGGTGTGATGCCGCCGATCACGTTGTTCGATCCGGAACCCTCCAGATTGATTCCCAACCCGTTATGATGGATGTTGTTCTTCTCGACGACGGTATAGCTGATCCCGGAGAGGAGCAGACCATCGAACTGAAAGTTTCGGATCTCAAAACCGCGTACCACACTGTTGTTTCCGTCCACCCACGGTCCCCTGCGTCCGGCCGCAGGACCGCCCCCGTCGAGTACGATGAGCGGTGAGCCGCTGTAGCCCGGCTGCGTGGTCGCGTCCATCACCACCGACTCGAGCGCCGGAAGGTCGGTCACCAAGCTGATCACGTGGGGCCCCGGGCCGGGGATGTCGAACCGGATCTCATCAAGGCCGGGTTGGGCGTTGGCGTCAACGATGGCCTGGCGCAGCGACCCCGGGCCGCTGTCGCTGGTGTTGGTGACGGGGATCGGTGCGACGACGGTGCGAAGGAGACGGACGTTGTCGATCAGCGGCGCGTGGCTGTGGCAATTCCCGGAGCCGACCACGCCGCACCAGTCGTCGCAGTTGTCGGTGGATCCGTTGAAGAAACCCCACAGGTAGGTCGTGTTGACAATGAGCGAGTCCTCCTGCAGGACGGTAGAGCCATCGAACAATCCCGCGTGGTCGCCAAATGCTGGGTAGCTCGTGGCCGTCCAGTCGCCGTCGGTGGTCGTGGTCGCGCCGAGCGCTTCTGTCTCGAAATCCTGGAAGTCGAGCACACCCGTGTTGTCGGAAACCGTCACACTGTCGATGACGACGGCGCCGTCAGAAACGTACAATCCGTCTTCGTCGGAATACCCGCCGTCTGAAAAGAAGTGAAAGCGCAGTTTGACACTTGCATCGACACTGTCGGCCGGCACGACGACCGATGCCAGCTCCGCCCCCTTTCCGTCGTACGAATCCAGTGTCTGCCAGACGTCGCTTTTGGAGAGGTACTGGATATAGGTGAAGTCGTAGCCGGGTTCGCTGTCATATTCGATGAGGAAGTCGACTGTGACATCTCCCGACGATGGGAATGCCACCGACTCGAAGTACTGCAGCCACATATTCCCGTAACCCGGACATGTCGCACACCCGGGGATGGTTTCCCGCCCGCACCAGAGCGATTGCGTCCCATCGATCGGCGCGTGCGGGCCGCCCGCGCCGGAAAAGTCGTCGACGTGGAAGTAAGCGTCCTGACTGGTTCGATCGACGCTGACCCAGCCCTGCGGATCGGGACCGCCCAGACCGTCGTCGAAACTGTACAGCGCGAGGGTCAGCGTGTCGGGCAGCAACAAGGCCTGGAGGGGTTCCGACCTCTGCGCCTCGGCGTGGAATCCGGTCCGCGGGGGATCGGGCGGACGGGTGAGGAGGTTGGTTGGCGACAATGAAAGACAAATGATCCCCACCAATAGGATTGCGAGGCAGCGCATGCTAGTCTCCTGTGTGTTATCCGTACAAGTGTACCACAAGCCCCCGCATTGTCGAATGAGGCATGTCGAGAACGTCATCGTGAGCCTCGACGTGGCGCCGAGGGGTGGGGCGGGGCAGCCTCCGCCGTCTCCAATATGAATCTATGAAGCAAGCCCCCTTTGGGATAGCCTCCGAGAGATGACGTCAGAAGGTCTCGGAGAGCGAAAGGAGGCTTGCTCATGCTGTATGTTGGCCTGGATGCTCACTGGAGGCAATCCAGTTTCTGTGTCCTCGACGGGCAGGGGCGGAAGATCCTGAGCCGAACGGTCCAAGGTCGTTGGTCAGGAGCTTCTCGAGGAGGTCGGAAAAGTCGGCAGGCCGTTCGCCATCTGCCTCGAAGCCTCGACCGGCTACGGCTACCTCTACGACCGATTACGGAAGATGACGGGCCGAGTTGTGGTCGCTCATCCAAGTCAGCTGCGACTGATCTTCCGTTCCAAGCGGAAGAACGACCGGGCGGATGCGGAGAAGCTGGCGAAGCTTTTGTATCTGGTGTCGCCGATCCACGTGCCGTCGAGCGAGATCCGGTCGTGGCGACGGATGATCGGGCACCGACAGAAACTGATCGGCGAGCGCGCGCGGGTGAAGAACAGCATTCGGGCGATGCTGCGGAGTCAGGGGGTCTCGGCTCCCCGGGGCTTGTGGTCACGCCGTGGTGAGGACTGGCAGCATGGAATCTATAGTATAGAGGAATCCGCTTAGGTGTTAAGATGCCAATGTGGACGCAGTTTGCAGAAGGAACAACCTCTTACCTCGTGACACCCCAAAAGCCTCTCCTGGAAGGAGGCGGTCTACTAGCGCTATACTGGCTCGATAGTCGCTTTCAAAGATTCTCACGAGGATCGTATTATTCCACCTAGAATCGACTATTTGTCCCTCACTCCGCTCACAAAGCTCTTTTGGGAGAACCAAAAGGAATGTCTGAGAAGAATGGTGCAACCGGACCTCTAAGGCGTCTGCGCAAGACGATCTCGCTCCGCGCAAGGCTCTTAATTGGACTCCTTCTGGTAGTTTTGCTCTCCGGCCTCACATCCACTACCGTCGGTATCCGTTTCATCAACGATGGGATCGTCAAGCAGGCGCAAAACCAGGTGCGGCTAGACCTGAATACAGCCCGGGAAATCTATAACGGGAATATCCGGGAGATCCAGACGCTCCTTGAGTTCTCCGCGATTCGTCCTTCGATCTGGAACTCATTGGCGCAGGGCGATACCAACCTGTTACGGAACACCTTGACTGACATCTATGAAAAGCGTGGTTTGGACATCCTTAACATCACGGACGACCGGCTCAGGATAGTGTTCCGGTGCGCCAATCCCGCGATCTCGGGCGATTCGCAGGAGACCAACTCTATTGTGGGTAGGGCGTGGGAACGTGGAGGCCTGGTCGGCTCCACCCAAGTCCTATCGCATGAGGAGCTTCGAAAGGAAGGAAATCACCTGGCGGAAAGAGCGCGAGTTCGAATCCTTCCCACCCCGAAGGCTCGACCCCTTGAGCACGCTGATTCCACTTCGGGCATGATGATAGTGGCTGCCGTCCCACTGCACGATGAAGTGGGACAGCCACTAGGTGTCCTTTACGGCGGCATTTTGCTGAATCGGAGGTACGACATCGTCGACAAGATCAAAAACACTGTCTACCGGGACGAGGTTTACAACGGCGAAGCCATTGGCACTTCGACTATCTTTCAAGGTGACACTCGGATTTCCACCAATGTATTCACCGAAGCCGGTGACCGAGCGATCGGGACCCGCGTGTCCTCCGAGGTTCATGATGAGGTTCTCGTCAAGGGGAGAAATTGGATTGACCGCGCGTTCGTCGTCAACAACTGGTACATAACCGCCTACGAGCCTATCCGGGATGTTTCGGAGGAGATTATTGGAATCCTCTACGTCGGAGTCTTGGAGAAGCCTTACGATGAACTCCGGCGAAGGATAATACTGAGTTTTCTCAGTATTACGTTGTTGGGTATTGCCTTGGTGATAGTGATCTCCTACGTTCTGTCACGGAGAATTTCGAAACCGGTTGGGCAATTGGCGAAGGGTGCGCAGAGACTGGCCCGAGGAGAACTCGATCATCGAATCGTCCCCAAGTCCTCGGATGAGATCGGCCAGCTCTGCCACGCTTTCAATGCAATGGCAGAATCCCTGCTGGATCGGGATCGCCAACTATGGGAGCGGACTCAGCGCCAGCTGTCACGATCGGAAAAACTGGCGTCTGTGGGTCGCTTGGCAGCCGGCGTCGCGCATGAGATCAACAACCCGCTGACCGGCGTACTGACCTTCAGCAACCTTCTCTTGCAAGATACAGACCTATCCTCTCGGGCACGAGAAGATGTCCAGGTTATCGTTGACGAGACGACACGTTGTCGCGAGATAGTCAAGAACCTGCTCGATTTTGCCCGCGAGACGGCGCCGGAAATTGTACCGACAAGCGTTAATGCAATCGTCGAAAAAACCTTGGATATTGTACGCAAGCAGAGTCTTTTTGGAAATATCGTCATAGAGAAGCGACTGAGGACGGACCTCCCCAAAACTCCTGTTGACCCCAACCAGATCCAGCAGGTCATTTTAAACATCATTCTGAATGCGGCTGAGGCCATGCCCGATGGTGGAACGCTCACGCTCTCTTCCAACTACGGCGCCGATCGGCATTTCATTAAGATCAGCGTGCAGGACACCGGGACCGGTATTCCGAAGAATGACTTAGATAGAATTTTTGATCCCTTCTACACAACGAAGCAGCAGGGCAAGGGAACAGGACTAGGGCTCGCTGTCAGCTACGGAATTGTGGAGCAACACGGAGGAAACATTGCCGTGTCCAGCCAGGTTAATAAGGGATCAACGTTTGAGATCAACCTCCCAGTGGCAAAGGACGAAACGAATTCATGAGTACGTCACAGAGTTTTGACAGGACCAAGATCAGGATCATGGTGGTGGACGATGAAGACATCGTCCTGAGAAGCTGCCACCGTATCCTGACCCGATTAGGCTATCAAGTGGAAACGACCGCGAACCCTGATGAGGGTCAGAAACGGATACTCGAGGGCGAGTTCCACCTTGCGATCGTCGACCTCAAGATGCCCGTTATCGATGGGATGCAGCTGCTCAGAGCAGTCAGGGAGTCCCGTGTGGGGACCGAAGTGATCATGATTACAGGATACTCAACGGTCAAGAACGCTGTGGAGGCGATGAAGCTGGGTGCAGCAGACTACGTTCCCAAACCTTTTGATCCGGACGAATTGACGATCGTGGTCGAAAGGGTGTTTGAAAAACAGAGTCTGATTGCGGAAAACCTATATCTGCGTCAACAGCTCGATGATAGGTATCGCCTGGGAAATATCATCGGCCAAAGTCCGGCTATGCTAGGGGTATTTCGCAGGATTCAAAAGGTGGCCCCCACATCGGGGACCGTTCTGATCACTGGAGAGAGCGGGACCGGTAAGGAATTGGTGGCTCGGGCTATTCATTTCAAAAGTACTCGAAAGGAAGGGCCTTTCATCGTGGCCGATTGCTCGACCCTGGCACCGAGCCTTCTCGAAAGCGAGCTTTTTGGTCACGTCAAGGGGTCGTTTACAGGTGCCGAACGAACTCACAAGGGTGTTTTTGAACTGTCCGATGGCGGAACCCTGTTTCTAGACGAAATATCCAACATGAGCCCCGAGATTCAGGGGAAGCTCCTGAGAGTTCTGGAATCCATGGAGTTTAAGCCGGTGGGTGGGGAGGAATCCAAAAGGGTTGACGTCCGGCTAATTGCGGCTACCAACCAGGATCTCAAGAAAATGGTCGCCCGTGGGCAGTTTCGAGCAGATCTTTTCTACCGACTCGCCGTCGTCCCCATCACCCTTCCTCCGTTGAGTAACAGACAAGAAGACATCGTCCTTTTAGCGTGGCACTTTCTTCATCAGTTCAAGGACCACTATGACAAAGAGATTAGGACGATCAGTCCTGGTGCCCTGGATCAGCTAAGGCTGCACGCGTGGCCCGGCAATGTGAGGGAACTTCGGAACGCAATGGAAAGAATTGTGATCATGGCTGACGGTCCCACTGTCACCGATAAGGATATAGCGGCTGTCCTAGGTCATGAACGAACCCAAGCGGGCATTCCCAGAAACCTGGAGGAGTTAAAGAAGGCTAAGAAACTCGCCCGGGAAAAAGCGGTCGAGCAAATCGAGCGAGCCTTCGTCCTGGATAGTCTGGCGAGAAACAACTGGAATGTCTCCCAGGCGGCTCGAGACATCGGAATCCAACGCACCAACCTTCATGCGCTAATGAGAAAGTATGGGATTAGGCAAAAAACGGAGAGCCAGTCATGAGCGAAACACTGATACACTGAATGACTTTTCTATACACCCCTTCAGCATTCATCTTTTCCCCCATTATTCCTCGGACTACACGACAAACAGTTAGCATTCAACATCTTGTTGAATAGCCGCACAAGGGACTGACGAGTTACCCTCGATTCAACACCGTATGGATCAGTCATACACCCCGCTACCGGCTTCGCTCTCGGACTAGAAACCCCTTCGTCAATATTGCTTTACATTTCAATAGGTTAACCCGTATTGGGCTGTTTTGTGAGCGGGGAGAATAGGAGGGGTACGTTTCTTGTTGGGCCTTTTCGGTGGATGTAGTGCACCTCCCCATTACGGGGATCCATGAGGCTGAAGTTGAACATAGTGGTCGAGAGTCTGGTGCCACCGCGCCACCAAGGCGTACCACTCGGCCGCCGAATTCGGCCGTGAAGGTCGGCTTAGTTAGAAGGGTCCCGATCATGCACAAGGCAAAACAAGTGCTCGTGATTGACGACGACGGAGATTTCAGGGAGTCGATAAGACCGCTGCTTGAGAATAGAGGCTATTTGGTTATAGAAGCCAGTTCGGGCAAGGAAGGTTTGCGGAAGTTGATCGAGTTCAAACCGGATGTCATCGTACTCGACATCATGATGGAATGCCTGGAAGAAGGCTACGGCGTGAACCAGGCTATCAAGTTCAAGGAGGCCTTTGCGGAATACCGGAGCATCCCGATTATCATGGTTTCCTCAATTCACGAAACACCCAGAGAGCGGTATCCGCGCGCGGGCGAGGTGGACATGATCGAGCCCGATTGCTACTTGACCAAACCACTCGATCTCCCGCGCTTCTTGGAGGTTCTGGACAGGCTGTCAAAAGCTCGCGCATGAAGAAGGTACCAGATAATCAGCCATTGATGGGGCGTGACGACAATGAGGGAATCGGCGGGGCTCGAACAGATAGTTGTAATCGACGACGATTACGCAATGCGTTTGTCCTGCTTGCAGGCCCTCTCCAAACTTGGGCTTCACGTGGAGACATGTGAAGATGGCGCAAAGGGGCTGAACAGCGTTGCTCGACTGAAGCCGGATCTGGTCCTGGTCGACCTGAAGATGCCAGGTATCAGCGGCATGGAGGTCATCTCCAGAATACATGAGATCGATCCAATCATCGTCATTATTGTAATCACTGGCTATGCAACCATCGGCACAGCTGTTGACGCTATGAAGGCTGGGGCATACGACTTCCTGCCGAAGCCCTTTAAACCCGATGAATTGCGAATGATCGTGGGTCGAAGCCTTCAACATCGGCGCCTTCTCCTCGAATCCCGCCGGCTCGAGATGGAGCGCGAGCTTCTCAAACGGCGCTTTATCACTTTCGTATCCCACCAGCTCAAGACGCCACTGACGGCCATTCATCAATACCTGGATGTTTTGAGAAACTTAGGTGACACCGTGGAGGTGCGGGCCAAGAGCAACGAATGGCTTGACCGCTGCCTGAAACGAACCAAGGAGATGCGGGAGATCGTCGATGACTGGTTGACTCTTTCAAGAATGGAGGGGGGGATGTTGTCGCGGCAGCGAGTCAAAGTGGATTTGAAGCCGATCGTTCTGAACGTTCTGAAGACGTATAGGGAAATGGAAGAAGCCAACGATGTAACCTTGGTTCCACAGCTTCCTGGAGACAGCTGTCTAGTGCGAGGAGACCACAATTGTCTGAGCGTGCTTTTCGACAATCTCATAGCGAATGCCATCAAATACAACAAGCCAGGCGGCCAGGTTACGGTATCAGCCGAGATGGGAGACGGGGAGGTCGTCATCGCGGTCCACGATACTGGTGTAGGAATTCCACGAGAACACAAAGACTATCTCTTCGATGAGTTCTTCCGTGTCCGAGGTCAGGGGCATACCGCCACGACGGGTACAGGATTGGGGCTTCCCATATGCAAGAGAATCGTCCGTGAATCCGGGGGCACTATTGAAGTCGAAAGCGAGGTGGGCGTTGGTTCCACTTTCCGAGTGCGGCTTCCCGCTTACAACGCTCAGGACACCAATGAAAACCAGAAAGGCGACCCAGGTGACTTTGGGGCCGAGGACGATATTGATCATTGATGACGACGTCGATTTTGTGGAGGCAACATCCGTCCCGCTAGAGAAGCGTGGATATCACGTCGTCAAAGCTTACGACGGTCGCGAGGGCTTGAGACTGGCAAAGATTGCCCCGCCGGATCTGGTGATAATGGACATCATGATGGGCGAGCGGACCGAAGGCTTTTTCACCGTCCAGGAAATGAGACAGACGACGGAGTTGAGGTCGGTTCCTATATTCGTCGTGAGCTCTCTCTACTCAAGGATCGAGGAATTCAAGGTTGCACCCGAAAGGGAGTGGCTTGCTCACGACGAGTTCTTCCCAAAGCCCGTGGACACGGAAAAGCTTCTCAAAAGCATCGACCGTCGCTTGAGTGACGACCACTGAATGACGGTTTGCCATAACGGATTGGTAGCGCCATGAAAATACTGAAACTGGAGAAAGGAAAACTCGATCTCTTCGCCTCAGTTGTACAGCAATTCGGTGAAGTGCATGCACCCACCGAACACGAAGGAAAGTTTTCCTTCAAACGACTGAACAGTTGGTCTGAAGCGCGGCTTGATTACAATCGAACGGTGCTTCCGCCCAGAAAATACTTCCTCCCTCCGCGCGAGACCCTTTTCAAATATCGGGAAGCCACCGGTTACGTGCCAGCGACCGAGGATCTGGAAAAGCGTGTCGTGCTCTTCGGCGTCCATGCGTGCGACATACACGCGCTGAACATCCTCGACGAAGTATTCGGGAAGGGATATCTGGACCCTTACTACCTGACTCGGAGAAAGAATATAACCATCATCGGGATAGACTGTACGCCTGATGAACACTGCTTTTGTCGTTCGATGCGGGCCGATTTCGCGGAGACGGGATTCGACCTCTTTCTGAAAGACATCGGCGATCACTACCTGACCTTTGTCGGGACGGCTCGCGGCGACGACATGGTGATTGCCACAGGCCCGCTTTTCAGCGAGGTGACTCACTCGGATATAGTTGAATACAAACGGCGATCGTCACAGAAATGCGATACATTCAAGCTCGATCTGGAGATCCGCGATCTTCCTGAGATTTTTGAATTGGAGTATCAGGCCGACATCTGGGAGGAGCTTGGCGAGAAATGCCTGTCCTGCGGGAACTGCAGCATGGTCTGTCCGACCTGTTACTGCTACGACGTCGCTGACGAGGTCAAACTCGGCTCTCATGATGGGGATCGAGTTCGGTTGTGGGACTCTTGCTTGTTTGCTACGCACGCCCTCGTCGCCGGTGGAGAGAACTTCAGAAAAACCCGGTCGAGCCGTATAAAATTCCGCTTCTACCACAAACAGCGGGGCTTCGTGGCTGAATATGGGCGACCGAGCTGTGTCGGTTGTGGCCGCTGTATCGAGGCGTGCCCGGTGGGGATCAACATCGTTGGGGTCATTAACAGGCTGCGAGGAGTTGAACATGCATCAACAGACTGAGACGACACTTCACCGATCCGTCGTCAGGGAGAATCCGTATCAGCCGCATATGGCGAGGATCGTCCGCGTTTACAACATGGTCGCCGACAATTACCTGTTTACACTGAGGTTCGTGGATGAACAGATCGCAGGCACTTTCACGCACCGACCGGGCCAGTTCATTATGCTCAGTCTCCCCGGGACGGGGGAAGCTCCCATTTCTATCTCCTCCTCCCCGTCCAGGCCCGGGGTCCTCGAACTGTGTGTCCGTAGAGTCGGTCGCGTGACCAATGCCCTGTACCGTTGCAGGACCAATGATCTGGTGGCAATTCGCGGTCCATATGGCAATGGCTTTCCTATGGAAGAGCTCATGGGAAAGAACGTCTTGCTCGTCGCCGGCGGGCTTGGAATAGCCCCACTCAGGTCGCTTCTGTGGTACGCCATCGACAATAGAGGAAGGTTCGAAAACATCACGGTCATGTATGGTGCCAGGACGCCTCAGGACATGCTTTTCAGAGATGAACTCGTCTCGCTTGTGGGTCGCACGGACCTTACCTGTCTTCTGACCGTGGATGAAGATCCAGGCGGCGACTGGAAAGGCCATATCGGGCTGCTGCCCCAGCTGTTCGACTACCTGGCTATCAGGCCGGAGAGGACGTGCGCCGCGGTGTGCGGGCCACCGGTGGTCTACAGGTTCATACTGAAGCGTCTGTTGGATTTAGGTTTCACCAAGGATAGGATACTGATGTCCCTGGAAAGGCGAATGAGGTGCGGTGTGGGTAAGTGTGGCCATTGCAGCGTCGGGTACAAGTATACCTGTATTCACGGTCCCATTTTCACATATTGGGACGCGATCAACCTTCCCGAAATGATCTAACGGGCAGGAGACTCGGGACGAGGCTGCCCCCGGCCAGCCGTTCGCGGAGGAGATAGCAAATGAGCAGACCGAATGTGGGCATCTTTGGCCTCACCGGCTGTGCGGGTGACCAGCTGGTGATTCTGAACTGCGAGGATCGGTTTCTCCACATCATTGCAGCCCTCAATATCCGAGATTTCGCGATGGCATCCTCGGACAACGATTCCGCATGCGACCTCGACCTTGCGATTGTAGAGGGCGCGGTACTGAGCAGACGTGATGAAGAGCAGCTCGAGCGCATCAGAGCACGGAGCCGGATCTTGGTGGCGATCGGCACGTGTGCGGTATGGGGTGGTATTGCCGCCATGGACGGCGATACTGATCGGTCACAGTTGGTACGGGATATTTACGGTGAATGCGGTGAGCAGTTTGATACCACGCCCGCCCGGGCCCTACACGAGATTGTCGGGGTCGATCTCAACATCAGTGGCTGTCCGATAGAGGAGGAGGAGTTTCTTTCGGGGATTTCGAATCTCCTGAATGGAGATCTTCCAATAGCTCCGACGACTCCCGTTTGCGCGGAGTGTAAGATGCGAGAGTACAATTGCCTGCTAACCGAACGGGTGGATATGTGCCTTGGCCCCCTGACGCTTGGTGGGTGCAACGCTCGCTGCCCTGGACTGAGCATCGGATGCGTGGGGTGTCGGGGGCCGGTCGATGACGCCAACCTTGAATCGGTGACGGCCCTCTTTATGGAGAATGGTTTTGGAAGAGAGGACATCGCCCGCAAACTGAGAACGTTCGCAGGGTTACGTGTAGTGGCTCACACACTATCGGAAGATGAATCATGAAGAGAAAGATTGTAGTGGACCATTTGTGCCGTGTCGAAGGGCACGGAGGTATCACCGTCGAGCTGGACGGAGATGTGGTGAGCGACGTCCAGTTTCAGGTTTTTGAAGGACTTCGACTGGTCGAAGGGTTGGTGCGTGGAAGGCGCTATGAGGATGTATCACAGATTGTTTCGAGAATCTGTGCAATATGCTCCGTTGCCCATGCTTTGACTTCGCTCAAAGCTACAGAGGAAGCGTCCGGCATCGAATCGAGTCCACAGACCGTGCGACTGCGGGACCTCATGTATCGCGGAGAGAATATCGAAAGCCATGCCCTGCATCTCTTCTTCCTCGCCATTCCGGACTACCTGGACTACGCGGGTGCAGCCGAGATGGCTGCGGACCACCGCGAAGCCGTCGCTCTCGGGCTCCGGTTGAAGCAGCTGGGGAACGCAATACAAGAGACTATAGGTGGCAGGGCCGTGCATCCGGTGAATGCCATCCTCGGAGGTTTCGGAAAACTGCCATCATTTGATCAGCTCATATCGCTTCAAAGGCGTCTGCGGCAAGGCATGGTGGATTGCGAGGCGGCCGTCGATCTCTTCACCACCCTGCCATCGACGGAGTACTGCCAGATCGACACGACGTACGCCGCCAAGCGCTCCCCGGATCCATATGGGTATTACCCGGGCGATGAGATCGTCGTGAGGTCAAATGAGGGCTCGGAGGTGTATGACCCTGGCGATTACCGTGCAGTGATCCGTGAAGAGACTGTGCCCTATTCCCATGCGAAGCTCAGCCTGCACAAAGACAAGCCGTTTATGGTCGGGGCGCTTGCGCGACTTGCGATTGATCATGACCGGCTATCTAGCCGCGCGCGACACGCAGTCAGGATGCTTGGGCTTCCACTGCCTTCAGGCAACCCAATGGACAACAACAAAGCTCAGATGGTCGAGTTGGTGATCGATGTCGAACACGCGTTGCTAACAGTCGAACAGCTAATCGATGAAGGGCTACAGCAAGAGAAGCCCATTGCCATACACCCGAGAGCTGATACAGGCACCGCTGTCACGGAAGCGCCCCGTGGGCTACTCATACACAGTTACACTTACGACTCTGATGGCCGTGTCGTTGCAGCAGACGTGGTCACCCCCACGGCTATGAACGCAGCCAGTATGGAAAACCATTTCCGCCACGCAGTGGAACAGAGTGTCGAGAAAGATCTACCAGAGCTAAAGAGGAAGCTCGAAATGATCGCGCGGGCTTACGATCCGTGCATCTCGTGTTCCGTCCACCTTGTTCGGAAGCGTCATGCAATCTGATCATTCCATCAAGGGGCCCTCCCTCAGGGCAAAGCTCATCATGAGCTACCTGGTGATCCTCGTGACAGGGGGCCTCGCAACGTCGCTAGTGGGTTCATGGATCGTCAGCTCCACGATCATGGCGCAAGCCAGGCGAGCAGTTGAACATCACTTGGCAACGGCTCGTTCGATCTGCGAGCACCAACTCCAAGGCTTGAAGAGTACCGTTGAGCTCGCTGCCTCAGGAGCGACGATCTCACACCACCTATCCCAAGGTGATACTGCTGCCGTACTCAGCTATCTGGATCGTGTGCGAAAGCACAACCGCTTTGACTTCCTCACACTGACGGATCGAAGAGGGCGTGTCATCCTCAGAGCCTCATATCCTGAGTGCGTAGGAGATGATGTCTCCTCTCTTGCGCTTGTGAGACACGCTTTGTCGGGCGAGGCTGTCGCTGCGCCTGAGATCTTGTCCGCGGACCGCTTGGAGAGAGAAGACCCCAGATTGCTCAAGAGATCTTACTTTCGTCTCGTTCCTACACCGAGAGCGAAACCGATAGAGCAGAAGGAAGAAACCTCGGGGATGGTATTGATGAGCGCAGCACCGCTCAAGGGATCCAATGGGGAAAGCCTTGGTGCCCTTTATGCCGGAGTTCTTCTAAACCGTAATCTCGATATCGTAGATCAGATTTGGGATCTCCTCTATGAAGGAGAACAGTACAACGGTAAGGATATGGGCTCCGTTACAATATTCCAGGGCGACTTGCGGATATCGACGACTGTGAAAACGGAAACCGGTGAACGCGCCCTGGCAACCCGTGTGTCTGAAGAGGTGCGTGAAGCCGTCCTCGGTAACGGTCGGTTGTGGAACGACCGAGCGTTCGTGGTGAATGACTGGTATATAAGCGCCTACGAGCCGATTCGCAATTACAGCGGGGACATCATTGGCATTCTCTACGTAGGAGTACTCGAGAAGGTTTATGCGTCCACTCGCAACCGGGTTATCTTATGGTTCTTTGGTTTGGCTGCGGTCGGTTTCATTCTGATCATTAGCGTTACTGACTACATGATTCGTAACGTTACCCGCCCGATCGGTGAGATGGTAACCGCGACTCGAAGCATCGCGGCTGGGTGCTTCAACCAGGTGATCCGCAAGACGTCCAATGGAGAGATGGCGCTATTGGCTGAGTCTTTCAACACGATGCTGAAGAGTCTGCGACAGATGAAAATGGACCTCGAAGAGTGGGCGAAGACACTTGAGGACAAGGTGAAAGAACGTACGGAAGAGCTAGTAGCAATGCAGGGACGGGTCGCACAGTCTGAAAGGCTGGCTTCCCTGGGAATGCTGGCGGCGGGGGTTGCGCATGAGATCAACAACCCTCTCGGTGGCATCCTCTCGTTGACCGCTCTCACCCTGGAGGATCTGCCGCATGACGCCCCGCAACGCGGAAACTTGGAGGAAGTTGTGAGGCAAAGTGATCGTTGCCGGAAGATCGTAAAGGGACTACTTGAGTTCTCCCGGCAATCGGAGGAAGGCACGGAGCGCGTTAACGTCAACGAGACTCTCGAGGACACCCTGGCGCTTATTGGAAAGCAGGCGGCCTTCTTCAATGTTGACATTGTGAAAGAGTTCGACCCCAATGTCCCTCCTGTCACGGCCGACAGGTCTCAGCTCCAGCAGGCATTTATGAACATCATTGTGAACGCAGTTCAGGCTATGCATGAGAAGGGCACACTGACACT
>Ga0224512_10003070_pt1 | contig 14871 bp, 20 predicted proteins | sample SF_May12_sed_USG_4_FD_169103 | JGI IMG/M metagenome (GOLD analysis project Ga0224512, IMG submission 169103) | Sediment microbial communities from San Francisco Bay, California, United States - SF_May12_sed_USGS_13 | ecosystem: Environmental > Aquatic > Marine > Sediment | place: USA...
TAGATTTTATCGTTGTCAGAAATGTAAATACACTTGGCGTGATTACACATAACGTTTAACTGGAACTTTAAGTCAAGAAAATTGATTTGACTTTTGGAGCAAAAACAAGTGGTTCAGATGATCTAAAAGCAATCATCTCTGCAATATCTACACTTGTTGAAGAAGCTACTTTTGTTGCAACAACAGAAGGAATTACCTTTAGAGGAATGGATCCATCACATGTTGCTTTAATTGATATATCGTGGCCTAACTCTGCATTTGAAAAATATGAATGTGATAGCGATATTAAATTTGGAGTTAGAATAGATGAATTTTCAAAACTTATCAAAAGAGCCGATAAAAAAGATAGTATAGAGATTAGTATCTCCGAACAAAATATGCTGCTTGTTACAGTTGGAAAAAATAAAAAATACAAGATGCGTTTAATTGAAAGTTCTGCAACAGATACACCATTACCAAAAATTCCCTATGATTCTAAAATCATATTATCTTCTTCAAAGTTTGACAAGATTCTTGGTGATGTACAGGTAGTATCTGATTATCTAACAATTCATACATCTGACTCAAAAGGTGATTTTTCAGGTAAGGGTGATTCTGGAGAGGTCGTAATTGATTTAGACAAAGAAGATGAAGAGATTGAGGAAATTTCTTCAAAAGAAGATAGTATTGGTACTTACAGCCTTGAATATCTTAATCCTGTAGTAAAGGCAGTAGGTACAACTGCAGGATTGATTACATGTGAGTTTTCAAGCGCAAAGCCTCTTAGAATTGAATTTAAAGTGGCAAATATAGGCAGAATTCATTTCTATTTGGCCCCGCGTGTGGAAAGTTAAAGCATTTAAAGATTAACTAATTCAGGTACTTTGAATTGAGACTTATAATAAAATATGGTGGAACATCAATTTCTAATTCCAAAGATATCCAAGCAATAGCTAAATACATTAACTCATTATCAAAGAAACATCAAATTGTAGTTGTTTGTTCTGCAATAAATGGAACTACTGATGATCTCATAGAGATATCAGAATCAATTAAGAAAGAAAATAAATCAAAAGCTGAACAACTTGTATCAAAAATTACTAATAGACATAAACAGTTAGCAAAACAAACAATCAAAAAATCCGACTTGCAAAAAAAATTGTTAAGAAAGCTAGATGAAGATTTTGTAGAGCTACTTGCTTTGATTGATGGAATGGTATTACTTGGTGAGATTACATCGAGATCAATGGATTATCTAATTTCATTTGGTGAAAGATTATCAATAAAATTAGTTTCATCAGCAATTAATGATTCAGGAAAAAAATCAATTCCTCTTACTGGAAAAGAGGTTGGAATAATTACTGATTCTAATTTTGGCGAATCTAAACCATTGATGGATACAACTAGACTTAGAGTATCAAAAACTGTAGAAGATTTGTTTTCAAAGAAAACAGTTCCTGTAGTAGGAGGATTTGCAGGTGCAGATCAACACGGACATATTACCACATTTGGTAGAGGAGGTTCTGATTATTCTGCAACAACTATTGGTTCTTGTATAAAGGCAGATGAAATTTGGTTGATGAGTGATATAGACGGACTAATGACTGCTGATCCAAAAATTGTAAAGAATGCAAAATTACTCAAAGAAGTATCATACATTGAAGCAATAGAAATGGCTATGTTTGGTGCAAAACAGATTCATCCAAGAACATTTGAGCCCTTACTAACAAAGAAAATTCCCATGAAAATTAGAAGCTCCTTCAATGTAAAAAATGAAGGAACTCTGGTAACTGTATCTCCATCGGCTTCTGCAAAAAATACCGTAAAATGTGTAAGTAATATTCAAAATAATGGATTAATTGATATTCGAGGAGGTAGTATGGTTGGAACACCAGGAACTGCAGCAAAAATATTTGAAACTTTAGCAAAGTCTGGAATAAATGTCATGATGATTTCACAAAATCCTTCAGAATCAAGTATTACAATTGTAGTGAAAAATACTGATCTTGATAAAGCAGTTAGTGCATTAGAGATGGAATTATTGGGAAAAATTATCAAAAAATTAGAAATTACTACTAATGTAGCCATTATTGCATTAATTGGTTCTGGAATGAGAGGAACAATAGGAGTTGCATCTAGGGTATTTGGAGCAATAGAGAAAAATAAAATTAATGTTTCAATGATAACTCAAGGTTCATCAGAACTAAACCTTGCATTTGTAGTCAAAAATTCTGATACAAATGTTGCTGTACGAGCACTACATAACGCATTTGAACTAGATAAAATCAATTGAGACAAAATCATTTAAAGACATAAACTAAATCAGATTTATTGAAAAAACTAATTGGCATAGTACTAATTGGAATTTTCGCAATTGCTCTTATTTCAATCTCTTCAATATCTGATCAATTTGCAGATGCAGGTTCAAGAAAAAAAATTCATTTCACTCAAACTATAACATCTTCTCAAGATCCTGGACAAGGACACGAAAATCATCAGTTAGCACTAATTCTTTCTCCAAATGAAGGAACTCTGTATGATGGTTCTGTAACATTTACCTCAAGTGTGCCTGTTCAAATTGCTGTTTTGCATGAAATTAATTCACAGGATGCAAAAGGACAATCAACCTGGACTATTGATGAAAAAACAATCTATGGATTATCTTTAATTAATTCACAGGAAAAATCCGGTTCTTTTGAGTTTACAGGGGCTGCACTTGCATTACATTCTCCAATCTCAAAAGAATTTACTGCAACAGTAAGTGTTGATGGCTGGATACGAGGGCAACCTACTGAAGTGATAATGCAAAAAATTCAATTAGAAAAAGAACAATCATCATTACTTTCAAGAACTAATGTCCCAGCTACTATTCCAATGCATAAAGGAATCTATAATGGAAATCAAGTTTTATACATCATTACTGATAGCAGTGATGAAGAATATGCAAAAACTATCTCCAAAAAACAAGGATGGAATGTTGAACTTGCTTCAGCTATCTCAAACATTCCAGAAGATACTCTACAAAAAATATTCGTTTTTAAAAACGGGATACATGGTGATGGGATCTATGGATTTCAAAATGAAGTATTTTCTAGTACTCCTTTTCAAGAATCTGAATACAGTGCATTAAATTCTGTAATTGAAGTTACATGGAAAAAAGGTCAAAAAGAAATAGTATTTGAATCTGCAACCGATATTATTAATGCTCAAGAAAATGGAAGAATCGAGTTTAATGAAACAGGAATTGTACTTAACACCCCTCAAATTACTTGGCCTGATGGACAAATGAAGATACGTTCTGACAAAGAAATTACCGATGATATGTCATATGATGGGGGGCAAATAATTGAAATTAATGAAGAAGAATTAACTGTAACTTTTGTAGCACATAGAGGCTGGGGACCTGATGGAAGAACTATTTACTATATAGTAACTGATGCTACCCCCTTGGGTCCTGCAGAGACAATGGGTGTGGTCTCATCCCCAACTTCTGCTAATCTTATTGCACATTCTGGAGCAGTTGATCTTTTCCAATTTAAAAATGGAATTAAAGGATCTGGCCCATTAGGTTTCCAAGCTAACATTGCAGATGCTTCTCTTGATGATGAAAATTATAGTCCAATGTGGAGAATTTATCTAGTTGAATGGAATAATCCAGAATCAGCAAAAATCTTGGAGACAAAATCAGATATTAATTCATTTCATGCTGATGGTTTACTCTCTGTTAGTATAGCTAGACCACTAAACAGTGATCATATAGTAAACTGCCCACTTATAGATCCATTTCAATAGAATTCTCACTAAAGGGATAAATTACTTGACAAAAAAATTATTGTAAAATTGACTGGTAAACTCTACATTGTTGGTGTTGGTCCTGGACATCATGATCACATGACATTTCGAGCCAAAGAGGTAATTGAAGAAAGTGATACGATTGTTGGCTATGAAACATACGTAAATTTAGTTCAGGATCTAATTGAAGACAAAACAGTTTATCGGTATGCAATGACACAAGAAGTTGAAAGAGCTCATCAATGCATTGATCTTGCAAAATCTGGAAAAATCGTCTCACTAGTATCAAGCGGAGATCCTGGAATTTATGGAATGGCTGGTTTAATTTACGAGACTCTTGCTGAATCTAATTGGGATCCTAAAAATGGCCTGCAAGTAGAAATTGTTCCAGGTGTATCTGCACTAAATTCATGCGCTTCAATTATTGGTTCACCATTAATGACTGATTTTGCAGTAGTCAGCATGAGCGATTTACTAGTTCCATGGGAAATAATTGAAAAAAGAGTTGAGGCAGCAGCTCAAGGCGATTTTGTGATTGTCATTTACAATCCTGCAAGCAAGAAAAGAATTCATCAATTACAAGATACTAGAAAAGTTCTTCTAAAATATAGAAAACCTACTACACCTGTAGCAATAATCAAGGGTGCATTTAGAGAATCTGAAACAATTGTTATAACTGATTTGGAAAATCTATCTAACCATTCTGATAAATTAGGAATGATAAGTACTGTAATTATTGGAAATTCATCAACATACACTTACAAAGATTTGATGATAAATCCAAGAGGATACAAATCAAAATACAATTTAGAAGAACAAACTAATCCAGAACTCAAAGTCTAATATTTTTTCTTTATTGCATCATTAATTTCTTCACTCAGATTTAGCTTTTCTCTTATGGGAGAAATCACTTTAACTAAATAATCCCCAACTGTTTGTTTCAAATCCCCTGGATGTAGTTTCTTTTCAGCAAAATCCGTTTCCAGTTGATTATAATTAGAATATGACACATTTCCACCAAATTTTTCAGATCTCTTAACTGCTATCTCATCAAAATCGTGAAAAATTACAGTTCTTGCGATTTCTAATAATGGATTATTTTGAATATTTCCTTCTTCACACCATGCCTTGCTAATTTTTTTCTTAATTTCATTATCAGTATCATGAATAAAAATACCTGAGTTTGGATCAGATTTACTCATTTTACCCAATATTTGAGAACCACTCATATCTGCAGGTTTTAGAAGTCCAGGTAACAGCTTATGATGTACCGCTACAGGAACCTTCCATTTCATTTTAGGAAAAATTTCTCTAACTAACATGTGGATTTTTCTTTGATCCATTCCTGCATGAGCAATATCTACATCTAATGAGTGAATGTCTACTGCTTGCATTGCAGGATAGAGTAATTTAGCCAAGTCAATTTTTTTATCATCCTCAGAACGTCCCATAATTGTAAGAGTTCTCATTGTTCTGGCAATTGACATATGTTTTGTGAATTTAACAAGTTCAGACCAATATTCAGCTTTTTCTTCATACACTTTTGATCCTAAAATAATTTGTGCATCTGGGCAAACTAATTTGAATGCATCTTGATAATATTTTGAAACTTTTGATATTATCTCCCAATCGCCGCCTAGTTTATCATTAATCAATGTGTGCCAATCCGCAAGAAATATTGTACACTTTACACCAGCTTTAACAAAATCATTAATTTTGAAACCTGTACTAATCAAACTACCAAGATGTAAGAAACCAGAAATTTCGAGTCCAATGTAATGTTTTGGTGATGAATTTGATTTGAATAATTCAATTAATTCCTCATGAGTTACTACTTCTTCAGTCGGTGGTCGTTCAATCAGATCTACTTTTTCTGTAATATCCAAATCAAAACAACTTTTATGATCTAAACGTATAAAGTTATTCAAAAAATCTAAATCAATTTGAAACCTTTGAATATGAGGCATTGATAATCTCTTTATGACTCTTGAAGATGGATTGAATTTAATAGAAAATTACAAGAAAGCACTTCAAAAATTTCTAGATACATTACCTGAACAATCAGTTCAATTAGGTTCAGAAATGATCAAAACTCTTACAATGAATTCTAAAACTGAAATTGCAAACTTAGATGCAATTGAAAAAACACTCAAAAAACCAGCAAAATATGAATCTGGCTTATCAGAATAATTTTCTAAATCTTACTTGCAATTCTTTTTGTGTTTTCTCAAATCCTCTTGAGTATCAAATTCAGTTCCACACACTCTACACTTTTCTTTTTTCTTATTATGTGCCTTTTCTTGATGTTTCTTTAATCTTTCAGAATCAGAAAGGACGGTTCCACATTTTTTACATTTTAATTCATTCCTACTAGAACCAAATAACCCCATACTGAAAATACTCATACATACTAAAAATAGTTTTTACGTAAAATAATCTGAAATTACCTATTCTACTTATTCATCAAGACTTTTTCTGGGTTTTGTGCTAAGATAAAATGCATGTGTACTAATAATAAAGGCTGCAAGAAACACTTTTGTTGCAAAAATCAAATTCCATGGTCTATCAGGATCAGGATAAGCAATTAATAATCTATCAATATCTGGAACCATCCCATCAACAATTCCTGCTGTCATTTGTGCATTTAATACTGTAAAATTGTATATCACTTCATAGAGTGTAATAATTGAAAATCCTAGTAACATTAACTGAAGCAATGCCATCTTTGTTCCGACAATTTTATTTCCAGCAGTTCTCTTCCAACCAATTCTTGAAACACAATACCATCCAATAATTGTAGAAAAAAATATCCATGTGGATACTCGCGCAAAATTTTCAAATGGAATTGTTGTGTTGTGAATTGCCTCTCCCATAACATAAGTTCCATTTTCAATCCATTCTATCATAGTAACATATACTCCAAAAACTAGAGATGACAACATAATGAATCCACAAATATAGAAAATGTACAGATACACTTTGTAGCCTGAATCTGTTTTTTCAAGATGACGTGGTTTCATAATGCAATTTGCCAAATTTTGAAATATAAAAATTCATAGACTAGTTATAAACAGCATTACTGTTGAAGATTGCGATTAACATACCTATTATAGACAAAGAAGAGATATCTGCAGTTACCAACATTCTAAAAAATGATGCTTTGACATCATCTGCTAGTCAAGGTGGAAAACATCTTCAAGAGTTTGAAAGAGTTGCTGCTTCTTTTGTAAAATCAAAATATGCTATTGCGGTAAATTCCGGTACTGCTGCACTTCAAGCTGCTTTACATGCATTAGATATCAAAAGAGGAGATGAAATTTTAATTCCATCATTTACTTTTGTTGCAACTGCAAATGCTGTTGTATCAACTGGAGCTAAACCAGTTTTTGTTGATATTCTAAAAGAAAATTATACTATTGATCCTGATGATTTAGAAAAAAAGATTAACAAAAAAACTCGCGCTATTATCCCTGTTCATCTTTATGGAAACGTGGCACATGTTGAAAAACTTTCTGAAATTTCTAAACAATACAATATTCCAATCATTGAAGATTCTGCACAATCATTAGGAACAACATACAAAGGAAAACATACAGGTACTTTCTTTGAAATGGGTTGCTATAGCATGTATCCTACAAAGGTAATGACTGCTGGTGAAGGCGGGTTTGTTGTAACTAATAATAAAAAATTCCGAGACAAATTATTGATGATTAGAAATCATGGAATGGTTTATGGATATGATACCAGAATGTTTGGCCTAAATTTAAGATTACCAGAAATCAATGCTGCAATTGCAACTGTTCAAATGAAAAAACTTCCAAATTTTTTAAAATTAAGAAAAAAAAATGCAGAGCTATTATCAAAATTGATCTCTGATCTAAATATCATATTACCAAAACAAAGAAAAAATGAAAATGTAAATTGGTATCTCTATACAATTGCAATGGAAAAACGTGATAAAATTTTGAAGAAACTTAATGAAAAAGGAATTGGTGCTGTATCTTACTATTCAATACCAGTTCATAGAACACCCTTTTACAAACTAAAAACTAAACTTCCTATTACCGATTGGGCAGCTTCACATGTAATTTCTTTACCAATTCATCCAGGAGTAACTCTAAAAAATATTGAATTTATTGCCCGAACTCTAAATGAAATACTATGAATATATTAGCAGAAATAGTTGGAGAAATATGTAAGACTGTATTACCTATTCCTGAGGAATATGCTAAAGGAAATCCCAATTCATCAATAGCAATTTGTACTCTTTCAAGTATAGATTTACTCAAAAGATTCTCCAATCATGAAATTCTAGATGATGTTTCTATAGTAGGACGACTGTTATCTGAAAATAAAGGGATTGATTCTATTGTCAAATATATTAACAATAATCAAAAAATTAATACCCTTATAGTATGCGGAAAAGAAGTTTGTGGTCATAAATCTGGACATTCTTTATTTCAATTACATAAACATGGAATTGATAAAAATAATAGAATAATTAATTCATCAAGTCCTGATCCATATCTTACAGTTTCTGAATTTAAGATAAAATATTTTCAAAAAAATGTAAATCTTATAAATTTGATTAACGAAACTGATTATGAAAGAATTTTATCTAAAATCAAATTTTTTTAGTATCCATTTCTCTGTCTTTCTCTATTGATTTCATTTTTCTTTTTGTATTCCTCTACAATATCATCTGGCATAAGATTAAGTTCTAGTGATGCTTGAACAACAAAATGCCATATGTCGATTAATTCTTCTTTTGCTTCAGCTTCATTAAATTTAGTTGCCATTTTCCACCATTTCCAATTTGTAGTCCTTTGCAATTCTACTGCTTCATGCATTATTGCAGTACACAATGCAGAAATCCTTCCTTCTGAATCTTTTGGATATCTATCTAAATTCATCATTTCAGCCAGACCTTTCTGAAGTTTGAATATTATATCTAATCTATCTTTAAACATTTCTTGTGTCAAGGATGAATTAATTTGAGAAATAATTGAACTTAAGTCTTTTTAGAAGCGGATCATTTTTTCATAAATTTTAATCCGTTTTGAAATATCTTTGTTTTTGATCTTGAGCAATCCGTCTAAACCATATTTTTCAACTGCAAAAGATCCTAACACATTTCCATAAACCACTGCTTTTTTTATTTCAGACATGCTAGTTGATTTTTTGCTTGCAAGATATCCTATCATTGCTCCTGCAAAAGAGTCTCCTGCACCTGTAGGATCTACCACATCTTCTAATGAAAAACCTGCCGTTGGAAAAATTACATCATCATAAAACATTAAAGAACCATGTTCACCTTTTTTGATAATTACATATTTTGCTCCCCATTTCATCATTTTTTTTGCACATTTTATCAAATTGAATTCTTTAGTAAGGAGTTTGGCCTCCTCATCATTTATCACAACTGCATCAACAGCTTTTATCATTTTAATAACTGCATCACGTTTGGTGGAAATCCAAAAATCTATGGTATCACACATAGAAAATTTTACGTTATCAAATTCTTTTATTAACGAAATATTTTGTTCAGGATCATTATTTGCAAGATATACAAATTGAGATTTTCTGTAGTCCTCTGGCACAGTTGGTTTAAAATCCGCTAATACATTTAATTCAGTTTTCAAAGTTGATCGAGTACTTAGCGTGTCATCATAACTACCATCATAGCGAAATGTTTTGCCTTCTTTAATTGTTAATCCTTGTAAATTCAAATATTTTGATAAAATTTCATAATGCTGTTTAGGAAAATCTTTGCCAACTACCGCAATTAATCCGGTATTTACAAAATTACTTGCCGAAATTGCAGCAAAAGTTGCTGCTCCTCCTAAAACATTTTTTATTGTTTTTTTTGGAGTTCTAATTGTATCTAATGCTGTAGAACCAAAAACAGAAAGCATTTACAAAGAAATTAATTCTAATGTATAAATTCTCTTGCTTGTTCTTCTGTTGGATAGAATAAAAATGGAACGTCAATAGATGTAATCAACAAATCATATTTTGTTATGCCCGTAATTTTTATTGATTGGGATTCTGCATTATCATTCGAATCAGTGTGAAATGTGCCTTTTACATAGCTACCATCTAATGGATGTAATGTGAAAGGTTCTAACTTTCCTTTACCAATCATTTCATCATTTGAAATCACAAAGAATTCTGTTTCACCCGCAGTCATAATTAACAATGAAGGATTCTCAAATCTTAATTCTATATCGTAGTTTGAGCTCTCTTCATTTTCATGTAATAATTCACTCTGAATAACACTTACTCCTATTTGTGATGCTGAAGCATACTGTGAATATCCAAAAATACTCATACCTAATACAAATAGAATGATCAGACCACCTTTTTTGGATGATTTCATGACTAATACTAGCAAAATTACATTTTAACTTTAAAGGGAAAAAATACCAATAAATTGTGTAAAAGTTTTGATCTAATCTTTAAGCTCCTTAGAGCTAACAGAATAAATCAAAATTAAACGATAATTTTTTGTTGGCTAGAATTAAAGTAAAACTAGGTGAGAATGAGATTGAAGTTGATTCTAGAGATTTCTATGTTGATAATCAAACACTGGGTGAAATAATTGATAGTATTTCAAATCATTTATCAGAAAACCACGCAAAAATTGTTTATAAAACAGAATCTGTCCAAAAACCATCTGAAACTGAACAAATGACTCAATACGGTTTAGAGTATTTAGACAATGCCGAAGTAAATGAACCAGAATTTGACGAGCCAAAATATATTACATCTTATGAAATTAAATCAAAATTAAGAATTTTAGAAACAAGCCGATTTTTTGATTCACCAAGAACAGTAACTGAAACTGTTCAACAGCTTAGAGAATATGGTTGGTCTGCAAGTCCATTGGATGTCTCAATGGCTCTAGCTAAGATGGCATCAAATAAAGAAATTATGAAAAATTCCTATGAAAATAGGACTCATTATTTTGTTGAAGAAGCATTAGTTGCTAACTAGAAAAATTACATTTTTCACAATTAGAAAAAGTTTCACCATCTAAGTGATCAAAATGTGTATTGCATTGATTACATGTATGATGCATATCAAAATATCCATCCTTCTCAGGTTCTCCTATTCTATTAGACTCAAGATCGGTACTCTTACAATTTATGCAATGACAACCACATTCAATTTTCATGATTTCTATCCCGATATTCATGTATAGATGTAATACCTATACAAATCATTGGAAAAGAAAAGAGAAATCCCTATAGAAATTGATGATCATTTCAAGCTTTTTGGGAAAGAGCCTTGGGAAGTAGATTATGGTGAAAAATGCCCTGTTTGTGAGGTTAGAATTGATGAATATGGTTTTTGTTCATGTGGATCTAGCGGAGATTAACTCTTTTAATTAATGGAATAATAACTATTACCAAAAATCCAATTACAGCAGCTATAGAAATACCAATAATTGATACTGTAAAAACATCAAAGGTAGTATGCTCAGGGTTTGTTACTGGTAGGTTTGTAGTTCCAATAATTGTAACTTCACCAGTATTTTCAGGTCTAATGTTAAGCCATACATGTGTACCATTATTGATGTATTCATGAAAGTCAATTTTTTCATCATTAAGAAATACTGCATATGGTCCCCATAACAATTCTAATGGAATTATTGTTGTAACAAATCTATTTTTTTCAGAAACATCAAACGTGATGCTTTTTGTTAGTTGCTGAAATGTAAATTCATCAATTGTTGAATGACTTCTAATTTCAACTAGAAATTCTTGATTTTCCCATTTTGTATTTTCATAAATTCTTGGTTCATTAATTGAATATTCTAAAACCATTTGACATCCATGACATGTTATTCCTTTTTTTTCATCTAAATGCACTGGTCTTTGATTAACAAAGATCAAATCAGATTCTTCCGGCAAAATAAAAGATGTCGTTTCAAGATACCTAAAATCCCATGCCCATACATTATCTTTTTGAATAATCGCATGTTCAAGTTCATATTCTACAATGGATTTGTCATCAGAAGGAAAAATTACTAGCCCTGTATTGTCTCCAATTACTGAGAATTGTTTTTCTTCTCCTTGCTCATCTGTTACTATAATATTTGAAACAATTCCATCAATCAACTCAATTTGTTTTGGCAAATTTGCTGGACTAATAACATGTTTCACATGAACATCTCCCTCTGAATTAATGACTATTGTGACAGATTTTTGTTTAGCTTTTTCACCAAATGAGACCTGTGCATCAACTGTAGGAATAACAAAAATTATTAAAAAAATTACTAAAAACCCATAAATCTTGAAATTCATTTATTCAACAGTCACATGAAGCATTTGAGCTTTTTCCAATGGACAATCATTACCGTCTCTTTGAAGATTCACAATTTTATCTGCAACATCCATCCCTTCTGTTACTTCCCCAAATACAGTATATTGTCTATCTAAGAATGCACTATCTGTAGTTACTATAAAAAATTGAGAACCTGCACTATCAGGATCTTGTGATCTAGCCATAGAAACTATGCCACGTAAATGAGATCTTGAACTAAATTCGGCTTTGATATTATATCCAGGTCCTCCCATTCCCCATGATCCTTTGTTATCTGTTTTTGTATTTGGATCTCCTCCTTGAATCATGAATCCGGGAATGACTCTGTGAAAAAGGGTGCCATCATAGAATCCATCCTTGACTAATTTTTCAAAATTTCTAACCGTTTCAGGTGCTAACTCAGGTAGAAGTTTAAATGCGATATTTCCCAAATTGGTTTTAATATTTACTGTACTCAATAGGAATATCTTGTTGTTTTATCATAAGAGTCTTTTGTGAAATCTAATTAAAAAATCCTGTTTATATTTTAATTCTATTGAACAATTCATAAGGCTCAATACATTTTCCATTGATGAATTTTTTTATTATGGATTGAAAAATTTTAATTTTTGAAAAAATTAAAAACCCAAATTTGTAATATGTTCTTTTTAGAATTCTAAAAGTTATAGTGTTATATAGAACAATTAAAGTTTAGAATCTGTTGAATCGTACAAACCAAAGCACGATAATTAAAGAAGCAATTAATTCTTATCTTGACAAAGGGGTAACGGACAAACAAGATATTTACACCAAAGTGGTTGATGAACTTGGTGTTCCAAGACCGACTGTAAGAAGAGTTGCAAGAGATCTGAGAACTGAACTATTACAAAAAATCCAAATCTTACAATCTGATATGCCTAAAGTAGCAACAACCCCTGAAGAAGACGAATAAATTCGGCTCCTTTTTCTTTTTAATTATTATACATTTTGTGGTATTCAGCATTACTGTTATAAATAATGAATTTTTTAAATTATCATGGGATATTTGGGTAACCATTTGGCCACTATCGTGACAGGTATTTTTGCTGCGATTCTTACCGGACTATGGCCATACTTTGTTGACTTTGCACCAATTCTAAACTTTGTATTCATCATGGCAGTTCCTATTACATGGTTTTTGACGTTTACTTGTTGGATTTCCCAAAAAAGTGCTGATTATATGCACACACACGCACCATCTCACGCTCAAACCGAAAAAAAAAGCTTGAGTAATATACAAACCATCCAAACAACAACTAATAATAATCAAATTGGTATTTCTGAAATAAAACAGGTTCAGTCTGAATTATCTACAGAACTTAACAATCTAAAAGAATCTGTAAAACTAAAAGACGGAGAAATTGAAAGATTGAACCAAGAAATTTCTAATTTACAAACACTTGTCCAAATTGAATCATTAAAAACAGAATTAGCTAATCTGAAAATGTTAGCCTCGAAAAGAAAATAAAATAATTAAACCTAATTCTTACAATGACAACATTCCACTCCATGATTTTCCTTGCAACTAGGACAACTAACTGCTCCTCCATAATGACATTTACAAGAACATAATTCAGTAGGATCTTTTTTCAAACTCAATAAATAAAATCCATTTGTATTATTATTTGATTCTTACAATTTCAAGTCAAATAAAATCAATTTTTAATCATAATCTATAGTCATAATCAAATCAAACTCTATTTTTACAAATTTTGTCATATCAATTTTTTAATTCTTGGAATTTCTAAAATTAAACTTGTGGAATCAATTGAAAATTAAGATGTTCTTAATTACTCTACAATTAAAATCCTCCAATTCATATCAATATCCCAAAAATAAATTTCTAAAGAGTTCGTTATACGAACTTTTTTTTATTTCTTTTAATTTCTATAATTCATATTTTGGATTATCTCTAATTTTTAATCTAAAACAGTCTTAGAGATTCATTCTGAAAAAACTCTGATAAATTATTTTGATAAAATATACTAATTCAAAATTCTAATACAAAATAATTTTTAATGATTATTTTTCAAAATTTCTTAATTATCTCTAAAATCTAATCTAAATGTAATTTAGAGGTCATCTCTAAAGTTTCATCTACCATTTCTTTTAGTTTATTTTGTGCATCAATATCTGATACGCTGTTTTCATTAACAGATTCTGTAGTCAAAAATACGGCTTTTGGATTCGTTATTACTCTAAAATATGATAATAACTGAGTGATTAGTGTCTGGACATTAATAAAACCAATATTTCCAGAAGCCAAAATGGCTATTCCTGCAACCTTTCCAGCGGTTTTTTTATAATTGATGTACTCAAACAAATTTTTCAATGATGAACTAAAAAATGAATTATAGATTGGTGAACCAATTAGCCATACATCTGCATTCATTAAATCGTTTGCTGCAGTTTTTGTAGATTCATTATATTCTTCATCAGGTCCTCTATAGCACTCGATTTGACCTTCTGAGAGATTAATCAATTTTGTATCTTGATTTTTTGATTTTGTATAATCATAAACATATTTCATTATAATTTGGGTATTGGCGTTTTTTCTTGGACTACCAGAAATTACTACAACTTTCATGTATCCTGCAATTTGTTTTTGTATTTAAGTCTCAATTAATTTTTAAAATTAAACGGGCTTGGAGGGCTTCGATCCCTCGACCTGTAACTTAGGAGGCTACTGCGCTATCCATGTTGCGCGTCAAAATGACTCTGCGCTACAAGCCCAGCAAAAAAAATACTCTTAAT
>Ga0224512_10003071_pt1 | contig 14866 bp, 11 predicted proteins | sample SF_May12_sed_USG_4_FD_169103 | JGI IMG/M metagenome (GOLD analysis project Ga0224512, IMG submission 169103) | Sediment microbial communities from San Francisco Bay, California, United States - SF_May12_sed_USGS_13 | ecosystem: Environmental > Aquatic > Marine > Sediment | place: USA...
ACGATCTGTGTCATCGGGAATACCTCTTACAGCTTGTCCGCTATCGCTTCGGCCATCTCGAGTGTCGTGGCCGATCCTCCCATGTCGTAGGTTTGCACTTCGCCTTCGCTTACGACCGCAGCGACGGCATCTTCGATGCGCTGCGCCATATCGGTCTCGCCCAGCCAGTCGAGCATCATCTTCGCCGTCAGGATCGTGGCGATCGGGTTGACTTTGTATTGCCCGGAATACTTGGGTGCCGAGCCATGCGTCGGCTCGAATACGGCGAGCCTTTTACCAATGTTCCCGGAGCAGCCAAACCCCAGCCCGCCAACCATCTGGGCGCAGAGGTCGGAAACGACGTCGCCGTACAGGTTGGGCGCCACCAGCACATCATAGTTGAACGGGTTCTTAAGCAGCCACATGGTGATTGCGTCAATGTTGGCATCGTCCATGGCGATGTCCGGGAAGTCCTTCGCCACCTCGCGCGCCGCCTCCAGGAACAGACCGTCAGTGGCGCGCACGACGTTGGCCTTATGCACTACCGTCACTTTCTTGCGCCCGAACTTGCGCGCGAACTCGAAGGCTGCGCGGATGATCCGCTCGGAGCCCTTCTTCGTGTTGATCTTGCAGGAAATCGCATATTGATCACCGGGCAGGTCCTCAAACGCCTTGAAGGCCGGCGCCAATTCCGACAGTACGTCCCGCAGCTTGTCCGGAACCGGGTTGAACTCAACGCCGCTGTAAAGATCCTCGGTGTTCTCACGGAAAATCACGAGGTCGATACCCTCGTGGTAATTGAGTGGATTCTCGGGGTAAGCCTTGCAGGGCCGCAAACACACGTAAAGATCGAAAAGTTGCCGCATGCGCACGATGGGCGAACGGTAGGTCAGTCCCTTCCCCTGCAGTGCCGGTACCAGTTCTTTTTCCGTCTGCTTGACAGGTTTGGACGTGATGGCGCCAAACATGGCGGCGTCCACATTGTTGAGGAGGTCAATGGTCCGCGCCGGGAAGGCGTCGCCCTCACTGCACCAGAATTCCCAGCCTATATCGCCGTGGACATAATCCGCATCGAGACCCACGCGGTCGAGCACGATACGTGCCGCCTCCATGACTTCTATGCCAACACCATCGCCGGGCAACCACGCGATCCTGTACTTCCTGTCCATAGCGTAGATCTCCGTCGTCTCTTCGCTGCGCCGTTATCTGACGTATCCGAGCTATATGCGGCAATAGCAAAGTCGCTTCAATTCGGAGATGTACGTAAGCGGCAATATCCGCCTCACACGGAATCTACTTATTCGGGTAAACGCCGGGAATCTGTATAGTAATTTTCGTTGAATTACTCCTTGTGCAAGCATTCACGGGGGTTACCGCGGGCGGGAACCGCCTGTCGCACAATGCAATGATTGAGATTCGAATTCATGGCCGCGGCGGCCAGGGTGGCGTCACTCTGGCGAAGCTCATCGCTACATCACGTTTCCTGCGGGGCCTATCAGTACAAGCGTTCGGTCTGTACGCCGCCGAGCGCTCTGGCGCGCCGATCCAGGCATTCTGCCGCTACTCCGACGAGCCCATCACTAATCGCAATCTGATCTACGAACCGGATCACGTCATCGTGCTGGACCCGACACTGGTCGGAGCAACAATCGTGGCAGGCCTAAAGGCCGGCGGCTGGATACTCATCAACTCGCCGCATCCGCCGGAGGAATTTGCAGAGCAGTTTGCCCGCAACCGCCTCGCTACAGTGAACGCAACCACTATTGCCCGCGACAACAAGCTGGGCACTCGAAGCTTACCTATTGTCAACACTGCCCTTGCCGGCGCGGTATGCAGGATGCTCGGGATTCCGCTTGAGGATGCGCACGCCGCCCTTGAGCATCTCGGCTTCAAGGGATCGAACCTGACTGCCGCTACGCGCGCGTACGAAGAAGTCCGGCTGCTGGATTCGCCGCGCAAGATCAAACCCACCGAAGAGTTTGTTGCGCATGCCGACACGGGGCGCGGACCCAGCATCCTTGCGGGCGCCGGCGCGGCACTGCCCGGGATAAAGACAGGGCTATGGGCCCGCGAGCAACCACACCGCCAGCAAATGATTCCACCCTGCAATCACATCTGCCCGGCTGGCAATAACGTGCAGGGCTTCCTCAATGCACTGGCTCGCGAAGAACCTGACGAGGCCCTGGAGATTTTGCTCCGCACCACGCCGTTTCCGTCGGTCTGCGGAAGGGCTTGCCCGGCGCCATGCATGGAAGCGTGCAATCGTATTGAGCTTGACGGCGCGGTCAACGTTCGCGATATGGAACGTTTTGCGGGCGATCACGGCCAGGTAACGCCCAAACCACTCGCCGAGCGCGATGAACGAATTGCGGTCGTCGGATCGGGCCCGGCCGGACTGACGGCGGCTTATCATCTGGCACGCTTCGGCTATCAAGTAACAGTATTCGAGTCCGGACCTCAAATCGGAGGGTTGTTGAGAACCGGCATCCCCGATTTTCGACTACCCGAGAACGTTGTCTCTCGAGAAATCGACCGCATACTCGATCTTGGTGTACGCGTTGAGACCAACCATGAGATCCATCGTCAGGCGCTGCTGGACCTGGCGCAAGATCACGATGCTGTTCTAGTGGCTACCGGCCTGCAAGAGCAGCGAGAGCTGCGTCTCGGTATGGATGGCACCGAGACTGTTGTCCAGGGCATCGATTTCCTCGATCACGTTCATCGAAAAGTTGTGCGCGTCGACGGCGAGGATGTTCTCGTCATCGGTGGCGGTAACACGGCCATGGATGCTGCCCGCTCCGCATTGCGCCTGGGCGCCGAGAGCGTGCGCGTGGTTTATCGTCGAACCCGCGAGGAAATGCCCGCTATCCGCGAAGAAATCGACGAGGCGCTCGAGGAAGGCGTCGTCATCGAATTTCTGACTCAGCCGGTCGCCCTGCACGACGTACCGAGCGACGGCATTCGGCGCCACTACCGACTAAGCTGTCGGCGTATGCAACTCGGCGAAGCAGACGAGTCCGGGCGCCGCGCACCGATTGAAATTTCCGACTCCGATTTCGACGTGACGTGTCACCGCGTCATCCTTGCTCTCGGCCAGTCGCCCGACGTATCGGTTTTTCCGGAGGGCACAGAGGTTAGAGAGGGAAGTCAGTTGCTTGGACTGCTGGAGACGCCTTTATTCGCTATCGGTGATCTCGCAACGCGCGACGGCACGGTCGCCGGTGCGATCGGCAGCGGCCGGCGCACAGCCGTACAAATTCACAACGTGCTCAGCGGAGAGCACGTGACCATCACCGAGCATGCAGAAGCTTCACGCGACGTTGATGTCTGGAGTGACGACGTTATTCGTGCTGACGCCATGAAGCTTCACTTGTTTGAGCGCCAGCCAGTATCCGAGGGTGATTCGCTCGGAATCACCGAACGACGCTCGACGTTCGACGAAGTTCACATGGGCCTCGAAGACACCGCCGAGGCAAGTCGCTGTCTGTCCTGCGGCGTATGCAACGAGTGCGATCTTTGCCTCACCTATTGCCCGGAAGGCGTGTTGAAACGAGTCGGTCACCGCCTCGAGTTCGACTACTCCTACTGCAAGGGCTGCGGCGTGTGCGTGGCAGAGTGCCCGCGCAACGTCATCCTCATGAGTCATCTATAAAATGTCTGTACAAGTCATTACTGGAAACCATGCCGCCGGCTACGCGTTAAGTGTCGCGGGCGAAGCCAACCGAACCGCTCGTGGGGTGGCATGCGGCATTTATCCGATCACGCCGCAAACAGAGATCGTGGAGTACGTCGCCAAATTCCCATTCAGCAAAGGGCGTGTCGTGCCGGTGGAAAGCGAACACAGCGCAATGGCCGTGTCGATGGGCGCGTCGATGAGCGGCGCGCGATCTTTCACGGCAAGCTCGTCCAATGGCCTGGCCTACATGGCGGAGAACATTATGGTCGCCGGCTATTACCGGCTGCCGATAGTGATGGTTGCCGTCAATCGCACGCTGGGGCCGCCGTGGAACATTTGGGCGGACCAGGGCGATACGCTGATGCTCAGGGACTTCGCCTGGCTGCAGTTCTATTGCGAAAACAACCAGGAGGTTCTGGACACCACCTTGCTCGCCTTCAAGCTTGCAGAAGATCGGCGCATTCTGTTACCGGCCTTAACGTGCATGGACGCGTTCATCGTGTCGCATACTCAGACCGAAACCGAACTCCCCGAGCAGGCCGACGTCGATCGATTCCTTCCCGACCTCGACCTTCCCCATCGCCTACATTATGACGAAGCGCGCACACTCGGCGGCCTCGCCTGGCCCCATGAAGGTTTGTCGATGCGATTGGAAATTGAGGAGGCAATGAAACGTGTGCCGGAGGTCTACCAGGAATGCCGAGAGAATTTCACGGACGTCTTCGGTCGCGACCCCGGCGATATGATTCAGCCGTTTGAAACCGATGACGCCGAGCTGGTTCTCATCGCGAGTGGAACCATTGCCACAACGGTTCGCGAAGTTGTGCGTCGGCGACGCGATGCCGGTGAAAAAGTCGGCCTCGTGAAGCTAAAGATGTTTCGGCCCTTTCCTGGCGCAGCGCTGCGCGACGCCTGCAAGTCAGCAACACGCGTGGCAGTACTGGACCGCAACTACGCGGCCGGCGCCGGCGGAATATTCTGTCAGGACATACGGGGCGCTTTTCAGGGCCATCGCGACGACGTGATGATTCAGAACTATCTCACGGGATTGTGCGGCGGCGACGTGACACCGGACGTGATCGACGACATCTTCGCCGACCTCAGTTCACGAACCGCGGCCGGCGATCCGATGTGGGCGGGAATCGATAGCGGCGAGGAGGCTTTGCAATGACTGCCACTGCCGCGATTCACACCAGTGAGAAGTGCCTGCTGCGTCCCGGCAATACCAATTGCGGCGGTTGCGGCATGAGCGTTGGCCTGACCATGTTGGGCCGGGCGCTCAGTGAAGCTGATGACTCTTGTACATTGGTGATCCCTGCCTGCTGCGGAATCGTCACCGCCGGTGCATTCCCGACAACCAGCTACGCCGTGCCCACGATTGCTACGACGTTCGCCTCGTCGCCGGCCGTAGCCTCGGGTGTCGCATCTATCCGCGACCTTAATGACGAACCCGGCCAGGTCATTTGCTGGGCAGGCGACGGCGGCACCTACGATATCGGCCTGGCAACATTGTCGGCAGCCGCCGAGCGCAACGAAAACATCATCTACATGTGTTACGACAACGAGATCTACGGTAACACTGGAGGACAGCGCTCCTCGGCAACGCCGGCCGGCGCGCGAACGACGACCACCCCCTGGGGCAAGATCGAGGGCAAGAAAGACATCATGTCGATTATGGTCGCCCACCGGATTCCCTACGCCGCGACATTGTCCCTCGCTCATCCGGATGATTTCGCTCAAAAGATGTCGACCGCACTATCGATCAAAGGCATGCGCTTCCTGTTACTGCACTCACCCTGCCCCACGGGCTGGAAGTCGGAGCCCGAGGACTCCATCGCACTGGTGCGCCTGGCGGTGGGCAGCGGCCTGTTCCCGGTCTACGAGGTTTTCGACGGCGCTACCTATCGCGTCAGCGTCAAACCCGACGGGACCGATCCTGCGGAGTATTTCCATCGACAACGCCGCTTCAAGGATGAAGAGATTGACCTCGATGCAACGCGCCGCGCCTGCTCGGACCGCATGCAACGCCTGCAGTCGCTTGCCGAGCAATTTCCGCCGGACAAATAGCACTTAGATCGACTTAGCTGACTATAATCTGCAAACAGGAGATCGCTGAGATGCAGGTTGAAGGAATTCGCGGCTTAATTGCGCCGATATTGACGCCGTTCAATGATGATCTATCGGTGGCGACAGACCTCTATGTCGCCCATGCACAAAGGATGTTGGATCAGGGCTGCGCCGGTATCGCGCCGTTCGGCACGACGGGCGAGGCCTTGTCGGTCGGCATCGATGAACGAATCGCTGCAATACGGGATCTGATTGACGGCGGCATCGATCCGGCAAGAATGATTCCTGGAACGGGACTCTCAAATGTTGCTGACACTGCCCGCCTGTCGCGCGCTTGTCTCGACATGGGTTGCGCTGCAGTTCTGACCTTGCCGCCGTTCTATTTCAAGTCGGTCACCGAAGACGGTTTATATAGGCACTTTGAGCGGTTGATTGCAGCAATCGGGTCGGACGCACGCATCTATCTTTATCACATTCCGCCGATCGCAATTGTCGGTGTCCCACCCACACTTGCCGCGCGGCTGCGTGCCGATTTTCCGGATCAGATTGTCGGCATCAAGGACAGTTCCGGAAGTTGGGACAACACTCGGGCGCTGCTCGATATCGAGGGCATGATCGTCTATCCCGGATCGGAATTGCCATTGCTTGATGCACTAAAACTCGGTGCGCCGGGCTGCATCAGCGCGACTGCAAACATCAATGCGAGCAACATTGTCAACGTGTTGGACATGTACACGAAGGGTGACATGGCCGGAGCACAGGCTCTGCACGAAACGGTAAAGCGCTTTCGACTGCTCATGGAGGGCTATAGCCCTGTTCCGGCACAAAAACGGTTGCTCGCGATCGCCACCAACGATGCGCGCTGGGCGAATGTCCGCCCGCCTTTGACAACAATGTCTGAAGAAGCCGGTCGTGAATTAGCCGAAATCCTGAAACAGGAATTCGATTTTGAGGTCGCGCCAACCCTGGAAAGCGCTCAGTAGTCCTCCAGGCCGTAACCAAATTGGAACAATGCGTGCTCTGCGTATTGCGCAAGCGGGAAATCAGTCAAACTGGCCGGCCATGAGTAAGGAGACTTGCCCTTGGGTTTAAACCCGCCTATAGAAAAAAGGAAGTCCGCGACACCAGCTCCCTCAGAGCCCGGCAGCCAGGCGGCTATAAATGCATCACTCTCTGCTAACTCTTCCGCAACTGCCAGCACTCTTCCGGAAATGAGAAGCACGATGACTTTCTTGCCGAGATCCTTGCAGCCACTGATCAGGCGCTTGTGCTCATCGCTCAAGCCGAGCTCATCCGTGTCTCCCAGGGATTCGGCATAGGGAGCCTCTCCAACCACGACAACCGCCTTATCTGCGGCCATTGCCGCGTAGCACCCGTCCTCCGCGTATTCAACATCTGATCCTACGGCTTTAATCGCGTGGTATATTGTTGTCGCGCCGTCACCAATATAATGTTTGGCGGTTGCCGCCACCGTGTAGCGATCCGCGAGGCTCGCGCCCTGATGTCCCTGTATTGAGGCAATAGCCGCGGCGGTGGTTATATCCCTATCTTCTGTGAATCCCTCATAGACCCTTCCCCAATGCTCATGTTGTGGCATAGCGATACACGGTGACATAGTCCAGTTGAAGCCGGTTCACGCCGTCTCTTTCGCGGTGATCTCTGCTGCGCGTTTAATGAGAGCCATGTTTCTGGTGGCGGCCATTCCAATGTTGTGCGGGAAAACCACCGCACCTTCGAAAGTGTTCTGCCCATGTATCGCATCCACCGCGATGAGTAATGGAATACCCAGGCGGGTTTTCAGTGCCTGTCCCTGAAACTCATCGAATTTATCGGCCCAATTCATCGCGTTTGGGCCAGGCGTTGGACCATCAGTGTGAATGATGGAACCAATATTTTTTTGCCGAATGATCTTCGGAGATACGCCGTTGTGCCAGACCGATTGCGTCACCTGACCAATCTTCTCATCGAGATCCATCTCCCGGATGAGTGCCTCGATCATCTCGTCATGCGTGTCATATCGACACAAGTCGAATTCTTGTGTGCCCCACTCGCAGATCGGCCCTGTTGAACTGTCCATGACGGCGACATCGGCGCAGCCGACAATCAGCATCAGAACGAGGATCCCCGACAGAATTTTCACCATCATTACATGCGCTTTCTGGTCGGCTGCAAATAAACAGCTGTTTTCCTGGTAGCGGCGGCAGGATGACGTTGTCGTACAAGAAGCTTTAAATAGCAGCTCGGTCCCTTGCTCGTTTCATCATCTTGCTACGAAGCAGAGCCAGCGCTTTCCGACTGTCATTGTCGAGCTCAGGAGGCATTGCCTTGAATACACCCAGCATCGCGATGTCGTTCGCTTCAGCTAAATTGATATTCAGTTGCCGCAATTCTTGCTCAATTTTTTCCAACGTCAGGCTCGACAAGTCGTTCTCCGAAAGTGTTAACGGACGTCATTATAGGGGTTGCGCTTTGAAAATACTGCGACGCAGTAGTCGGCCTGCCGTTGCGGCGTTGACCAGCCTGCCCTTGTCCAACGCTGACGGAAGCTCCTCCTATCGACCGAATCACTGGTTCGCCAACCGCAAGATCTGCGAAGTGTGTCAATTTTTGATGCACTTGGCCATGCTAGCCTCGTTCCAGATTTACACGACTTTTGACCCGGTTTCCGGCTTAAGAATGTGAACTGGAGCAGCCTGGGCCAATTACACCACCAGTGGGTTATCAACGATGATCGATCGCAGGTTTCGAATACTACTTCCGCTCTCGTGTCTGATCGTTATCACTTCATGTGACAGTGAATCGGGTTTCTCGGGCACGCCAATTACACAGGTTCCGCCTCCGCCGCCACTGCCACAAGGTAGCTATGTCGTTCTGAGCAGCGATACCGGGGACTTTATCGGTGCTGGTGAAAATTACGCCTATACCAACGCCGACAGCCGGATTACGGTTACAGCTCAGGTTGCTCGTCTAACGGTTGATATCGATGGCGATGAGGGTTGGACAGGCGAATTCGAGCTTCCAGATACCTTTCTCGAGCTTGAGGTTGGCACATACACAAATCTCACACGCTACCCGTTTCACGATACCGCCGTGGGCGGACTGAGTTGGTCCGGTGAAGGACGTGGTTGCAATACCCTGGACGGGTCGATAACGATCGACTCAGTAACCTACAACGGCGGCATACTTACCGACATCGATCTGAGATTTGAGCAGTACTGCGAGGGCAACAGTCCCGCGCTGCGCGGAGAGATCCACTGGATTGCGGACGACACCACTACCCCGCCTGGTCCGGTTGTGCCGCCGCCAGCAGGTCTGTGGGAGCCGATGCAGGGCAGCACCCCGGCGACGGGCAACTACATCTACCTGGTGAGTGAACAGGGCGACTTCATCGGGGGGGGTGCAGACTATCTCTATGTCGATGCGACGGCCGCGATCACAATCGATGCGGCAGACGGTCGTGTATCAGTTTCCGTCACCGGGACCGAAAACTGGAACGGCGAATTCCAGGCCATGGATGTCCTTACGGACCTTGAAGCCGGTTATTACGGTGACTTACAGCGCTACCCATTTCACAACCCGGTAAAGGGCGGATTGAACTGGTCCGGTGAAGGCCGCGGCTGCAACACTCTGACGGGTTGGTTTGCGGCTGATAGCGTCACTTACACTGCGAATGTCCTTACGGCGATCGATCTGCACAGCATTGCGAAGGCGGTACGCCCGCGCTGTTTGGGGAGATCCACTGGGTTCAGTAGCTGAACCTGCTTCTCTGCAGCTTCATTTCTTGCCCTGGAAAAACAAAATGCCGGACCCGTTGAAACCGGGCCCGGCATATTTATTTGGTAGCGGGGGCGCGCTTTGTACGGTAGCAAGGTGTCCTAACCCCTTTCCCATATTGGACGTCTTAATGATCGCAGCTTAGTTCCAGAAGCCCTACTCCGCGAACGGCAGCTTTCACCGAAAGCGGACGTTCTATCACGCCAGAAACCGTCAATATGACAGACCAAACGGCCACAACCGGTCATTCGATCCGCTGTGAAATTATGCCACTAGATTCGGCGTGTCTTAAACCAGGTATACGTCAGGAGGCCGAGAATTAGGACTACAGCTGTGGAAGAACCGATCATGCGACTAACAGGTATGACCCCGATAATTGCCGCATAGATAGCTGCCGCGCCAAGTAAGAAGACAACCAGCATCGTCGGAAGCAGCACCCATCTCCGCTCGATCGGTTGACGATCGGCGATGATCAACATAACGCCCCACGAAATCGCTACTGCAGCCATCAAGCCCATGGGATAGACAAATCCAGTAACTCCCATTCTTTCTGGGATCAACACTAGAAAGGCTATGATGAAATCGGCAATTGCCGCCACCCAATAGCTAGTCCGTATCAGATTTCGATAATTGTTCATTACTTACGAACCACCGATTTAGGTCAGTAGCAGCCAGTCGTTAGTTTAACAGCCCAGGGGCCGCTTACCCAAAGCAGCCGGTCACACCAATAGTAGCCGAATGTGTGCTTTCGGGCGCAAAGCGGACGCTCGCCGAGCCCCTGCTCCACCAAGACTCGATAGCCCCGGCGTGATTTGCACTGAGTTGTTGAGCCAAGGCGTTATTCGAGGTTTATTTTCTCAAGAAGTGCAACAAATCGGGGGTGCTCTCGCAAAGCGGTGTCACCCAGTCTCATGTGATCGGCAGTGCCAACCTTCCAGAAAACCGCGTTAGGGGAATGTCCATTGACTGTCTCTTCTATCCAGTCGAGAGCCATTGAATGCTCCCCGATTGCAAGGTAAGTGATCGCGACGCCAAACGGGTCTTCGACTCGTTTCTCCTCAATGCCCCTGTTGATTCTCTCGACAACCTGATTCAACCGTTCCTCCTCCCCGGTGACCGAATAAACCCAGGCCAGCCAGCCTTGCAGGAATGCAGAACCCCAGCCCGCTGTCATTTCCTCTACCTGGGCAGCAAGAGCAAGTGCTTCGGCTCGCTCACCCATGAGCGCATGCGCGAGGCTCTTTTTGATGTAGCCCCACGTCCAGTCCGGCCGCACTTCTATGGTATCGCCAAACGCTGCCACAGCACCTTCAAAATCTCCCGAGAGGAGCTTTGCAAAACCCAATGCGTGTAGAGCACCCGTTGCGATCGGGTCGCGATCTATCGCTTTTTCCCCCATCCGCACAGCTTCGTCGAAACGGCCCAGAGCCGTCAGAAGATTCGCATAACGATAGTACGCCGTTGAACTGGTTGGCCCCAGCGAGATCGCCTTTCGAAATGCTTCTTCCGAGCCTGTCCAGTCGTACTCAAAAAACAGCCGTATTGATGCGAGGGCAGAATAGGCTTCCGGGAGGTCAGGATTCAGGGCGATTGCTGACTGAGCAGCAGTTTGGGCTTCGCCTACGATCTCCGAAATCGGCGAAGTCGAAAAGAAAGCCTTCACGATCGTCGCATCAGCAATTGCGGCGTAGGCCGGGGCAAAGGAAGGTTCCAGTTTGATCGCTTCGCGAAGATGTGCCAACCCGAGGTCAATCTCATCAGCCGTGGAGCCATGAGCCAGGAATCGGCCTTGATGATAGTGGCGGTAGGCCAGCGGATCGACGCTTTGGGCTCCACCAGCATATGAAGCTCGTGTAGGCAGTTTCAAGCGAAGCGCGGCGGCGATGTCAGCGGCGATTCTGTCCTCGAGCTCCAGGATTTCGGTCATTGGCTGCCTGATGCGATCGCCCCATAGCTCCCTGCCATCGCGGGTATCGACCAGCGTGACGCGAACAATCAGGTTTTCGTCCTGTCGCTCCAACCGTCCAGAAAGCACATTCTCCACACCGAGGAGTCTACCCACCTCCATCGGCTGACTGATTTTATCCCGCAGGCGAAAAGCGGACACACGCGAAATCACTTTAAGGTCTTGAGCGGCCGACAACATGTGAATCAGGCTTTCGGCAATTCCGTCACACAAATAGTCAATCTCAGAATCGTCATCGCTGGTCTTGAATGGCAGTACGGCGATTGACGCTTTATAAGAGGGGCCCGGCTGTTCAAAAACAACCGGCTGACTTTCGGGCGTTTCCGTCCAATACCAACCAGCCGCAAACAGGGTCCCTGCTGATAACACTACGTAGGACCAAGCCTGTGCCCTGCCGATCTGCTGCGCACCCGGCTGGCCGTGACACCAGTTCCAGACCAGCGCGATCGGTAGCGTGCCTGCGAAGAGAATTACTGCAAGGGTGACGAATCTCTCATCGAGCCGGTAGTTGTCGACGAAAAACTCGACGGCCTCGAGGAAAACGAAAGCAGCAGCCGGATATGCGACTGCCGCACGCCAGATATTTCGTCCCCTGAGCTGCTCTATAAAATTTCGGATCTTCGAGCGCAAATACGTATTCGCATTTAGACGAGAAGGTTATTGCGCATTCAGTGTAACAACGGATTGCGTTCATGAGGAAACTTAGTGCGATCGAATAAGAAGGGCGTTACGGCCAGCTATGAGGGCAAAGCGGCTATCGCCTTATGCAGGAGCGGGCCATGCCCGCGAGCATTGCAACAACGTTGCGATGCACGCCCCTTCGGGGCCATCGCCCGCATGGCGGGTTTTGTACGTCAGCAATGTCTCCAGAGCCCCTCGCCGTAATGGAGGTCCCGCTGATAGCCGAGTAGTGCGAAGTTCCCTACTCCGTGATCGATCGCTTTGCGATCCAGCGATCGACCTCCGCCTCGAGCACAAACAACGGTAGCGAACCCGAGGTCAGCAGCAAATCGTGATAAGCGCGGACGTCAAATTTGTCACCAAGCGCTTCTTCAGCTTTGTTGCGTAACTCTCGAATCTTGAGCTGACCGATCTTGTACGCCAGCGCCTGCGACGGAATCGCGATATAGCGTTCGACCTCGGCCACGACGTCAGTATCCGTGATCGGTGAGTTGTTCGACATCCACTCGATCGCATCTTCACGTGTCCAACCCAGAGCGTGCATGCCGGTGTCAACGACCAGACGGTTGGCGCGCCAGATGTCGAAGTGTAACGAACCGAAATACTGCAGAGGATCTGTGTAGTGGCCCAAGTCTTTTCCCAATGACTCCGCGTACAGACCCCAACCTTCCACGAAGGCCGTATAGCCACCAAAGCGCCGGAATGCCGGGAGTTCCTCTACTTCTTGCGCAATCGAGATTTGAAAGTGATGGCCAGGGTTGGCCTCATGCAATGAGAGCGCCTCCATGACCCACTTCGGCCTCGCTTTCAGGTCATAAGTATTCGCGTAAAAAATGCCGGGCCGCGAACCGTCCGGGGTGCCGGGGAAGTACTGCCCCGCTGCCATTGATTCCGCGCGGAACGGCTCAACGGCCTTTACAACGTATGGAGCCTTGGCCATGACATTGAACGCTTTGTCCAGCGTCGGGTCGATTCGATCGCGCAGGTCTTCGTAAGCCTGCAGTAGGTCTTCTTCAGTCGTAAAGAAGTATTGCGGATCATTACGCAAGTGCTCAAAAAACTCGGGCATCGTGCCTTCGAACCCGATCTCGTCCCTGACGCGCTCCATCTCTGCATAAATGCGCTTCGCTTCGCCCTTGCCGATTTCGTGGATCTCTTCAGGTGTGTAGTTCGTGGTCGTCGTCTCACGCACCATGAACGCGTAGTAATCCTTACCGCCCGGGCTGTCGACCTGCCCGACCGTGGAGCGTGTGTGCTCCATGTACTCCTCACTGATATAGTCGTGCAACTTCGAGTAAGCCGGCACGAGCACGCTCATAATGTGGTCCTCGTACGCCGCAGTGATGCGTTCACGATCCTCGGCCGGGAACGACTCCGGCATGCGCTTGATGGGCCCATAGAAAGCACTCTTCTCCGGGCTTTCAACGACCTGCGCAGAAAGCTGCGGCAACGTCTTCTCCATGAGTACCTGCGGCTGCACGACGCCGACCTCGACACCTTCGCGCATCTTCGTAATTGCAAGGTCAACGTGCTGCGAGAATGCGCTCGATCGCTTGATCCAGTCGTCGTAGTGCTGCGGTGTCTCGAACGGTTGCACCGTCGCTCCCGAACCGAGCAACACCAGGAAATTCGGTACACTGAAGAACTGGCTGACCGGTGTCAGGTTCTCATAGTCGTTGTAGCCCTGTTCCTCGCGCTCGATCGCATTCTCGCGATCGAACTGAAAGATGTCGTAGTTAAGACGATCCTGCCTCTCGAGCGTCTCTGGGTCGAACTCGGTCAGGCGAATGAGATAGCGTTTGTTGAGCTCGTACTTGGCCCCGGCGTACTCGTCCGACAGGAAATCATGCGGACCCCACTCGTCGTTGAAGCGATGATCACCGCGGAAGGTCGCGGCAATTGGGTTCAGCGCGAGAAACTCTTCGTCAAACTCGTGATACAGCGCCTCAAGCTCCGCTGCGACGTCAACGGCGGGTTTTTCGCCCGCCGCCTGAGACTCCGGTGCCTTTTCGCAAGCGGCAATGATCAGCAACGCGGCCACAAGATGTAATTGAATGAGCGACTTGCGAATCATGTTCTTTTCCTTATTGATGTCGACTTACAGAGGCTTCAGATACACAGATGCGAGCGATACGCGGCAAACCATCCTTCGCCTCGCGAAATGGTCTGATCTTCAAGCCCAGGAGAAAAAGAGGGTCGGATCAAAAGAACGCCGGCCCCGTATGGCGGCGGGGGCCGGATTGGCCTTCGGCGCTATGCGCCTCAGTTTGTCTCGACGCCTGTTTCGCGATTCTCCGAATCGCTAGGACGCGGCGTGAACAGTGATCGCCCGCCGGGGCGGGCTCCTGCAAAATCGCTGACGGGTTACAAAGCTCAAAAAGTGATACGCCCGGTAAGTTGGACGATTGGCCCAAACGTATCCACCTGCGATTCGATATCGCTTACAGTTCCAGTTCTTATGCTGTCCCTTATTTCCGCCCCGGTATCGCCAGCAAAAACTCTCAAAAGCTCAGTTTGCTCCGCATCCAGAACGTTTGTCGCAGACAGGCGGATCACGGCGCGGTTCCCCAGGCGCTTCTCCACAAACAAATCCAGAATCCCATCGTATTCCAGCGTCACAAGCTCACCGAAATCGCCAAACTCGCTGCTGGCGCGCCGGTTATAAGTGAATCCCGCTGCGATCCCCGAATTAGGAAAATTCTTGATTATCCCAACGTTGTAAA
>Ga0224512_10003072_pt1 | contig 14862 bp, 13 predicted proteins | sample SF_May12_sed_USG_4_FD_169103 | JGI IMG/M metagenome (GOLD analysis project Ga0224512, IMG submission 169103) | Sediment microbial communities from San Francisco Bay, California, United States - SF_May12_sed_USGS_13 | ecosystem: Environmental > Aquatic > Marine > Sediment | place: USA...
ATCAAAATTGCGCTTGGATCGGGTTTTCCCCTGGACGAAACGCTCTCGATGGAAGTCCGCGGACGCAATCTGATCGAAGGAATTCCGAAGACGATTACCATCACGGACGAAGAAGTGCGTGAAGCTCTATCAGATTCCGTGTCGACGATCGTCAACGCGGTTCGGGTCGCACTTGAAAGGACCCCGCCCGAACTTTCAGCCGATATTGTGGAAAGAGGTATCGTACTAACGGGCGGAGGCGCCTTGCTTAAGAATCTCGACAAGCGTCTCATGATCGAGACCGGGCTCCCGGTCGTCGTTTCGGACGACCCACTTTCTTCCGTCGTTTTGGGAACGGGCAAGATGCTTTCCGATATTGAGTTGCTGAAACGTGTGAAATGGGACAACTCCTTGATGACGGGCAGTTAATCGTTCCATCTATGGTGCGCGGCCGCACTGCGTTTGGGACAGCTTTCGTTGATGGATGCCGGTAGAAAGAAGCCAAAAAGAAGTCTGGAGGTTGACGCCGTGGCTGATGCTTGCCTTGCTTCTCGGCAACTTCGTCTTGATGGCGTTTGACGCTCGTGCGGAAAACCGCGAACGTGTTGTCCGTGTCTGGGTCCAAGCCGCCGCAAACTTTATTCAATCACCTGTAACCTATGCAAGCTCGGCGGTTACGGGCTTCTTTACATCGATCGTCAGTCTCCGTTCGGCACAAACTGAGAACGACAAGCTCAAGCTGGAAATCCAGAAACTCAGCGTCGAAGTCCAAAAAAACAAGCAGATCGCCGACGAGAATATCCGGCTCAAAAACCTCCTCGAATTAAAACAGCAGGACGAATACGATATTTTGACCGCCCAGATCATCGGACGCGACTCATCAGCATGGTTTGACACCGCGATAATCGACCGCGGAAGCCTCGAAGGCGTCAAGCTCAATATGCCGATCGTGGTTAACGGTGGACTCGTCGGCCGGGTTACGGCGGTGAGTCCCCTCACCGCCCAGATTGATCTCATTACGCGCGACAAATCTGCACTTGGCGCGATTGTCGGTGAAATCGGACAGCCAAACGCACTCGGGGTGGTACGTGGTGAGGGGGTAAGGGAAGGCCTCAAGATGGATTATGTCCCGGGTTATATCGAGGTCCGGAAGGGCGACATCGTATATACGACGGGGCAGGGCGGTGTTTACCCGCCGGGCCTACGGGTAGGTGTGATCACAGAGGTCAGGACCGGATCGGCGACTGTGCCTCACCAGATCTTTATCAGGCCGAGCGCGAAGATCTCAGCGATGCAGGAGGTGGCCGTTTTGCTCTACACGGCTCCGGAAAAAGCGAAATACGAAGAGGCGTTGCCAAACGCGGTCAAGGAAGACGAAAAGGCCGGAAACTAAGAAGCCGGCGATTATCGCAGTAAATGGAACAGGTTAAGATAACAGTCGCACTCGTGATCGCGATCCTGCTTCAGTGGACGTTGAGGAACATCGCTGAGCCATTTGCGTATCTTGACCTGCCTTTGATAATCGTCGTTTATGCGGCCCTCCAGAGAAATGCGATCCGGGCAATCATCTTCGGCACTATCGCCGGGATCGCCGTCGACGCATTGAGCGGCGGCCTGCTGGGTGCCAACGGCTTCTCGAAAACGCTTGTCGCTTACGCTGTTTCGGAGATCGCCAGAAGGGTCTATCTCGACAACCTTCTATTGCGGATTCCCATCATAGCGGGTGCATGTTTGCTGGACGATCTGGTGTATTACGGGATGCATAGGCTGCTTGGTCAGAGTATCGGGGCCCCGCTTCTCGAGACCATGGCCTACACGATTATCGGGACTACGATTGCCGGAACATTCATTTACCTGTTCCTCGATAGTTTTTCGTCTCAATCGATAAAGCAGAAGCGCCGGGAGTTCTTTGCGCCGCGGAGGCAAACCCGCCGGCGCAATCCGATTCGTTTGGGCAGGAAGTAAAGGGAAGAATTTCAGTGTTCTAAGAAAATGAAACTCCACGATTATTCACAGAATCTAGCAGCCAGGGTCAGTTCGATCCAGATAATAGGATTCGTCTTGCTGGCGATACTCGGTGTGAGGCTGTATCACTTACAGATCAACAAGGGCGAGTACTATCGCGACCGCGCTGAAAACCAGCGTATTAGGACAATCAGGATCCCCGCTCCTCGCGGTGCGATTTTGGACCGGAACGGCATCCTTTTAGTTGATTCGCGTTCGACTTACAACGTCACGCTTAATCACGAACCGATAAAAAATATCGATGTCAGCGATCGGATCGATGAATATGCGCGCGGACTCGGTGTTGACCGGGAGTATCTAGATGAGCGCTTCGAACTCGTCAAGAACCGTCCCGAGTACGAAACTATGGTTTTGAAGGAGAATGCGACCCTCGAGGACATCACCTGGGTCGAAACGCATTCTCTGGAGTATCCTGAACTGCGCATTCAGCTACAGCCGCAGCGTTTCTACCCTTTGGGTGAAAGCCTCGCACATGTACTTGGCTATGTCGGGGAAATAAGCCCGAAACAACTGGAAAAGCCCGAATATCAAGAGAAGGGCTTCAGGCCCGGCGACATTATCGGAAAAGGAGGCCTTGAGCAATACTACGACGAATATCTACGAGGAGTGCCGGGGTATAGAAAGGTAATCGTCGACAGCCGCGGAAGGGTCCAGAGCCAGATCGAATCAGTACCGCCTCAGGCAGGACAGGACCTTGTGACGACGATCGATCTTCGCATCCAGCGTGCCGCCGAACAGCAGCTCGCCAAATCTGCCACAAAACGGGGTTCGATCATTGCCCTCGACCCGCGCAACGGCGAGGTCTACGCGATGGTCTCGGCACCGTCATTCGATCCAAACGTCTTTGTCCAGGGCAGCGCGACTCCCGAGGGTAGAAAACAGATCGCCGCTTATTGGCAGAACGAGGAACGCCCGCTTTTCAACCGCGCGATTCAGGGCAGATATCCTCCAGGCTCGACCTGGAAAATACCCGAATCGGTCGCGGCCCTCAGGCAGGGTGTTGTCACCGTCACAAATTCGAATTTGGCTTGCGGCGGAGGCATCAGGATCGGAAATAAATTCACTCGCTGTATGGGAAGCCATGGCACGCCGCCGCTCAAGTATGCGATCACAAAATCATGCGACGGATATTATTACAGACTCGGCCTGAAGATGGGCATTGACGGCATGATAAAGATGGTCGAGACCTTCGAGTATGACAAGCGAACCGGTGTCGATCTGCCAAACGAGAAGATCAGCCGGACTCCTAAATATTATCGTAAGGCAATTGAAAAAAGGTATAACGGACGCTGGGTTGACATTGAAACCGTCTTCGCATCGATTGGCCAGGTGACTGTCGATGTTACTCCGATTTCGATGCTCCGTGCTGTTTCGAGCGTCGGTGTCGGCGGGAAACTACAAACGCCCCATTTTCTGAAGGAATTTAAGGAAATCGGTGCAGTCGGCGACCGCGCTACTTCGAATTACGTAGAAGGCAGAAAAGGATTCGGCTATACGGCCCCGAAACTGACGACAGTAACAATGACACCAGAACAGAACAAACTCGTTTTGGACGGTATGTACGATGTGGTCAACGGGGGCGGCACTGCTACGAGTGTCTCGCTGGGACCTGAATTCCCGATCGCGGGGAAGACCGGTACCGCCCAGGTTACAGAACTTGGAAAAGACACCGGGCGGCTTAAAGATCATGCCTGGTTTGTCGGATTTGCGCCTGCCTACGCTCCGGAACTTGCGGTGATCGCGATTATTGAGAACGCTGGATTTGGCGGGTCCCATGCCGGACCCGCGGTTAAGGGTGTTTTTCAGGCGTTTAGGGATCCCTCGTCGGTGGATATGGGCGGGGAGGCTACTGAAGAAAGCGATAGTCCCAATGACGAAAATACTCGCGCGCAGCCGGATGCCGCTGCGACCGCGGGGCGGGTTCAACGACTCTCCGGTTTGATACGACGCAAAGCAGACTGATGGTTGCGATTATCGAGAAAAGACAACTTAGGGATTTCGACTGGCTTACGGCCGTGGTCGCGATGGCGATCGTCTGCTTTGGAGTCTGGCAAATCTACAACGCACAGCCAACCCAATCCTACTGGACAAAACAGATCGTTGGTCTCGTGATTGCGATTATTGTTCTGGCTGTCGTTGCATCGACCGATTATCGACGCCTGATTGATGCGGCTCCCGTTTTTTACGCCCTGGGACTCTTGCTCCTTGTACTGGTACTGATTCCGGGTCTTGGCGTCAAGGTAAATGGGCAACGGGCCTGGCTCGCCGTACCCTTTATCGGCCGCTTCCAACCGTCGGAATTCGTTAAGATCCCGGTCGTCCTGATGCTCGCAAAGTACTTTGGAAACCGGCGACTCGGAAATCTAAGGATTAAGGAAATCTTCTTTGGGGCCGCGATTCTGGCGGCTCCGGTCTTCCTGATACTTCTCGAGCCGGACTCGGGCCAGGTGATCACCTATTTTCCGCTGCTGGCGGTTGTCTTGTATTTGTCGGCAGTGCGTATGAGATATGTTGCCATCGCGATCGGGTTGATGGCGATCCTTGTGCCCGCTGCATATTTCGTGGGAATCCAAACGGGAACCATCAAGGGATACCAACGCGAGCGAATCGAAGTGATCCTGGATCCTGAAAACGCAGATCCGAGAGGATACGGCTATCATACCTTTCAGTCGATGATAACGGTTGGAAAAGGGCGGTTAACGGGAATCGAGGGGGACGGAGGCATGTCGCAGAGCGTATTGAAGTTCCTGCCTGAGCCCCACACTGATTTTATTTTTGCTGTCACCGCTGAAAACACGGGATTTGTGGGCTGTATCTCGCTGCTGTTGGCCTACGGCCTATTGCTTTCGCGCTTGGTTGTCGGGGCCCGCGAGGCCCCGGATCGTATCGGTATGCTCGTAATTATGGCAATCGTCGGTGCGATTACGTTTCAAATATTTATGAACGTCGGCATGGTACTCGGATTTCTTCCGGTAATCGGGGTCCCATTGCCCCTTATGAGCTCGGGGCTATCATCGATCTTGTCGACGTTTATTGCGATCGGGTTTGTGATAAGTGTTAAAATGAGGCGATTTGTAAATTAGAGGTATTATTCATGGCTAATTCCATATCCGGTCCAAAAATGACAAAGGAAGTAAGCTCGGTTAGTAACGGCCGGCGTGGCGCCTGGGCATATTTTTGGTTTCCCGTTGCGCTGATGCTCTCGTTGGCCGCCGGCGGCATGACGGGAGTACTGGGCTCTTATTATTTGAACAATTCGAGATACGCCACCGAGGTGTCGGCACTTGCGACATACCGGCCTCCGCAGGTAACAAAAATCTATGCCGATGACGGAGAAACCGTACTCGCAGAGTTCGCGATCGAGAAAAGGATCCCGATAAAAGAAAAAGACATACCGAAAAGGGTTGAGAATGCTCTCCTCGCGATTGAGGATTACCGTTTTTATGATCACATGGGTATCGATCCCTATCGTATCATCGGTGCCGTGTTTAGGAATGTGACGACCGGCCGAAAAGAGGGAGCTTCGACGATAACGCAGCAACTTGCGAAAAACCTTTTCCTGACCAGGGAACAGACCTATACGAGAAAGGCCAGCGAGTGGATGATGGCGCTTGAGATCGAACGTTTTTACACCAAACGCCAGATCCTTGAGATGTATATGAACTATGTCTTTCTCGGTGCCGGTTCATATGGTTTCGAGGCGGGTGCGCGGACGTATTTCGGCAAGACCCTGAAAGACCTCAATCTCGAAGAGGCCGCTCTGCTGGCCGCGATTCCCAAGTCGCCGGAATATTCGCCCACACGCAATTCAGGCAAGGCGCGGATGAGGCGGGACATTGTCCTGGACCAAATGGCCAAGTACGGCTATATAAGCAGGTCGGAGGCTGAAACGGCAAAGGCTAAACCGATTAAGCTCGCTGATTCCGCTTACTACCAGGCCCTGCCTAAGTCGACTGCCTGGGATTACCCGGTAGAGGAAATTCGAAAATATTTAGAGCAGAAATATACAACCCGTGTCGCACAGGGCGGACTTGAGGTGTTCACATCGATCAATGTCGAGGCACAAAAGATCGCGACAAGCTCGATTCGCGAAAGGCTCCGCGCGTTTGACCGAGGCCGCGGGTGGAGATCCGAATACAAGGACATATTGGTCGACGAAAACGATCAACCGCTAACTGATGAGAAGGCGAGGGAGCGGAGCCTGAAGTCCTTCAAACACGCGGACTGGTACGGCGATGAATACGCGAAAGGTGAGTATATCAAGGGCCTGGTCATGAGTACGAACAGGACGGCGGATGTTGCCACCGTAAGATTCGGCCAGTATTCGGCAAAGGTTACGAAAGCCGATATGGGACGCGCTCCAAAGGGACCTTCTTCGGAACTCAGGCCGGGGTATCTCGCCGAGTTCCTCGTAGAAGAGGTCGACGAGGATAACCGGACGCTGAAGGTAAAACTTTCCCAGGTACCACTAATTCAGGCGGCGATAACTACGATTAATGCAAAGACCGGCGAAATTGTTTCAATGGTCGGCGGATACGACTACCACACGAGCAAGTTTAACAATGCGACGCAGGGACTTCGGCAGACGGGTTCATGCTACAAACCATTTGTTTACGCGGCCGCGTTAGAGCACGGCATCACCCCGGACATGCTCGTCAGCGGTGCCCCGATTCGCCGCGGCGGCTGGCAGCCGCACAACTACAACGGGACGACCAGCCACCCTAACGTGCCGATGAAAATTGCGTTGGCGAAATCATATAATCTCGCTGCCGTGCATTTGCTCGACCAGGTGGGGGTCCAGTCTGGTGCGCAGATGGTGCGCCGCCTCGGTATCACGAACCCTATGGCGCCCAGTTTGCCGTCGGCGCTCGGAGCGAGTGAAGCTTCACTTGTCGAAATGGTCTCGGCCTACTCGACATTCCCAAACAAGGGCGTTCGCGTCCAGCCGCATCTGGTCCGCAAGGTACTCGACCGCGACGGGAAGGTTCTCGAAGAATGGGAGAAGACCACTTATAAAGTTACGAGCGAGTATGTCGCGCTTTCGATGGTCGAAATGATGAGAGGTGTTACACGGGCCGGAGGTACGGCACCCGGTGCGAATGCGGCGGGTCATCAGTTGGCGGGGAAGACGGGGACCGTTAACGATCACACCGATGTCTGGTTTATCGGTTACACACCGACCTATGTCACCGGCGTCTGGATGGGCAACCCGCGTGCCAAGACGTCGTTGGGCAGAGGGATGACCGGCGGGGGCGGGGCGCTGCCATTTTTTAATGCTTTCATGAGCAAGTTCATGAAGGACAAGCCGCGCGATTCCTTCCCGAAGGCTCCCGGCATTCCCCAGGAAATCAGGTCATTGGTGGAACAGCGAAAACGCGAACAACTCGAGAAACTTGAAAAAGCGGAAGCAGCGGGCGTTAGGGTTGGAGGGCGTTCTCAGAGCTCATCGAATTCGAACGCGAATGTCGCAACCGATGAGAACAGCAATTCATCGACGGCAGGAGACGACGGCAAAAAACCGCCTGCCGGTACTTCAAATCCGGCGAATCCCGGAAATAAACCGGGTGGTTCGACAACAAAACCGGCGACAACGCCGGCACCAAAGAGCACGCCTGCGAAAACGCCGGCTCCCAAGCCTTCACCAAATTCCCGGCGAGGGACTAAACGCAAGGGAAAAAAGGGAAACAATTAAACATCCCGCTCAAAGATAAAGGGGCTGCCTGAAAAGGCGGCCTTTTTTGCGCCATTTATCAATAATTCAGCATTTCGCCCTGTTCGGAAAACACCACAGCGCTTGGGAACGAATCCAGGATGTCGCGAATGGTCTTTGACTGACCGGTGGGTGGTACGTGGATGGCGACGACGGTCTTCGCCTTCAGTTCTTTGTTCAGGATGGCACGTCCGTCCTTGGACAGAAGGAACCAGTACGGAACGAAGGCGACATCAATCACCTCGTTTTCGAGCCCGAACGAACCGAAGTTTTCGGTAAAAATATCTGCGTCGCCGATATGAAGCAGTTTTTTGCCGTCGATCTCGATGAGGTGACCGAAGTTCTGGATATCACGGTAGGCGGGCAGTTTCGAGTTGGCGTGCAGGAGGCCCAGAAAACGAACCTTGAGTCCTTCGCCTTCATAGACTGCGGATTTCTTCCACTCGTGCTTGATCCGTATGAACTGCGAAGGGCTGGAGGCTTTTCGACCGGTCGAACCGGCAAGTTCGTCCCGGGCTTTGAGAACCTCGTCGATGACCTGGTCCGACGAAACGAGCGTTGCACTGCTGTTGTTCATCAGATGCATTGCGATTGATTCGGCATTGAAGTGGTCTCCATGGTTATGCGACACGAGTATCAAATTGAACCGGTTGTAAGGGTAACGCGAGCTTTCGATTTTTGAGAGTATGTCTTCAGGCGTGAACGCATATTCGGGTTTATAACGGCGGTGGATTGCGTCGAGCAGAATATGGTTCGAACCGGAATCAATCGATATACCCTCGTTAGCGATATACTTGATCGTTAGACCGTCTTGCACCGTCCCGGGACCGAAATCACCCCTGTCTGCCTGCCCACAAACCGTTGTAACCAGGAGCAGCAGAATGATGGAAAGTCTTAGCATTGACATATTTGATTCCTAGTCCTTGTTTTTTGTTTCGACGTAAAACGCCTTGTTGACTATCTTCCATTCGCCATCGATTTTCAGGAGGGTCATATAATCCACGAATCTCGCACCGGGGTAATCCAGGATGATTTTGCCGACCGCCGCGTTTCCGGAGACATCGACGCTCTCGATATGTCTTTTTCTCATCGCTTCATCCGCGGCCGGGGTGCCCTTCATACGCCCGATGTAATCCGAAAACTCGATCGTCGAGAATTTTCCGTCCCGCATATACATCAACTTGCCCTCGGTATGGAAGGCAGCTTTCATATACTCGGCTTTGCCGGTTTCATGGCCTTTCAAATAGCTCAACAGGGGTTTCTTAACGGCTTCTTCTTCGGAACTTCCGGCAGTAATCGTCTGGCCAAAATAAAACAGCCCGCAAAATACGGAAAATGTGATAAAGATAATTGCTCTTTTCATTTCTCGGCTCCTGAATTTAATTGAAATCTCAATACGAATGTTGTTTGGGAGAAAATCCGGTACTCGTCTACACCCATATAAAATACACCGGCCAACGCTAATTCGAAACACCGAATTCCATTTTGTCCAAAAAAAGCGGACCAGATCGGCCCGCTTTTTTCATTAACTGCAAAATCTGCCCAAATAATAGGGAAGCATCTTCCTCCACCATTCCCAGTCATGGCGAACATCGTGTCCCCAAAGCTCAAGAAGGTGCGGGATTCCCTTTGAATGAAGAACCGCTGAAAGCTCGCGGCTTCGATCCGGAGCTTCATAGTCACCCTGGCCGGTAACTATAACGATCGAATCGGCCCGCTGCAGGCGCGGGAGATGGTAGTCGTCATTCATATTCTTGAGATACATCATAGGATTATTGAAATAGACATTGTCGTCGTAATAGCTCTCGAGATATGTATAAATATCGTAACTGCCGCTCATCGCGATCGTACCCCTGTAAAGATCAGAGTGCTTAAAGTAAGTGTTCGCGGCGAGCATGGCGCCTAAAGAGGCTCCCGTCGTGAGAGGCTTTGCATCGTCGCCGGCCTCGTTCCGGATAAGCGGAAGGACTTCATTCGAGAGATAATTGTCGTAACGTGTAAGCATTTCGACCTTCCAACCCGGGTGCGATTCCTTGTTTAAGAGGCTGTATTTGTTTACCGAGTTTATGGAATAGGCACGGATCAGACCGGCATCGATAAAATCCCTGATGGAATCGATCAGGTGAAACCGTTCGTACTCAAGAAAGTCAGCGGCAGCGGTCGGGAACATCAAAAGCGGCTGGCCGGCGTGCCCATAGGAAACCAAGGGCATGTCCATACCAAGGTTGTGGCTAAACCACGAAGTGATCTCACGTCTCATACAATAACTCCATTAAAAGCGAATTGATGAGATTAATTGAATCGCCCGATTTTGGCAAGGTAAGCATAAGAATTCAGCCCGCGAAACACGCGAAAAAACGCGAAAAAGAATTCGGCTTGAGCAAGAAGTTCATGTTTTGCTCGTAAGCGTGACATCGCGATACAAAGATTCGGGATCGAGAGAAACCAGCCAGACAGTTATCCATCTTTTTTCGCGTTTTTTCGCGTGTTTCGCGGGGAAACCTCTTTCGCGGTTCTTAGTCCACCGTAATCTCTCTTGTCGTCTCGTTGTAACCGCCGTTTGCGACCTTTTTTCCGTCTTTACCGACAAGCCAGAGCCTGACGGTGTTTTTTCCTCTCTTCCAGCCGCTCAGCCACACAGGTTCCCATTTCTCGATTGTTTCGGTAGGTCCGCCGTTGATCGAGTAGTTGACCAAATATTCGCCCCCGTCGCCGGTCAGTTTTGCGTTTGAAAGCCAGAAATCGATCATTATTGCCTCTGCGCCGTCGCCCTTGTACTCACCCTTCGGCCTGCTATAGGTCAGCAGCGGCTTCGAAAAATCGACCGCCCCGGCCTGGCTGGCAGCCATATCCGCGCCTTCTTTCGGATCGGCGAGCTTTGTGCCGTTCGCATCGGTTGTCGGTTTCGATTCATCCGCGGCACCGTTCTTGACCGAAAACTTCAGGACCTTAAAGGCCTGTTCGTTCTTGTAGCTTTGGTGCCAGGGGCGAGACGGGAACATCCGCAGGGTGTGTTCGCCATCGGTGACGTTTCGAAGTTCGAATCCTTCGTCCCACATGTAATGAGCGGCGTAGGGTTGATTGTCGAGAATCACATGGACGTGGTTTCCGGTGCCGTCTTCCGCCTTGCCCATCGCGTAACCCTTGAGGTCGCCTTCGATCTTAACCTTTACCTTTACGGTCGAACTCTCGATAACCGCACCGTCTTTCGGCGATTCGACAAGGATCGAAGGTTCGGCGTTTTCCTGATCGCCGCGGGCCTCCATCTTTTTCTTAATCGAATCCGGAACCGGAACAACCCGAATCTTTTCGGCTGCTTCACCGGCGTCGGCAGCATTATTGTTGGCCGGATCGGTCTGTTTTCCGCATCCGGCGGCAAAGAGAGTGAGATTAACTGTTAATAAGAGGCAAAAATATTTCATTATTGATATTCCTTTTCGTTCCATGGTGTGTTCATGGAGACCTTGTAATGCGCCGCAAGATCAAAATGTTTAGACCGAACACCGGAGCGTGAGAGCTAATTTTCCTGTACCGCCGCCTTCTCTTTTCCGATCAGTTCAGAAACCCGTTCGACCCCGAACACATCGCAAAAATTCGCGATCAATCTATCCTCAACATCTTTCAAAGCGAGGTCACGGCCAAGAATTCGTTCCATCGTCGTAACCGGTTCTCCTTCACAAGAAATGATCCAGTCATAAAAGCTCAGGTCCGTACTTACGTTGAGCGCAAAACCATGGGTAGTCACCCAGCGTTTGATGTGCACGCCGATCGCAGCGACCTTTCCTTCCCTTGTATGAACTCCTGTAAGTCCTTCAATCCTAAACCCTTCGATCCCGAAATCAGAAAGGCTTCGGATCAAAACTTCTTCGATATCGCGGACGTACCTGTGCACGTCTTCACGGTCTGGAGTCAACGAAACGATCGGGTAGCCGACAATTTGACCAATGCCGTGATACGTCACTTTTCCGCCGCGGTTGGTTTCGAAGACCTTTACGCCTTTTGCCCAGAGGAGTTCGGCCGTCGCCAGAACCCCGTTTTCTTTGGCTCTGCGACCGAGCGTAAAGGTGTGCGGATGCTCGAGCAACAGAAGGTAATCAAGCTTGCGGTCGTTTATGACGCGCGTTTCAAGCTCTTTTTGGAGCTCAAGGCCCGATTCATAGTCAAATCTGCCAAGACGGCGAACTTGTAGGTCTCGTAGTTTCATCTTTATTATGTAGATTGTAGAATCAATCGCGACCATCCATCAACGTAAAAAAAATGAAAAAGATAATAAATACACGAATTCTAGTCGTCTCGGCCTTTATTCTCAGCCTGATCTTTTTGACAGCGGCCGACGTAACCGCGCAGCGTTCGACCAGGGCCCGGCGGGCAGCCGCTGCCGCGAAGAACAAGGCGGATTTAAAGAAAGGCGCCGAAGACGTCGCGATTCAGATCAAGAACATCACAAAGTTCGTATTCGTCCTTGGCGGAGTCGCCAGGGGTATCGAAGACATCGACAAAGACGTAAAGGCCGGCAAAGCGTCGCGCGCCGTCGCGCAGCAGAATGAAGAATTCAAAACCAATGTGCGCGCCAGCTTTAACGGAATCACGACGGGCCTTATAAAGCTGGAAGCCGATTTCAGAACGAAACCCGCCTTGCGAAAGTATCTGCTGGATATCGAGGGAGTGGCGGCCCGGAGTGTGGGCGCTGAAAATTTCGCACAGGCGGGACGTTTTAACGACGGCGGAAAAGAACTCCTGCTGGTTGTTGAGAGGCTTGCGGACACGCTGGTCGCGATGCCCTGAAGAAGGAGTCAGGATTCAGGAGTCAGGATTCAGGAGTCAGGATTCAGGAGTCAGGAGTCAGGATTCAGGATTCAGGAGTCAGGATTCAGGATTCAGGAGTCAGATCTCTTGACGACAATATTCAACAAAACTGCTTTGGTGCTAAGCGGTACGGCAAGCGCCTTAAGGATTCCAGCTTGTTGGAATTTCCCGCGACGAGGGACCCAAGCATTGAAAGTGTGTCAAGTAAAATTCAGTGCTCTTCTCCAATTACTCGGGTAATACGAATCTCAGTCTGATATATCAGCGATTTCCCTTGGGCAATTGTGTTTCAACGGCTTCCGATGCCTTGTCTTTTTCCGGAGCAAGCCCAAGCTTCTGGCGAATAAACTTCTCGGCTTCCTCTTCAATCAACTCCCCGTTTGCGACAAAAGCCTTTTCAACCAGGGTGTCTCCTTTCTCCTTAAACTCGCCCGGCGCAAGGAATATATTCCAGGGTGTCGCCCACTTGCGCGTGTCGCCCGTCGCAGTGCGGTACTTGTAATGGAGGGTCGATTTGCGTTCCCTTGAGGAAAACGATTCCCCGACGACGGGGAATGTAAACCGCCACCAACGGATCTTGTTCTGCGTCGATTCGAGGTCTCCGTAGAGGCTCACTCCGACCACCGCGAAGCCGTCGTCTTTGTATTTTTCGTAGAGTTTTTGAGTTATCGGCGCCTGGTAGTTTGAACTGTGGCACCAGTGAGCGAGATAGAATACCTGAACCAGTTTCTTGTCTTTGGCAAATTCGCGCAGCGAGACCTCTTCACCGGTAAGCACATTTTTGTAGGTCCAATTCTTGTATTCAATTTCTTTCTCGCTGATCGATGCGTATTCATGATCATTGTCGAATACATTTCCTGCGGCGGGAACCGCAAAGATCAGAGCTAACATCAAAGTAATCAAATATCTTTTCATGGTGTGCATTTCGATGCGATTATAACCCAACGCGATTGCCGTTAATACTTTGTCCAGAATACCGGGCGTTTTTCAGACACATTCGATTTTAGCTGACATAATTTATGGTTCGAAATTACGAGCCGCTCATAAGTTTCATCTATGATTTCGACGTTTCTAAGTGTCTGTTGCGAATGCGAAGCTTCGTTCCCCAGTAATTTACATTCAGATAAATCCCGCTTAATACAGACAAACATGCAAGCGCCGAAAAAATGCCGGTCAGGACTGCGTTATATGGATAAGCAAAGAAATAGAAATGAGCTTCCCGGAAAAATCGGGTTGCAAGGGACGGCTGCGGGGAGTCAATGACCTCGCCGGTCGTAGCATTGATCAATATCGAACGGACGCCGCTGATAGCGTTGTATTCGACCGCGCCGTTTCGTTTCTGCAGCGTTAGAGCGCTGATCGGGAGTTGGGTCCCCGCGAAGGCCCTTGCCTTTTCGATTGCTTCATTAGCACCGACATTTACTCTCGAAGGGTCTATCGCCTCGTATTTGCTGCCTTCGACAGTACCCGGAAGCGAATATAGAAAGCCGCTGAATGCCCACGCGAGTACGGGTATCGAAACAACGAGACCGAGCCAGATGTGCGACTGGTAAATGAATCCTTTCATTTGGTAAGAATACGGCGGCCTTCGGCCGCAGTTCAAGGTTCAAAGTTCAACGTTCAAGGTTGAGAGGGCGGGTGTGCGGGTAGGTGAACGGGGCGGGAGTCGATGGCAGTCATAGCCGCTTGCGGTAGCAAGCGGAACCGGGGGAGAGCGAGGCGCGTCTCCGACGCTCAGTTCGAAGTGCTTTGCGTAAGTAGTGTGGGCCGCCACTGTGAAGCGATATATAGGGCGGGAGTCAGTACCGTCGGCGGTAGCAGATGGCAGTCATATCCGCTTGTCGTAGCAAGCGGAGGGGCGGCAGGCGGGGGCGTTCATAAGAATTGACGTATCCGGTTGATTGAACGATCCTTGCCCACACGCCCACTCGCTGCTGCGACCCGCTTATGCTAATCTTTTCCTACAAATCTACCGAGGCAAAACTAACATATGAGTGACCAACCGACCGTATCCAATCTTTACCGCCGCGCCGTTGAAATCAAAGAGGGAAACAGCAGTATTTCGTATAAGGACATCGCCAAACAACTGGCATCCGAGTTCGCCGGTAAAGATCTTCCCGACCCCGCTTTTTTAACGATCCCGGAGCTCGACAACATTGCTCCCGAGGAGGATTGGACCGCGGGATTGCCAATAGTCTTGCGCGGAATTCAGAACGAAGACTGGAACGAGATCGCGCACGGAATCATCATCTGCCTCGAACAAGTTGAGAACTACCCGATCGAATCCGGCCGTGAGGATGCGCCCGAAAAAGAATGGCGCAACCGGGACAAGCGTATCGCCG
>Ga0224512_10003075_pt1 | contig 14858 bp, 12 predicted proteins | sample SF_May12_sed_USG_4_FD_169103 | JGI IMG/M metagenome (GOLD analysis project Ga0224512, IMG submission 169103) | Sediment microbial communities from San Francisco Bay, California, United States - SF_May12_sed_USGS_13 | ecosystem: Environmental > Aquatic > Marine > Sediment | place: USA...
TCGCGCCCGGTGCGTGCGAGCCCGTGCCACATCACGACCGCCGGCCGCGCCACGTCCCCCCAATCGGAGACATGGATCTCATACCCGGCGCACTGGAGATAGCGCGATGTCCGGGTCATGAGGTTCGGCTGGTCACGAGAGGCATGGGAGGTTACTCCGGTTCCTGCCGGGGCCAGGCCAAAGTCTCGTGTTCGGCGATCGAGCCTCCAAAATCGCGCACTCAGCGATCAATGCGTATGAGCTCCCAGGTCAGCTTTTCGGTTATGTGCCCCACTCGTTTGATGACCCGCGATCCTTTGAAAGTGGTTCCACTCGGCGATGCCTTGCCCGACAGGTTCAGCCCGGAGATATGGATCGTCCTCTCGCCGCGCTGTTCCTCGCATTTGCCCGGATCACGGCAGAGATTGAGCTGCCAGGCGGTCTTGACCGGAACCTCGCCGAGCACGAACCAATAGCGGCCGTCGGGCTCAACCCGGACGTAGGCATGGGCCCGATGGACGAAGCCCGCCCCCTCGCCGGTCATGGCTTCGTCGCGGGTGATCGTCACGTTGCCGCGCCGGCGGATGCTCTTCAGCTTGCCCTCCAGGGTCGCGGTAAACTTGGGCGAACCGGCGCCAAACTCGTATGTAATCGCCTCGATCTCGGTGCTGGTGTCGCTGACCTTCACCTTTTGGTCGTGCTGGCTGACTTCGATTGTGCGCGTGAGCGCGATCTTGCCGCGCCACCGCGGGCACCCGGCCAGCCGCGCGATCCGTTCGGCGAGCCGGCGCAGCGACGAGGCAAGTTGGTGGGCCGCCCCAACATTGGAGCCTCGCTGGACACGCGCCTGTGTGACGAATGGATCGAGCGCGGCGCCAACCACGCGATAGCCACGCTTCTCGCGGCGCACCGCGAAAACCACCAGATAGCGGGCATGCAGGCTCTTCAGCACCTCGCGCACGGCCCGCCTGTCATACGCACCTTTGAGATCGGGACCCAATGCGGCCGGCGCGACAATTGCCGCCAGTCTTCCGGCGCCGACAACCTCGCGGCAGCCGCGGGACAGCCCCGACTGGACTGCCTCCCTGAAGTGGTCGATGCGCCGGATTGCAGGATCGTCACGATCGAGGGCGAGAACAGGATCGGCCAGCGCAAACGACTTCGGGCCGGTCTGCCCCGCGGCAGCACCGGAAAGACATGCCAAAGCGACGAAGGCCAATGCTGCGGTCAGGTTGCGCACGGATGGCGCCTCGATTGTCGACAAGCCAGATCACCGTGAAGTATAGCTTGGTGGCGGCTGCGCGGAAACGCACGGATCCCAAGCGTAATCGAGGGGCGATGCTATGGGTCGAGCACGCGCCGGGGTTGGGCATGATGGAACTGGTTTTTTTGCATTGATTTCATGGCTGTGCCGCGATTGATATCGTTCGGGGATACTTGACGAAAGCATTACGTATCAAACGGTTAGCATGCTCTTATTTGGACCGGACAGCCGCCCGCCTGTGGAGAAACGAAATTTGCGCCGAACCAGATCGCTCCTGTTTCTGATCACAATTGCGGCGCTGTCGCTCACGCCGGACTTCGGCTCTGACGGCAATCGTGCGCATGCCGCAGCTGCGACGTTCACCCACACCGGCTGGCGACACACCGAACCGCACTCTTGGGAGTCGCAGCGCATCGATTGGTATCCCGGGCGCCGACACCGGTCATCGCGCCCTCACATATTGTCGCGCCGCCATGGGAAATGGCAGACCGCGCAGGGCCGCAGACGCGTGCACTCGGTCGGTCGATCGTGGCACCGTTCGGGGCAGAGTTGGCATCGGCGCGGGCGAAGCTGGGCGCCGCAAGGTGGCGGTGCCCAACGGCCGCGGCGAGGCGGCCACTTCCGCGGCCGCTCATGGCACGCGCGCGGACGCAGCTGGCACATACGCGGACGCTCATGGTAGCGGAACCAAGATTAATGTGAGACAAGCAATGAAAATCGCATGTCCGTGTTCGGCGGCCGGCATGCGGCGATGATCGAGACGATGCATATGGAAAATGGGATGACGGCACTTGGACACGGTCCGAATTAGCGAATGGAGGTTTCGTTGTGATTGGATTTAGATCATTTCTCACCGCGCTGGGGTGGTGCGCGGTGGCTGCCGCCGGCTGGCTCGCGGCGCTGGGTGCGGCGCAAGCGGAAACGCAAACTACAGGCAAACGCAGCGGCGACGCCGTCAATCATCCCAAACAGCTTGCACAAATACGCGTTCATGTAGCAGGCCGCTCGTGGCACCAGCTCGGTCGAAGCTGGACCCGCCAGAACCATCTCGCGGGACGCAGTTGGCATCGACCGGGTCGGACCTGGGGCGGTCACCGCAGCGGTCGCAGCTGGCACACCAGCAACCGAAGCTGGCACAGCAGCAACCGAAGCTGGCACAACCAGAACCGCAGCTGGCACACCAGCGGACGAAGCTGGCATACCAGTGGGCGTAGTTGGGGCCGCGTTCATGTCAGGGGCCGCAGCTGGCACCAAAGTGGCCGATCCTGGACCGGACATGTTCCCGGCCGCACGTGGCGGCCGAGCCATCTCGCGGGACGCAGTTGGCATCGCAGTGGGATCACCTGGAGCGGTCACCGCAGCGGCCGCAGCTGGCATCGTTCGGGACGCACCTGGGGCGGCCATCTGAGCGGCCGCAGCTGGCACCGTCCAGGCCGCACCTGGTCGGGACACACGCCGGGCCGCACCTGGAACCCGGTCCACGTTCGCGGGCGCAGCTGGCACCAGTCGGGCCGTTCCTGGTCGGGCCACATCAGTGGCCGAACCTGGCGGCCGCGGCACTTCTCGGGACGCAGCTGGCACCGCAGCGGACGGACCTGGACCGGTCATGTGCCGGGACGGTCGTGGGGTGGCCGTGTCCATATTCGCGGCCGCAGCTGGCATACCAGCGGGCGTAGCTGGACCGGACACTTCTCCGGCCGCTCGTGGCATGGTCGCTACGGTAGCTGGGGCGGACATTCCTTCAATCGGTCCTGGGTCTCCGGCGGACGTCATATCGGCGCGTCTTGGTGGAGACGATAGACCGGTCGGTTTGAACGAAATCTTCGCATCGGGCGGGCGGGTCACCTGTCGCCCGCCCGAAGCGGAACCGGCCAAGGAACAGAACGGGGGCCGGGCCGATTTGATACGGTCCGGTCCCGACCGTTCGACGTATCAAGTCTAGAAACCGCATCAGCGACGGCGCGGCCACATGGCCGGCGCCGCATTCTCGAATGAGGTGAGAGCAATGGCAATCAAGCCACTGTTGGTGCTGGGGGTAGCCGCGGTCGTCTTGTCCGGCGCGGCGGCGCTCGCTGCCGAAGCACCGCCGACGGCCACAGCCAAGCCCGCCGGCGCCGTTTCATACAATCAAAAGTTCGTCGAAGGACTCTACACAAAGCTCGACCTCAACGACGAGATGGCCGTGTTCGCGCATATCTTCAACGGGCTGCCGGACAAGGTCGTCGTCTATCCGACGGAGAACTACTACTACTGGAGCTTCAACGCCAACGGCCGAACCATATGGGGAAACGTGCGGCTCGACGCCGGCGACCGCGACAAGGGCGTCCTGCATCTGGGCTATTTCGAATATGACGAGAACGGCAAATTCCAGGATTATGACGGCTGGGAGAAAAGGATCACCGCCAAGGATGGCGTGACCGTGAAGAAGGTCGCGCGCCTGACCTACACCGTCGCCTACAAGGGCAAGACCGTCACCTTCGCGCTCAACGACATCGGCATGGCGCCGCCCAAGAAGGCCAAATTGCGACCCGACGAGGTTTTTGTCGGACCGGTATTCGACGAATCGGGCGTCAAGTTCTTCCTCCTCTTCAACAAGACCGAGAACCACTTCGTCTACATTCTTAATGAGGACGGCGCCCCGCCCGAAACATTCAAGGAGTTCGGCAAGCGCGTGGCGGTCGGCCGCCGAACCGGTTTTGCCTACTACCGCGACACCGCCAATACACGGAAGGTCCTGGTCGCCATCAACGGCAACAACGCGCGCCGCAACAACTATTATGACGGCCCCTTCGACCAGCTTCCCGACAACTATGTCGACCAGACCAACATCAAGAAATACCTCGAGCTGGCCTACCCTTACGTGAAAGGGCGCATCAACAAGTTCGGCGTTCTGAAGGACCAAAAGGGTAGCCGCGTCGCCGTCGGCGCGTACTATGTCTACACCGACGAAAGCGAGCTGAGCTTCGTCGATTCCTGCGTGAAGACCCACGGATCGACATCGGCGAAGCTTTACCCCTGCATCGCGCCGGACAGTAAATAGCGCCCGAACAGCAACCAGCGTAATGCACGAGATATCGCAAGGCCGGCTGTGCTAGGGCTGTGACCCCGCAACACCCGCCGCCGCTACCGAAGCATGACCGAGCGCGCCCGATCGCCCAAAAAGGACGGAGATGCCAACCAGGTGACCGATCGCCCGATCGATCGCGACGGCGCGCCGTTCGACAATGTGCTGGCGGGCATCCATGTCCTCTCCAATCTGATCGGCCGGGCATATGACAGCGAGATTGCGGCGCGTTGGGATCTCAGCCTGCCCGAATGGCGCATCGTGCTCACGCTGATGCATCATCCGGGGGCCACCGCCTCGCAGATCACGAGCCTGTGGGGCATGGAAAAGATGGCGGTCAGCCGGGCTGCGCGCCGGCTTGAGCGCGATGGCCGGGTGCGCCGAACGCTCCACAAAAGCGACCGGCGGCGCTACACGCTCGATCTCACCGCCGCCGGGCAAAAACTCTATGAGCAGGTCGAACCCGGCGCCACTGCGCGCTATCGGGACATCGTAGACGTGCTCGAGCCGGCCGAGCGCGCGGCGCTGCACAGCGCCCTATCCAAATTGATCACGCGCATCACTGAATTGCGGGATTGAGCGTAGAACCGCGAGCCAGACTTTCGCGTGATACCCAGCAGTGTCTCGAACTGACGGTCGATGCATCGATGGTGCAGCGCGGGCATCAATGTCCGCTTACAGAGTGAATGCGGATGCGCCGAAACCGGTTGCGCAGGGTCAGCTGCGAGCCACAAGCGGCCCTCTTGAACAACATCATGGCCGGGTTCGGCCGGCGCTGACGAACACCATGAGAATGAGAAACGCCGCTTGGAGCCCGCTCAGGATGATGACCGGAAGGGCGAGGCCGTCGGGGCCGCGCATATCGAGCATGAAGTACCAAAGGCGCCAGTAGCCGGCGAGCAGTGCGACCAATGTTGCCAGCTTGAGCCCTGCGGCAATCGAGGCAGCCAATCGGCGTGGCCCGGGCCGCTCGCCAAGCCCAAGGCAAACGAGGGCTGCCAGCGAGAATGAGATAGTTGCGGTGAGCTCGCCCGCGATTAGGAAGGCCCGGCCGGCGGAACTGGCCGAGCGAGTGTCCAGCGTTGCCAGATGATCGCCCATATTGGCGAGCGCGAAGGCACCGACGATCAAAGAAGCGATGCCGGCGCAAGCTGCGGCAATGGCGAATGTGCGGTAGCGTTCCGGCATGGCGAGCACTCTCGAGGTTGGTTGAGCGCTATTCGACCACGGCGAAGGTTGCAAAAAGATGAGCATCGCCAGGGACCGTCGCCTGGGTGCTCAGGACTTGCTTCGGGAAGATAGCGAACTGAAGCCCGGCCCATCCGACCGCCACGTTGCAATTGATATCATATGATACTAATTTGAAGGCCCTCATCACGGCTCCCGCGGGGTCCTCGTATGCTCTCCCTGTTCTCGCGCAAGAAGCGGCCGATGCACCTCGGCCCCTACCCGATGGAAAAGATCAAGCGAGTGGAGAAGACCACCACGCTGATCACCGATCAGGTGAAGTCTGTGCCCAAGCGCGCCGGGTTTTTCGTGCGCGCCTTCTATGGCGATATCGGCGAGCGCGCGGGCGTCGAGATCAAGCGCTTCGTCACCAAGTACCCGTTGAACGCGGCGATGGGCCGGGTTCACTGGAAACAGGTGCCGCTCCACCGCGGCAAGCCCGCCCCCACCAAGGCGCCGGTCCCCAACGATCCCATAGCGATGTCGGAGCATATCAAGGCGCTGTGTCACTTCCTCGACGCCGACCTTGTCGGCATTTGCGAGATGCCGGATTGGGCCTGGTTCTCCCACGACATGGAGGGCAATCCGATCACGACGCGGCACAAATACGCTATCGTGGTGGCGCTCGACCAGGGCTGGGACACGATGGAAGGCTCATCCGGCGACGACTGGATTTCAGGCGCCCAGAGCTACCGCGCCTATCTCAAGGGCTCGACGATCACCACGGTGACCGCCGACTATATCCGCCGGCTGGGCTACGAGGCCCAATCGCATTCCAACGCCGACGGCGACGTCCAGCAGGTGCCGCTGATGTTGCTGGCGGGGCTCGGCGAGCTCAGCCGCATCGGCGAGGTGATCCTCAACCCCTTCCTCGGACCCCGCCACAAGACCGCGGTGATCACCACCGATCTGCCGCTGGAGCCCGACAAGCCTATTGACTTCAACCTCCAGAATTTTTGTGAGAAATGTCAGAAATGCGCCCGCGAATGCCCGGCGCAGGCGATCCCTTATGGCCCCAAGGTGCTCTACAATGGCTATGAGATCTGGAAGCCCGATGTCGGCAAGTGCGTTACCTACCGGGTGACCAACCAGAAGGGCTCGGCCTGCGGGCGCTGCATGAAAATGTGCCCGTGGAACAAGGAAGGCCTGATGTCGCACCGGATCGCCATGTGGATGGCGATCAAATGGAAGTGGACGCACCGCCCGCTCATCTGGCTCGACGACAAGCTGAAATATGGCGTGCGCAATCCGGTAAAGCGCTGGTGGTTTGATCTGGAGCGCGTCGGCGACGACGTCGTGCGCCCGCTCGCAGGATCCAACGAGCGCGATCTGCATCTCGACCGACCGCAACGCAGCACCCGGCCATTGGCGGTCTATCCGCCCGAACGCCTGCCGCGGGCGGACCAGAAGAAGCCGGTCCCCCTCGACCGCAAGCAGGGGATTGCCGACGGGGCCGAAGCGGAACGCAAACTAAGAGAGTTGAAAGAAGGCCAGCTCGGCGGCTGACCGCGGTTGGGTTTTCCACGATCAGTCCAGCCAGGTTTCGCTCGTCAGCGCGCCGGTCCGATCACCACCGAGATCGTGCGCGCCACCCTGCCCCGAACCACGCGAAGACGCACGCGGTCGCCGACCCGAAAGGTTCCGATCCGGCTGCGCAAACCGCCCGCGTCACGGACCCGGGCGCCATCGACGGCGACGATAAGATCCCACTGGCGAATGCCGGCGCGCGCCGCCGCGGTGTTCCGCTGGACCTCGCGAACCACCGCCCCCGGGCCGATCGGAACGCCGATCTGCCGGGCCACCGCCGGCGTGAGGTCCTGGATCACGACACCGAGCCGGCCCCGCCGCACGTTGCCGTAGCGCAGGATCTGGCGCATCACCCGTCGCGCCATGTTCGCCGGGATCGCAAAGCCGATGCCGGTGCCTCCGGTGCGCCTGCCGATGATGGCGGCGTTGATGCCGACCACATTGCCGCGCAGATCGACCAGCGGCCCGCCCGAATTGCCCGGATTGATCGAGGCGTCGGTCTGGATGTAGTTCTCGTAGCCGCGCGGGCTGAGGCCGGTCCGGCCGAGGGCACTGACGATGCCCATTGTCACGGTCTGGCCAAGCCCGAAGGGATTGCCGACGGCCACGACGTAATCGCCGACCTCAAGTTGGTCGGAGTTGCCCAGCGGCAGCGCCGCCAAGCGGCGGGCAGGAATTTGCAGGACCGCGATATCGGTGCCGGCATCGGAGCCGATCACACGGGCGCGCAGCACGCGGCGGTCTTTCAGGCGAACCAGGATCTCATCGGCGCGGCGGACGACATGGTGGTTGGTCAGCACGTAACCGTTCTTCGCATCGACGATGACGCCCGAGCCGATCCCGGTGACGCGGCGCTGGGTACCCGTTGGACCTCGATCCGATTCGCCCTCACCCAATCCGCGGCCGCGCACTCTGCCGCGCGTGGCGATATTGACGACGGCGGGCGTCACCCGATTCAACAACGGCGCCAGTGACGGCACCCCGCCACGGCTCAGCCCCGGCGGCGCGCTCTGGGCAACCGTCTGCATCGCAGCGCCCACGACGACGAACCCGGGCACGAGCAATGCAGCAAGCGCCGCCAGCGTCCCACTCAGCCGCAATTTTCGGCCTTTCGGTGCCGGGTCCGATCGGTCTGACGTCCCCCGCTCCGATCGATCAATGCATTCGCGGCGATTTGAGAAAATCATCCCGATTACCCGATACCACCGATATCCGAATCGGCTCGTTGTCGCGCCACAATGTGAGGGCAATTTCGCTCCCCGCCGTGCCAAGAGCCCAGATGCTGCGAAAAAGATCGGCCAGATCGCCGACCGGTGCGCCGCCGACCTCGACCACGACATCGCCCACGCGTATATCGGCCCGGTCGGCCGGTCCGCCCTCGGCAAGGCCCACCACGACCTGGCGTTCTTCGGCCTCCGCAACATAAAAGCCAAGCCAGGGCCGGGCCGGTCGATCGGCCGCCGAGCCGTTCTTGAGGCCTTCGAGAATCGGTGGCAGCAGGTCGATCGGAACGATCATGTTCCCATCGACGCGCGCCTCGCCGCCGCGCGCGTTCTGGACGAACAGCGAGCCGATGCCCTGCAACTCGCCGGCTGGACTGATCAGCGCCGTGCCGCCCCAATTGGGATGCGCCGGGGCGGTGAAGATCGCCTCGTCGAGCACGTATTCCCAGTAACCGGCGAACTCGCGCTTGGATACGATCTTGGTCTGCAGCGCATGGCGCGATCCGCCCGCGCCCGCCACCACGACCTCGTCGCCGACGCCGCAGGCCCGTGCACTGCCGAACGGCAGGGCCGGCACGCTCAGACGCCCGAGCGCCTGCACCAGGCCGAAACCGGTGTCGTAGTCGTAGGCGACGACATGCCCGCCCACGGCGGCGCCGTCATTGGACACCAGCCACACCGTGGACGCTTCGGTGATCAGATATCCGATCGTGAGAACAAGGCCGTTGTCGTCGATGGCAACGGCGTTGCCGGCGCGTTCGGTGCCCAGGATCGAAGCCGTGAAGGCGTCCGCCGGGATTTCCGCGCGCAGCTCAAGTACCGAGGAAAGCGCCGTCTCCAAGTCATAGGACAGACCGTCCGCGCGCGGCCGAACTTCCTCGGGGAACTCCCAGTCACTGCTGTCGGTCATTTTAAACTCTTCATTCTGCGCAGGCATGCGCTCCCGACCGCCCCCGAACAGTTGAGCGCAGGAGGCCGGCGAAGACAACAGGCTAGGATGAAAATGGGGCGGAAGGTGGGCGCATGACCGGGCATCAGAACGACCGGAAACCGCGATTTGGCGCCTGGTACCCGTAGAGCCAGCGTGTCGTCCCCGAATGCATGTTGCGCACAGTGTGGTTCGCGCCGCCCGGCACAAAGACCTCGTCTCCGGTCATGGCATCCAGCCGTTGCACCTCGCCGTCGACCTCGATTTCGATTTCGAGACGACCGTCGAGAACGACGATCAACTCGTTGGTTTCATGCTCGAAATCCCGCCATTCCTTGTCCGGCGGATCGGCAATTCGATCACAGGTATATCCCCGTCGCCCCCAGTCCATGCCGACCGACATCGGATTGACCGGGTAGGCCCATTTGTTGCGCGCGATCAGCTCGATCGGCGCGGCGTGCCGTGAAGCCGGATCCTTGCGCACCACCGGCACGAGCGTGCGGTTGCGGCGGCGCGAGCGTCCTGGCGGGTGGCTCGTCATCGGGCGTGCATTGCTGCATCGCTTGGGCGCGAAAAGTCCATGGCCAAAACGTAATCGTCTTTCACCGCGCGTCAATCCAGCAGCACACACCGGCGATGCAGCAAATCAAGGTTGCGACAGCGACCTGCCCGAACAAAACGCCCGGATCAGGCGGACCGTCGTATGGTTCCCGCCGGGCATTGTCAGCGCGCCGTCATGGAGGCATCATCGCGCCGCGCATCAAAGGCCGGCTGGCGGCGCGGCCGAGCGCGATGAATGGGGAGGTTGGGGGCAATGCGGTTCCCTAGGCTATTTGGCGGGGCCGGCGCGACGCTGCGAGCGGTGGAGCGTCTGTGGGCGCTGGCCATCCTCGTTGTCGCGCTGGCCGTGCGCTACTGGGACCCCACCCCCGTCGAGATCCTGCGCTACAAGCAATTCGACGTCGCCCAGGTCCTGAAGCCGGCCAAGACTCCCGCCTTCAAGATCACGATCGTGGAGATCGACGAGGAAAGTCTGGCCACCATCGGACAGTGGCCCTGGCCACGCACGGTGGTCGCCGATCTGATCCTGAAGCTGCGCGCGGCCGGCGCGGTCGTAATCGGCTTCGACGTGCTCTTTCCCGAGCCCGATCGCACCTCGCCCGCGCTGTTCCTCAAGACGCTGCGCGGACTTGATCCCGAGCTCGTCAAATTGCTCAAACGGCTGCCCGACAACGACGCGGTGATGGCAACGGCAATGCGCCAGGCGCTGGTCGTGCTGGGCCAGTCCGGTTTCGAGCGCGTCGGGATCAAACGCGCCAGCCCGCCCAAGAAGGCGCCGCTCGGTGAACGGGGCGCCGACCCGCGGCCCTATCTGCTGCACTTTCCCGGCCTGATCCGCAACATCGCGCCACTCGAAAACGCCGCGCGCGGCGTCGGCATGCTCACCGTGAAGCCGGAGCTCGACGGGGTGACCCGGCGGGTGCCGTTGGTCACGCGGGTGGGCAACGATGTCTTCCCCTCGCTCGCGGTCGAGATGCTGCGGATCGCCACCGGCGGGCGTGCCTATGCGACCGATACCGGGCCATCGGGGCTGACGGGTCTCATATTGCGCAGCGTTCGTGGGCAGGTGAAGGTCCCGACCGATCGCGACGGGCATTTCTGGATCCACTTCCGCAAGAGCGACCGTAGCCGCTATGTCTCCGCCAGGCATGTGTTGTCGGGCAAAGCGCCGCCGGCATTGCTGCGCGGCAAGCTCGTGCTCGTCGGCGCCTCGGCGGTCGGTCTGCGCGATATCAAGGCGACCCCGCTCGAAGCTGCGATCCCCGGCGTTGAGGCCCAGGCCTTCGTTATCGAAAACATTATCGCCAAGGTATTCCTCACCCGGCCCTTCTGGACCACCGGCGCGGAGATCGTGTTCACGGCGCTGATCTCGCTGGTATTGATCGTGGTGGTGCCGTTGCTCGGGCCGATCCGCTCACTGATCATCGGCTTCGTCGCCGCTGCGGCGTGCGCGGCCGGGGCCTGGTATGCCTTCGACCAGAAGGGCTTGCTGCTCGATCTGACCTTCCCGGCGGGCGTGACCTTCGCCGTCTATGCCGTGCTCGCCTACATGAACTATGTCGGCGAGGAGCGCTCCAAGCGCCAGGTCCGCTCCGCCTTCAGCCGCTATATGTCGCCGGCGCTCGTCGAGCAGCTCGCCGAGCAGCCCGAGCGTCTCGTGCTCGGCGGCGAGACCAAGGAATTGAGCATCCTGTTTTCCGATATCCGCGGGTTCACGACGATCTCAGAAGGCCTCGATGCATCCGCGTTGACCGGACTGATCAACGACTATCTGACCCCGATGACCGAGGTGATCCTCGAGAACGACGGTACTATCGACAAGTATATCGGCGATGCGATCATGGCGTTCTGGAACGCGCCGCTCAACGATCCGCAGCACGCCGAGCATAGTTGCCGCGCCGCGCTGGGCATGCTGGATGCGCTCGCCGTCTTCAACGAGGAAAACGCCCAACGCGCCGCCGAAAATGGCCGGCCACACATCCCAATCCGGATCGGTATCGGCATCAACACCGGCCCCTGTTCGGTCGGCAATATGGGCTCGATGCAGCGCTTCGATTATTCGGTTCTGGGCGATACGGTGAACCTCGCCGCGCGGCTGGAAAGCGCCACCAAGGAATATGGCGTGGAGATCATCATCGGCGAGAACACGCAGGCCCTGGTACCCAACCTGGCGACCATGGAGCTCGACCTGGTCAAGGTGAAGGGCAAGACCGAGGCGTCGCGCATCTTCGGCCTGTTCGGCGACGAAAGCTATGCCGCAACGCCGGAGTTCGCCCAGCTCAAGGCGCGCAACTACGAGATGCTGACAGCGGCGCGCGACGAGAAATGGGCGGTGCTCGACGGTCTGATCGCCGAATGCCGCAGCATTGCCGGTGGCCGGCTCGACGGCTACTACGACATCTTCCAGAAGCGCATGAAGTCCCACGCGGCCTAATCGAGCACAGCCGGCCGGCCGCTCACCGCATTCGAATCACTTTCGCCTCGGGGCCCGTTTCGGCTTGGGCGCTGTTTTGACTTGAGCGCTGTTTTGATTTGGGCGCTATTTCGCGGTGGTTTTGGGCTTGGGCAGACCCAGCGTCGCGGGCGTCAACTGACCCAGCGTGAAGTGCAGCCGGTAGACCGCCAGCATCGCATCGTAGCGCGCTGCGGTGTGCTGGATGCGCGCGCGGTTCACCTCGTTCTCGGCGTCGAGCACGTTGATCACGGTCTCCTTGCCCGCCGCGCGCAAACGCCGCCGGGCCCGGAACACCGCCTCGGCGATGTTGATCGCATTTGCCAGCAGCGCCTCGCGCTGGCGCTCGGTGCGCAGCCTGTGCCAGGCAATGCGAGCCTCGTCGAGCACCTGGCGATGGACGAAGCGATGATCATTCTGGGCGGCCGAGCGCAGCCGTGCCGCCCGGATCACCCGCGATTGCGTCGCAAATCCGTTGAACAGCTCCCAGGTCATTTTGACCAGGAAGGCATAGTCCCGGCGGATGCCCGGAATACCATCGACGCTGCTATCGCGCCGGCCCTCGATCACCAGATCGATACGGGGGAAGAGCGGCGCCGTCGCGGCCCTGCGGCGCTGGTCGGCAATCTCGATATCGCGCGCGGCCTTCTTGAGGAGCGGGTTGTCGGTCTTGGCCTCGCTCAATGCGAGCTCGAGCGATTTCGGCAATGTGGCCGATGGCGGCACCGGATCGCGCATTCGGCCCATCCGGGGCGCGTGGCCGAAGACCTGGATATAGCGCGAGATCGCGGTGTGCTGGTCGCCCTCGACCTGGACCCGCACCTGCTTGGCGATCTGCAGCCGTGATTTCGATTGCAGCACGTCGACGGTGAGGCCCGAGCCGCGCCGGACCCGCTCATCCTCCAGCCGCAGCTGGCGCATGATGGTGCGCTCGCTCAACTGGGCCAGCGTCAGCAACTCGCCCTGCCGTCGCACGTTGATATAGGCGGTAATCCCCCGGAACAGCGTCTGCTGAAGCTGACCTTCGAGTTGCAGCTCGGCCGAGATCTTCTGCAGCCGCGATCGGCTGAGGTTCGCATCCTTGCCGAAACCGTCGAATACGTTCAGGCGCAGCTCGCCGCCGACCGAGTTGGTCCCGCCGCGAAACGGCTTGCCCACCGTGCTGCGGCGCGCCGGGCTGTCGACGCGGGCATGGCCGATATTGCCGTCAATGTTCACGCGCGGGAAGTAGGCGCCCCAAGCCTCGCGAACGCCGGCCGAGGCGGCCTTCACGCGCTCTTGCCCGGCCAGCAGCTGCGGGTGGGTCCGCAACATATGAACGAGCTCGTCATTGAGGCTGCCCGCACCGGTTCGCTCGGCGATCCGCCGGCCGGCACGCGATCCGCGGCGCTTTACCGTGCGACGCGACGGCCGGACGGCCTTTCTCGCCGCGCGACGTTTGGCGGCGGCCAGTTGAACCAACCCTTTCGCGCCTAGCGTATCGACAATGTTCACCGCCGAAGGTTGTGTAAATGCGGCGGCCGAGCCAGCCCCGACCAAGGCGGCAAGGACAACGCCCAGCGATACCCGGCGGAATGCGCGCATGGGAATGAGGGCCACAATTGGCCCTGTTGGAAACGCACCGCCAATCGCTTCAGTAGCCCGGTCGTCGCGTAGACCGCTCCCGATACCAAAGCTCAAATTCCGCCTCCCCCTTACGCGGCATTAAGCGCCGTTCTGAGGCCATACTGCCTGAATGTTTTTTTCTCGTTCGCCAAAGCGTACACGACTGTGGCTGGATGCCCAACAAATTAACCTTTGGAATCATTTATCATAGTCAGCGAAGTACAAATTCGGCACAATAAGTCCGTATAATGAAAAGACTTTGCCGGCTCGCGCGGAACAATAGAGACCAGGGTAGAGCGCTGACGGAAACGGCGACCCGTTTACCATACTCTGTCCAACGCTCGAAGGATCTTACGCGCTTGGATCTGATGCGCGCCTGGCGATTCTTGACGCCGCGGCCGCCAACCGGGCCGCACCGTGCTGGCCAGCGCGGGCGTCGATGCGGTTCAGGCAAGCGATGTGCAGTCTCAGCCGCTGACGTGAGGATGCGCAACGCCGCTCGGATTGATCGTGTCCGGCTGACGGACGGGCCGGATGGTAGCGAATGGTTAATGACCGTTAACAGATCCGAAACCGGGCGCTCGACAAACTCACGCGCACCGACGACCAAGCAACGGCGAAACTCGATCGCGGGCACTCGGCGGACCCTATGAGCGAAGACGCGACAGCGAGTGAGGAAGGCGAAGCCCCGAGCGGCTGGCTGAAGCCGTTGCTCAAGCCGCTGCGCCCGATCTTCGCCGAGATCGCGGCGACCTCGCTGTTCATAAACATTCTCGCCCTCGCGGTACCCGTCTTCGTGCTGCAGGTCTATGACCGCGTGGTGCTCTATGCCGGCTTCACCACACTCCAGGGTTTGGCGATCGGTATGGCCTTCGCGATCGTCTTCGACTTCATCCTGCGGCAATCGCGCAGCCGGCTGCTGCAGCGCGTGGCGCTGCGCTTCGACCTGGCGATGGGCCAGCGGCTCTTCGACAAGCTGCTCGCGGTGCCGCTGCGCACGCTGGAGACCCGAGCGGCGGCGTACTGGC
>Ga0224512_10003076_pt1 | contig 14855 bp, 11 predicted proteins | sample SF_May12_sed_USG_4_FD_169103 | JGI IMG/M metagenome (GOLD analysis project Ga0224512, IMG submission 169103) | Sediment microbial communities from San Francisco Bay, California, United States - SF_May12_sed_USGS_13 | ecosystem: Environmental > Aquatic > Marine > Sediment | place: USA...
AAGCCGACCTGAACAGCGGGCGGCTCGACCAGGCCCAGTATCTTGCGGCGCGCGAGGACCTGGAGCGCGAGTTGCTGGCCGATCTGTCAGACAGTACGGCCGGCGCAGGCGCCAGCGTGAAGGTGCGCAGTGGCCGCTGGGCGGCCCTGGTGCTGATGCTGCTGATACCGGGAGTGACCATCGGCCTGTACCAGGTGATCGGGACCCAGGAGATTATCCCGCTGCTGGCGCAGGGCACCCCCCAACCGGCCCCCACACCAGGCCCGCCGGGCGCCCACTCGCTCGAGGAGATGGTGGAACGGCTGGCCGAGCGTCTGATCGAGGATCCGGAAAACGCCGAGGGCTGGATGATGCTGGGGCGCAGTTACACCAGCCTGCAGCGATTCGTCGATGCCGCCGCGGCCTATGCCACGGCCCACCGCCTGGTCGGTGACAACCCAGGGCTGCTTGCCGATTATGCCGATGCCCTGGTGATGGCCAATGGCCGGGAATTCACCGACGAGGCCGGCGCCCTGCTGCTGAAGGCACTGGAGGCCGAGCCCGGGAACGTCAAGGCCCTGTGGCTCACCGGTCACTGGAAAAACCAGCAGGGGGAATATGCCGAGGCCGTGCGCTACTGGCAGCGCGCCGCCGAACAGTTGTCGCCCGGCGGTGAAGATGCCCGGGTGATTGCCCAGCAGATCCGCGAAGCGCGGGGACGCCTGGCGCCGGGCGAGGAAGTCGAGGAGGAATCCGTGCAGGTGGCGGCAAGTGCCGCACCGGCCGCCGCTGTCGACAAGGCCATCAGCGTGAGCGTCAGCCTGGACCCGGCGCTCGCCGCCGGTGCCGCGGCGGGAGACACGGTATTCATTTTCGCGCGTGCGGTCAGCGGGCCACGCATGCCGCTGGCTATCGTGCGCAAGCAGGTCAGCGATCTGCCGGTAACGGTCACCCTGGATGATTCCACGGCCATGGCGCCCAGCATGAAACTGTCGAACTTCGACGCGGTCGCAGTCGGTGCCCGGGTTTCGAAATCCGGCACGGCCATGCCGCAGAGCGGTGACCTGCAGGGGCTGGTGGCCCCCGTCACACCAGGCAGTGGCGAGACCGTCGAACTGGCCATCGACAGCCGCATCCCCTAGGGCTGATCAACCTGTCATTCGTCATCCCGGCGCAAGCCGGGATCCAGTCACCACCGTATCGGCCACTCCTGGATTCCGGGGCTCCACTACACTAGGACCGGCACCGCCCGCGGTACCGGGCTTTTTTGTCATAACCGGGCCCTCCGTGGTACTCCGTTCGGCACGGTCGTCTTCCCCGGCGGCTGGTTTCCCCAGCCTTATCGGTGTTGAATATTATCCTCAAGTAATCAGCCGCTTACGTCGATACCCTGAGTGAGGCAGGGCGCAGGGATAGGGCTGGCTCGAAATGGCCATTTACAGCTGCCCGGGCACCGGATCCTAACTGCTACCTCAAAAAGCCGGATATTGTTAGTATTGAAGGAGCAGATGCAAAAGAAAGCTATGCCTGAAGAAGAAAAAATCTGCTGAAGGCGAGATGCATCGAGAGGTACGGATGGTAGATAAAACTACAACAAAAGACAGTAACGCAGCAGCTGCTTCCAGCGCACCCGCCAGGGGTGGGGAACCCATGATGCTGGATGGCGATGCCATGGAGCGTTTCGTACGCGTCTTCGAGGCAAGCGCCCGGCGCTGGGAACTGGTGGTCTACCCGGCACTGCTGGCCTTTGCCATTCTCGCCGCCTACGGCTTTTTCCTGATCTACAGCCTGAGCCGCGACATCCATACCCTGGCCCAGGGCATGGACCCCAACATGGGTCCGCACCTGTCGGACATCGCCGCCAGCGTGGCCTACCTGTCCGAGAATGTCCGCACCATGACCCGGCGCGTGGACAAGATGTCAACTACCCTGGTCGATATGTCCGAGAAGATGGATTCGCTGGACACGCTGGACCCCATGCTGGTGCACATGCGCGGTATGGATGCCTCGATGCATAACATGAATATCACCGGTGACCAGATGCGCAACGAGATGACCTATATGGGTCGTAACATTGCGCGCCCCTTGTCGAAAATGAACAGTTTCTTGCCGTGGTAGTAACGGTCCCGGTTCACCCGGTCGCGCACGCAGCGCATTGAGGTGACCTCGGCATAATCTGTAACTGCACGGGTCGTCATTCATTAATGAATCCGGCATGCGAAAACAAATAGAAAAGGAGAGACTTTATGTCAGTCAAGCCACTATTAATCACCCTGGTCTCGAGCAGTTTGTTGGTTGCAACCCTGCATGCCGGCGCAGTCTCGGTTGAAGAGGGTGTGGATGTCGAAGGTGCCGGCACGGCGTCTACCACGATAAAGGGTGCTGTCGAGAAGGCGGCAACGGCGGTCAAGAAAGCCATTGGGCTTGCACCGGCAACCGGGGTGGAAGCCGAGGTGAAAGCGGATACCGGGGAGGCAGCCGGGGAGATGCCGGTTACCCAGGCTGCTCCGGCAGCGAAGGCAGTTGAAACAGTGGAGGGCGCTGCAGCAACGGCTGTGCAACAGGCGGTCCCGGCGGCGGCGGAACAGCCCGCTCCGGCGGCGAAGGCAGTTGAAGCAGTGGAGGGCGCTGCAGCCACGGCTGTGCAACAGGCGGCCCCGGCGGCGAAGGCAGTTGAAGCAATGGAGGGCGCTGCAGCAACGGCTGTGCAACAGGCGGCCCCGGCGGCGGCGGAACAGCCCGCTCCGGCGGCGAAGGCAGCTGAAGCAGTGGAGGGCGCTGCAGCCACGGCTGCACAACAGGCGGCCCCGGCGGCCGAGTCCGTTCAGGCTGCCCCGGACAGTGCTGCTGCCGAGGCGGCGCAGAGCGAGGCTGCGCAGGCCGACATGGAGCAGAAGATCCGGGCCTACCGCGAATTGTATGACAGCCGGCAGATCGAGCAGCAGAAGCGCCGTGAAGAGGCGCGCCAGCGTCACGAGGCGCGCAAGCAGGCCTACGAGGCACGCCACAAGGCCTACGCCGAAAAGGTCGACGCCCACCTCAAGCAACAGGAGGAGCGTTACAGCAAGACTGCCAGCGAGCAGGAGACCATCAGGTCACGCACCCAGGAAGACCGCGACTACCTGGCGAAGCATCACCAGGAGCTGCTGGAGATGGCGCTCAAGCGCAAGGATGATCTGATCAAGCGCCACGAGGAAATGCGCCAGCAGGCCGATGCCCGCAGGGCGGAGATAGCGGAGCGCCGTGCCAAGCTGCGCGCAATGGGTCCGGAGGAATGGCGCGCCTACATGGATGAGCACTACGACGAGATATTCCAGCGCAACGAAGAGGGTAAGCGTCCCCTTGGCCCGCGCCCGCCCTGGTCTACTGCGCCGGTCCCGGCCCCCGAGGCCGGCGGGAACCAGCCGCCGCCCGTGCAGTAATCATTCAGGCGGTTGCTGCCTCGACGTAGTCTTTCAGTCTGACCGGCAGCCGCCTGGCGCCCCAGGTTCCGGGTTCCTTTTCGAACAGACCCGGGCAGGGGGCGCCGCACTTGTTGCAGCCGCCGTTTTCATTCAGGTTCCACTGGCTGAGGATGTACTGCATGCGCCCGATCAGTATCTGGCCGCATTGGTGGCAGTAGGTGCTGCCGCCTTTCTCGTCGATCACATTGCCGGTATAGGCATAGTGCACACCGTTTTCCATGGCGATCCGGCGCGCCTTGCTGAGCGTGGCAGGCGGGGTCGGGGGCTTGTCCAGCATCTTCCAGTCCGGGTGAAACGCGGTGAAGTGCATGGGTATATCGGGCCCCAGTTGTTCCACCACCCAGCGGGTCATTTCGTCCAGCTCCTTGTCTGAGTCATTCTCGCCCGGGATCAGCAGGGTGGTCAGTTCGAACCACACATCCGTTTCCTGCTTCAGGTAGACCAGGGTGTCGAGTACCGCCTGCAGATGACCACCGGTGATCTTCCAGTAGAAGCGCTCGGTGAAGGCCTTGAGGTCGACGTTGGCGGCATCCATGTACTGGAAGAATTCCCTGCGTGGCTCGTCGCAGATATAACCCGCGGTAACGGCGACGGACTTGATGCCCTGTTCGCGGCAGGCGATCGCCGTGTCGATGGCGTATTCCATGAAGATGACCGGGTCGTTATAGGTATAGGCGACACTGCGGCAGCCGAGATCCCGGGCAACCCTGGCAATGGTGTCCGGGGCCGCGGAATCGGACAGGGTGTCGATCTCCCTGGACTTGCTGATATCCCAGTTCTGGCAGAATTTGCAGGCGAGGTTGCATCCGGCGGTGCCGAATGACAGTACCGGTGTGCCCGGCAGAAAGTGGTTGAGCGGTTTTTTCTCGATCGGGTCGACGCAATAGCCGCTGGAGCGTCCGTAGGTGTTCAGCACGATTTCAGCGTTGCGGTTCTCGCGCACGAAGCACAGCCCGCGCTGGCCCTCGTGCAGCTTGCAGGCCCGCGGACACAGATCGCACATCACGCGCCCGTCCTCCAGCTTGTGCCAGTAACGGGTCGGCAGGATGCCGGTCTCCAGTGCCTGTTTCAGTTCATATTCGGCCATGGCTGCTTGCTGTGCCTTTTGTTCTGCGGTTTGACTCGTTGACGGTATGGCAGGCTGTCACTGCCCCAGTATGCAGGACGCCCGGAGAAAAACCGGGCGTCCCAATCGTCCCTGATGATTATTCGACCCTGATTTTCTTACGCGGGGTCTTTTCCATTTTCGGAAGCTTCAGTTCGAGTATGCCGTTCCTGTATGTCGCCTTGGCCGCTTGCTCGTCCACTGTTGCGGGGAGCTCCAGGGTTCGCTGGTATTCGCCATGGCTCATTTCGTGGCGGTAGTACTCTGCTTCCTCTTCCTTCTCCTCATACTGCGTTTGCGCCCTGATCGTCACGGTGTGACCGGACACGGAAACCTCCACGTCATCCTTGTCGACGCCGGGCAGTTCGGCCCGGATGATGATTTCCGTTTCCCGATCAAGCATGTCGATCTTCGGCGCCTTGCCTTCGAACGGCGCGATCGCTTCCAGGCTGCGTGGCCACTCCCAGCTGACGGGGTGTAGCCAGCCGCGCCTTCCGAATTCATCAAACCACCGTTCCATATCGTCCCAGACATTCATCATGGGTAATGCGGGACGATGTTTCACACTGATTTCCCTTTTCGGGGTTTTCTCTTTGGTGGCCATTTCAGTTACCTCCTATGGCCATTGGCCATTCCACCCCATAGTTAATATATAGACCCCCCGGGACGGCACTGCCATGATGCCGGTCAAGGATATTCGGGATTTTCGGCGGGTTTGCCTGCCATAAAGGAAGAAATTGATTTGGCTGTAGAAAAACAGCTGCGCGGGCAGGATTGGGGGCGCCGTTCCGGCATGCAATAATGCCCGCCATGAGTCACCCGGACACCACAGGCGGGCAGCCCTCGCTCAGACGCTCGCTGTCCCTGCCCCTGACCACATTTTACGGGCTGGGTAACATCCTCGGTGCCGGGATCTATGTCCTGATCGGCAAGGTGGTGGCCGAGGCCGGCCTGTTCGCCCCCGTCTCCTTCCTGCTGGCCTCGTTGCTGGCCTGCCTGACGGCTTTCACCTATGCGGAACTGTCCGCCCGGTTTCCGCTGAGTGCCGGGGAGGCCGTGTATGTCCAGGAGGGCATCGGTATCCGGCAGGTGTCGGCGCTGGTTGGCCTGTTGATCATCCTGGCCGGGATCGTTTCCGCGGCAACGATCCTGCGTGGATTCACCGGTTACCTGCAGGTGTTTGCGGGGGTCCCCGATGCCGTGGCCATCCCGGTGCTGGTGGTTATGCTCGGCGGGCTGGCTGCCTGGGGGATCAGTGAATCGGTACGGGTCGCCGCGCTGATCACGCTGTTCGAGGTAGCCGGCCTGCTGCTGATTATCTGGATTGCCGCTCCGGACCTGGCCGCTGCCCGGCCTGCCCTGAGCGATTTTGCGCCACTGTCGGGAACTGCTGCCTGGTACGGGATCTTCATCGGGGGGTTTCTCGCCTTTTATGCCTTTATCGGTTTCGAGGATATGGTGAATGTGGCCGAGGAAGTCCGACAGCCGAGCAGCAATCTGCCGCGCGCTATCCTGATGGCCCTGGCGGTCTCGACCCTGCTGTATTTTCTGGTGGCGCTGGCGGCGGTTGCGAGTGTTCCCGCAGGCGAACTGGCCGATGTGGATGCCCCGCTGGCCTATATGTACCAGTACATCACGGGCCGCGACCCGGTGGTGATCACGCTGATCGGGATGTTTGCGGTGATCAACGGTGCCCTGATCCAGATCATCATGGCATCGCGGGTCTGCTACGGGATGGGCAGAAAACACTGGCTGCCGGCGGTATTCGCCCGGGTGAATCGACTGACCCGCACCCCGGTCGTGGCGACAGGGGTGGTATCGGTGCTGGTGCTGGTGATGGCGCTGTGGCTGCCGATCGAGACGCTGGCCAAGGCCACCAGTTACTTCCTGTTGATTGTGTTTGCGCTGGTCAACCTGGCGCTCTGGCGCCTGAAACGGGACGTCGCCCACCCGCCCGGGATTATCCGCATACCTCTCTGGGTGCCGGTGACGGGCTTCTTCGCTTCCGCGGCCTTCGTGGTCATCCAGGGACTGATCGATCTGCTGAACTGAACCGGGCGGCTCAGCAGGGCAGGGCGCGCTTCTTGGCTTCCTGTTCTGCCTCGCGTGAAGTCAGTCGGGACAGGACGGAGAGTTCCTCGCTGAGCATCTCAAGGATGTCGTCGAACGCGAGTATCCCTACCAGCGAGCAGGTGTTCGACACCACGGGGACCCGCCGCACCCCGCGGGCACGCATGCGTTGTGCCGTGTCGAATATGCTCTCGTTCTCCGGCACCTTCAGTACGGCATAGCTCATGATGTCGCCGACGGTTACCTGGTTGATGTCGATGCCTTCGGCAATGACCTCGATCACGATGTCGCGGTCGGTCAGCATGCCGACCGGTTCGATGCGGTCATCCTTTGTCGCGATGACGACCAGGCAGCCGACGTGTTGGTCGCGCATGAGCCTGGCGGCATCCAGTATGGTCATATCCGTTGTGGCCGTGACCACGTCGCGATTGCACAGCTCTCCGGCATTCATGGCGATCTCTCCTCGTGTTCAGGGTGTTGCCGGTGTCCGGCACCCGGGTGAACCATCTATTATTGCAGTATAGGAGAGTAATGTGTTTTTGGATATTGATCCAGATCAGGGGCTTGCCGGGTTCGCCTGGCAACTGACGGCGGCCTGTGCTTTCAGGAAGCGGACTGTGTATGGTGACGGCTGGATGGCGCCCGATGCCTCTGAAGGTCAACGCTGGAGACCATGCTGATACTGCCATGCAAGAGATCCTGATCGCCGCGCTGCAAATTCCGGATGCGTTCGATCACCCGGTTGGCGAGATCAGCGTGCTCGAGACGCATATCTCGTGGGTGATTCTCACCGGCGAGTTTGCCTACAAGATCAAGAAGGCCGTCGACTTCGGTTTCCTGGATTTCTCCACGCTTGAAAAGCGCCATTACTATTGCCAGGAGGAGTTGCGGCTCAACCGGCGCTTTGCAGCTGACCTGTACCTCGAGGTGGTCAGTGTGACCGGCAGCATCGACCGGCCCGTGCTCCGGGGGTCGGGCGAACCGATTGAATATGCCGTGCGGATGCGCCAGTTCCCGCAGCAGGACCTGCTGAGCAATATCGTCGCCTGCCATGGACTTGAAGCGGCCCATATCGACGAGATTGTCGGCCTGCTCGCCGATCTGCATGCCCGTGTTGATGTTGCCGGCCCGGCGACTGACTACGGCCGCCCGGATGATATCCACCACTGGGTGATGGAGAACTTCGGGCATATCCGGCCGGCGCTGGCCGCGGCGGAGCAGCTGGCGCAACTGCGCCGGCTGGAAGACTGGTGCATGCAGGAGTTCCGCAACAGGAGATCCCTGATCCAGGCACGCAAACACAACGGTTTTGTACGCGAATGCCACGGCGACCTGCACCTGGGCAACCTGGCGCTGATCGACGGGCGCATCACCCCGTTTGACTGTATCGAGTTCAATCCGCAGCTGCGCTGGATCGATGTCATCAGTGAGGCCGCCTTCCTGACGATGGACCTGGAGGATCGCGGCTACCCCGGTCTGGCGTACCGGTTCCTTAACGGGTACCTGCAGCGCAGCGGGGACTACGAGGGTGTCGGCCTGTTGCGTTACTACCTGGTCTACCGTGCCCTGGTGCGTGCCAAGGTGGCGATCCTGCGGCTGGGTGCGGTTGCCGGGGATGCGGATGCGGGCCGGGAGGCGAGGGAAGAATACGAGTCCTACCGGGGGCTGGCCCGGCAGTATGCCGAGGTCCGGCGGCCGGCACTGATCATTACCCACGGCCTCTCCGGGTCGGGCAAGTCCTGGTATGCCACGCAACTGGTCGAGCAGCTGGGCGCCCTCCAGCTTCGCTCTGACGTGGAGCGCAAGCGCCTGTTCGGCTACCACGCGCAGGCGGCTACGGGGTCTGGCATCGGCACGGGGATCTACACGGCGGAGGCCGGGGTGCGTACCTACGAGCGCCTGGCCGAAGTGGCGTGCCGCATCATTGATGCGGGTTACCCGGTCATCGTCGATGCGGCCTTCCTGAAGCAGGCGCAACGCGAACGCTTCAGGCAACTGGCCGCGGAGCTCGGGGCGCCCTTCGTGTTGCTGCATTTCGAGGCCGATATCGATACCCTGCGCCGCCGGATCGGGCTGCGCAGGCAGGCAGGCAGGGACCCGTCCGAGGCCGGGCTGGCGGTGCTGGAGGCACAGCTCTTATCGCAGGAGCCGCTGCAGTCTGATGAGCGGGGTGCGGTTGTGACAGTGCGCCAGGATATGCCGCTGGAAGCGCTCGTTCGCGAGCTGTCCGGCGGAATCACAGGAGCGGATAGTGGCCGCTAGCGGGTCAGTGCCCCCCGATGCCTGTAAAAATCGCCCGCGAGGTCGATACAGTAGTAATAACCGGCGTTAATCAACCATGTACTGGCTATCGTTCAAGAAACAGAAAGAACCCATTGTCACGGGCCTGATCCTGCCGGGTGGCGGTGCCCGCAACGCCTACCAGGCGGGTGTGCTCAAGGCCATTGGCGATATGTTGCCCGAGGATGCCAGCAACCCGTTTCCGGTCATCTGCGGTTCCTCTTCGGGCGCGCTCAACGCGGTTCTGCTGGCCAGCAGCGCCGCGCGCTTTCAGGAGGGCGTGGACCGCCTCTATGGCATCTGGGCCAATTTTCATGTCGGCAAGGTGTTCCGGACCGATCCCCTGACGGCGATAAAGAGCGGACTCCGCTGGGGGCTGGCCTTTGCCGGCGGCGGCCTGTTCAGGCAGCAACCACGCTCCATCCTGGACAACTCCCCGCTGCGCGGACTGCTGGAGCGGCATATACGCTTCGCGCGTATCCAGCAGGCCATCGACAGCGGTGACCTGCGTGCCGTGGCGGTGACCGCATCCGGTTACAGCAGCGGGATGTCGGTTACATTCTTTCAGGGGATCAAGGAGCTGCTGCCGTGGAAACGGACCCGGCGAACGGGAAAACCGGAGGAACTGACGCTGGACCACCTGATGGCATCTTCGGCCATCCCGGTGCTGTTTCCCGCGGTCAGGCTGCGCAATGAATATTACGGCGACGGATCGATGCGCGCCACGGCGCCGCTGAGTCCCGCGCTGCACCTGGGTGCCAACCGCCTGCTGGTGATCGGGGTGCGCAATCCGCGACTCGACATGGTGGATGAAGAGGGCGCGGACAGCCCCTACCCGACATTCGGCCACATCAGCGGCTATATCTTCGACACCCTGTTCATGGACAGCCTGGATGCCGATATCGAGCGCATGCGTCGCATCAACCACACCATTACGGAGACCCGCAACAAGCAGGTCAACTACAAGGACAGTTCCCTGCACCAGGTCGATTACCTGGTGATTTCACCGAGCCGTGATGTGCGCGATATCGTGGAGCGCTATGTCGACAATTTCCCGCGCTCGGTGCGTGTGCTGCTGAAAGGGATCGGTGCGCTGACGCGCGAAGGGCGTCCGCTGATGAGCTACCTGATGTTCGACGCCCCGTACTGCAAGGAGCTGATGGAGCTGGGCTACCAGGATGCCCTGGACTCGCGCGAGCAGATCATGCACCTGCTGGGTTACGAGGAGATGGCCGAGAAGCAGGACTGATCCGCGACCTCCCTGGCGCGTCAGCCCAGGGATTTCAGTCGATCCTGGCGGCGCCAGCGGTCGACGATGTCATCCACATCCAGGTCCTCGGGACCTGTAATCCAGCGCTCGTAGAAGTCCACGTCGGCACTGTTCGGCACCGGGTCGGGTTTGTAGAACTGTACCCGCGTGGGCAGCGGTATCGCCTGGCCCATGATCATGGCCTCGCCGCGGCCCAGCGAGGCAAGGATGTCGACCAGGTCGCGTTCCGCCTCCGGTACCAGGTCCTTCATGTATTCCTGGTCATCCGGGTTGGTCAGGCGCAGGCAGATAAAGGTGCTGCACTGCGCCAGCACCGTCTCCGACAATTCGTGCGGCCGCTGGCTGACCACGGACAGGCCGACACCGTATTTGCGTCCCTCGCGTGCTATGCGTTGCATTGACTGGCGCGTACCCTCGTAGCGCGGGTCGTTGTCACGCGGGATATAGGCGTGCGCCTCTTCGCAGACCAGCAGGATGGGGAATTCCTTGTAGCGCGGATTCCAGTAATTGAACTCGAAGGCCATGCGTCCAACCTGGGCGGAGACCGTCGGGCGTACGTCAAAGGGTACCGTACTGAGGTCGATGACGGTGATCTGGCATTTGGGCTCTCCGAGGCCGACAAAATCCCTGAGCAGGCCGGAAAGTGAAGCAGAGCTGTTGCGGTGTTTCGGCTTGAGCATGAAATCGTAGCGCACATCATTCATGCGACTTTGCAGGCGCATCAGGAACTGGTCGAACTGGCCGGCCAGCGGACCCTTGTCCTTGCCGAAGTTGGAGGACATCTTGTTTGCTTCGTCGGTGTGGCCATAGAGCTCATCGAGCGAAAAGTAGACAGGTGAATCAACCGAAAGGTGGCCGATGCCAAGGTCCTTGTTGGACTTGTTGCGCAGGTCGAACACGGTGTCGCGCAGGAAAGCGATCTGGGTGGAGGCCGCAGGATCGGCGCGATCGACGAACAGGTCGACCAGTTCGTTGAAGGTCATCAGCCAGTAGGGCATTTCGAGATCGCGGGCATCGATATGGCGGACTACGTTTTCGTCGAATGCATAGTGCTGTTTGCCCTTCTGGTCCTTCCATGAGTACTCGCCATGCAGGTCGAGCAGGATGATATGGGCATTGGGCATGACCTTGATGGCGCGTTGCAGCAGATTGGTGACGGTCCAGGATTTGCCGGCACCGGACTGCCCGAGGATGGCCGAGTGTCGACTGAACAGGGCGCCCGGGTCGAGGCACACATCGAGTGAAGATCGCGTCGACAGTTCGCCCACGCTATAACCCCGGGAGCGGAATTTTACGAAGATGGCCTTGATGTCATCCTCGGTGACCGGCTGGAGGTCCGCGCCGGCGACCGGGTAGTTCTTGACACCACCCACGAAGACGCCGCTGCTGTCGATCTCACCCAGCGGGGTGAGCTTGAGTACCCACTGCTTGGTATCGCGACGTCCGGGCAGATTGTCGGCCGCCTGGACAACATCGTTTTCAACCATGTGCGTAACCATGGCAAGAACGCGGATGCCGTTCTGGGTAATGGCCATGTAGGATCCCGGCTGCCCGACGGGTGAGCGCTCACCGCCAGCATCGATCATCGGGAGTTTGCCATTACTGTCTGCGTTCACTACCGCGGTGTATAATCCCGGCTTCACTTCCGTGATGCGGCCGACAGCGGTTTGGGTGTTTGTCGTCATTGTGGCCATCCCTCTGGCTGGTTGAAATTCGGGCTGATCCCAGGCGTGGTCCCCGGCGCCTCAGCCTTCTGCGGGCATGATTCCATGTGCCGGTCAGGCAACCTGACCTGACTCTATCACTTTAACGGCTGATTCGCCCCGGAATTTAGCGCCCGGATAATGCCATGCCGGGCTGGCCCGCGGTGTTGGTGCGACGGCGCAATTTCGCGGCCCGACAGGACGGTTCTTCCCGGATTTGCTACGCTGGGATTGAGCAGGGACGGGTATCCACCGGTATCCGGATGAGTCGCCACGGGCTGCACACCGGGAAGGTTTTTCCGTTTGTTATGCTCTGCCCGGCGACTGAATGCACACCAGAAAGGCTGCGGGGAGCCGCAGGCAATATGAACGCAGGCAACTCCTATATCCGCTGGTTCAGCGAGCTGACACTGGACGATGTCCCGCTGGTGGGTGGCAAGAACGCCTCGCTGGGTGAGATGTATCGGGGGCTGAAGGAGCAGGGGATCAACGTTCCGAACGGCTTTGCCATTACGGCGAGAGCCTACCGGGAACTGCTCGAAACTGCCGGTACCGGGGAACAGCTGGTCACACTGCTCGATGGCCTCGATCCGAACGATGCGGCGGAACTGGCCCGGCGCGGCCGCCGTGCCCGGGACATCATCCTTGCCACGCCGTTACCGGAGCGGATGCGTGCCGAGATCCTGGAGGCGTTCGGGCGCCTGACCGAGGCATCCGGGCCGGATACCAGTGTGGCAGTGCGCAGTTCAGCTACAGCCGAGGACCTGCCGACGGCCAGCTTTGCCGGCCAGCAGGAGACCTTTCTGAATATCGCCAGCGATGAATCACTGATCGACGCCTGCAGGCAGTGCTTTGCCAGCCTGTATACCGACCGCGCCATTCACTATCGCCTGGACCGCGGCTTCGAGCATGCGCAGGTGGCACTGTCCATCGGCGTGCAGCAGATGGTGCGTTCCGACCTGGAGAGCAGTGGCGTCATTTTCACGCTGGATACCGAGTCCGGCTTCCGCGATGTGGTGTTCATCACCGGTGCCTGGGGGCTGGGCGAGAATGTCGTGCAGGGTAGCGTGGACCCGGATGAGTTCTACGTACACAAGCCGACCTACGAGGCCGGCAGCCGGGTCGTGCTACGCCGTAATCTCGGTGACAAGCAGATCAAGATGATCTATGCCCGGGGCCGACACGGCGCCACCACGCGCAATATCCCCACGCCCAGGGAGGAACGCCGGCGCTTCTGCCTGAGTGACAGTGAGGTGCTGGAGCTGGCCGGTTATGCCATGAAGATCGAGGCCTACTACAGCCGCCGCTACGGGCGCGACACCCCCATGGACATCGAATGGGCCAAGGACGGAAAGGACGGCAGGCTGTATATCGTGCAGGCACGCCCGGAAACGGTGATTTCGCAGCGCAAGACCGGTGTCCTGCGGGAGTACGAGTTGACGGGCAGCGGCGAGGTGCTGGTCGAGGGTCATGCCGTGGGCGAGCGGATCGCCGCCGGCCGGGCGCGGGCCATTCATGACCCCTCCGAGCTGCCGGAGTTCAGGGCCGGGGAGGTGCTGGTTACCGATATCACGACCCCGGACTGGGAGCCGGTGATGAAGCAGGCGGCGGCCATCGTGACCAACCGGGGCGGCCGTACCTGCCATGCCGCCATTGTCGCCCGGGAGCTGGGTATCCCGGCCGTCGTCGGGACCGGCAATGCCGTGGAAAAACTGCCCGGCGGAGAGACCGTGACCGTGTCCTGTGCCGAGGGTGCGAGCGGTCGCGTGTATGCCGGGAATATCCCGTTCCGGATCAACGAAACCGACCTGGGCGAGCTGCAGCGCCCGCGTACTCAAGTCATGGTGAACCTGGGCAACCCGGAGCTGGCCTTCCGCACTGCCCAGCTACCCAGTGACGGTGTCGGACTGGCGCGGCTTGAATTCATTATCACTGAATACATCAGGGCCCATCCGCTGGCCCTGCTGTCAACGGAGAAGGTCACGGATCCGGGTGTCCGGGCGCAGCTTGCCGCCCTGACCGCTGCCTACACCTCACCCTCCGCATACTTCATCGAAAAGCTTTCCGAGGGCGTGGGTACAATTGCCGCCGCCTTTTATCCCCGGCCGGTCATCGTGCGGTTGTCCGATTTCAAGTCCAACGAGTATGCCAGCCTGCTCGGGGGTGCCGACTTCGAGCCGGTCGAGGCCAACCCCATGCTGGGCCTGCGCGGCGCCTCACGCTACGTCCATCCCGACTACCGCGAGGCCTTTGCGCTGGAGTGCGCGGCCCTGAAGCGGGTGCGCGAGGAAATGGGCTTCGGGAATCTGAAACTCATGGTCCCGTTCTGCAGGACCCTCGGCGAGGCGGGGCAGGTGCTGAAGGTCATGGCGGAACACGGCTTGCAGCGCGGCACTGCCGGTCTGGAGATCTACATGATGTGCGAACTGCCGAACAACGTCATGCTGATCGACGAGTTTGCCGAGTATTTCGACGGCTTCTCCATCGGCTCCAATGACCTGACCCAACTGGCCCTGGGCATCGACCGCGATTCGGAGCTGGTTGCCGGGGCATTCGACGAGCGCGACCCCGGGGTTATGAAACTGTTGCGCCTGGCCGTGGAGGGTGCCCGGCGCAATCACCGCCACAGCGGTATCTGCGGCCAGGCGCCGTCAGACTATCCCGATATGGCGGCTTACCTGGTGGAGCTGGGTATCGACTCAATCAGCCTGAACCCGGACACGGTGATGAAGACCACGCTGCATATCCTGAGGGTGGAACAGGAACTGGACGGTAAACACGACCCCAGGCCGGAATGACGGCTTGATCAGATCTTCCCTGGGGGATGCAGCTGTCCGGGGTATCGCGCTGCAGCGGTACGGGGCCACCGGCAGATCCTGCCGGTGGCCCCGTATGCCGACTCAGTTGTAATAGTGCGGCTGGCTGCCCTGGCTGTACATGTTCCTGAAGTGATTGCGGTAATAGACAACGGCGCTGTTGCCGGC
>Ga0224512_10003077_pt1 | contig 14854 bp, 15 predicted proteins | sample SF_May12_sed_USG_4_FD_169103 | JGI IMG/M metagenome (GOLD analysis project Ga0224512, IMG submission 169103) | Sediment microbial communities from San Francisco Bay, California, United States - SF_May12_sed_USGS_13 | ecosystem: Environmental > Aquatic > Marine > Sediment | place: USA...
CTAACACGGATCTAGTCCATCTATCACGCAAGAGCTACGCACCGAGACGCTCCGTACACCCCACAATCATCCGCAGCTTCCGCATCGGCTCTTTATAGCCGCCGATGGCGCAGTGCATGGAGGCGCGGTTGTCCAGCCCGACGAGCTGATTCGGCTTCCACTTGTGGCGGTACTGAAACTCAGGTCTTAGCAGGTGATCGAACAGCTCGGCTAAGAGCTCGTCGCTTTCCTTTCGATTCATATCCTTGATGCACATGGTGAAGCCGGGATTCACGTATAGAATTTTTTTCCCGGTGCGCGCGTGGGTGCGGACCACGGGGTGTTTCACATCGGGATACATGGCGCGGCGCTCGGGATCGGGCTCCGTGATGGCGCCTCCGCCGTTCCAGCCGTAGCGATGGATGGCGGTCAGTCCCTCTATGCGCTTTTTAGTTTTTTCCGTCAGCGCTTCGTAAGCCATGCAGTTGTTTGCAACCAGGGTGTCGCCGCCGTCGCCGGGCACGTGGGTGGCGTAGAGAAATATTGCGTCGGAAGGATCCTTTTCATAAGACAGATCTGAATGCCAGAAGGCGCCCGCGGGCTTTCCCGTCTTTCGCGACTCCGTATTGCCCATGTTGGCGGTGATGATGGACATCTCCGGCGTCTTCGGGTGGTGGTACTGGGTGAGGATGTGTTCCTTCAAGGGGCCGAAGCGCCGGCCGAAGTCGATCAGCCAGTCGAAGTTATCGTCCAGGTCGTTGATGACGATGCCCACGTGATGGAGGAGGGCCTGCTCGATCTGCCAGAACTCTTCGTCGGTCAACAGGCGGGATGTGTCGATGCCGGTGACCTCGGCGCCCACCGGACCTGCGAGGGGTTTGACTTGGATCGCCATGGTCATCGATCTCCGTCAATCATCATGCGGGCTTTTCGCCGGCAAGCGTCACCCGCCGCATCACCCGCCGGTAACCCTGATAATCGTTGATGGCGTTGTGCTGCGCGGCGCGGTTGTCCCAGAAGGCGACGGCGCCGGGGGTCCAGCGGAAGCGGCAGGTGAACTCCGGGCGCGTCTGGTGCGTGTACAGGTACTCCAGGATCGGCCGGCTTTCCTCTTCGCTGAAGCCGTCGATCTTCACCGTGTGCCCGCGGTTGACGTAGAGCGCCCTGCGCCCGGTCTCCGGGTGGGTGCGCGCGATGGGATGCACCGACACGGTCTTGATTTCGTCTTTGCCCGTGGGGCGCTCGGCCTTGCGCTCGATCCTGCCCACCGCAGCATCCGGCTTGGCCGCGCTGTTGACGGCTTTTAGTCCGTCGAGAAAGGTCTTCATGCCGTCGGACAGGGTCTCGTAAGCCAGGTACATGTTGGCGAACAGGGTATCGCCGCCCACCGGCGGGATCTGGCAGGCGTAGAGCACCGAGCCCATGGGCGGGCGCTCGAGATAGGTAGTGTCGGAGTGCCAGATGCCGCCGAAGTTGTGCACCTCGTCTTCGCGCTTGATGACCTCGACGACGTCCGGATGGCCGTCCATGCCCTTGACGAAGGGATAGCGCGCCAGCTCGCCGAAGCGCCTGGCGAAAGCAATCAGGGCTTCAGGGGTCAAATGCTGGTCGCGGAAGAACACCACCAGGTGCTTGAGCAGCGCCGCGCGGATGTCCGCCACCGTCTCATCGTCCAGAGGCTTGGAGATGTTGACGCCATGGATCTCCGCGCCCAAGGCTGGAGAGATAGGCTTGACCTCTATGATCGGTCGGCCGGCGTTCATGCCGTGGATTTTACCACCGCCAATTCCTCCCTGAAGTCAGCGGACGGATTGAGGTGCCCGGGCTTTGTTTCGCTCGCGAACGGAGACGTAGACGCCGCTGGAGATCACGATGGCAACACCGACCCAGGTCCAGGCGTCTGGAAAATCACCGAAAGCGAAGTAGCCCACTACGGTCGCCATGACCATCTCGCTGTAACCGAGCGGCGCCAGCAGTGAGGCTTCTGCGTGCTCGAAAGACTTAATGATTAGAAAGTGCCCGCCCGCAGCCAGTGCCCCCATCAGCGCCATCCAGGCAATATCCCTCACATCCGGCGGCGTCCAAACCGCAGGCACCGCCGCCGACATCACCAGCGCTCCCAGCAGCGCCGTGTAGGCCAACGTTATGAGCGGCGGCGCGCTGCCCGAGAGCTTGCGCGTCGCCAGACTGTAAAAGGCATAAACAGTTCCGGCGCCCAGCGCCAGCAGCATGCCCGGATGAAAGTCGCTCAGTCCCGGGCGCACGATCACCAGCACGCCGACGAAGCCGAGGCTCACCGCGGTCCAGCGCCGGGGGCCGACCCGTTCGCCCAGAACCAGCGGAGAAAGCGCGGTCACCGCCAGCGGAGCCACGAAGACCAGCGCCAGCGCGTCCGCAATGGGCATCACGGCGATTGCGGCGAAGAAAAGAATGGTAGAGCCCAGCAGAAAGCCGCCACGAATTATCTGCAGCCAGGGATTGCGCAAGAGCAAAGCGCTTGCGCCGTGACGCCACAGCACAACGGGAAGAAGAATCAGCAGATGAAAAAAGTATCGCGCCCATACCACCTGGAGCACGGGGAAAGTCGCGCTCAAGTGCTTGGCGACACCGTCCATCAGCGGCACCACCGCCATGGCGGCAAGCATCAAGGCGATGCCGGTGATGGGCGACGCGTCGCCCTGCTGCCCGGCACGGGCTGATGGCAGGCTGGTCATTGCGGATCGCGGGTGCGGCGGTGGAGTCTGCCGCCGATGCTCAATCGGGATCGGGACGCAGCGGATGCTCGGCGATCACGTGGTCTGCCACAGGTTTTCCGCCGATCAGATGCTCCTGAATGATGCGCTCCAGCACGTCCGGAGTGCAGCCCCGGTACCAGGTCCCCTCAGGGTAGACCACCGCGATGGGGCCACCCTCGCAGATGCGAAGACAGTTGGCTTTGGTACGGTAAACGAGTCCTTTGGGCGCAAGCCCGAGCTCATTGAGTCGTTTCTTCAAAAATGCCCACGACTCGAGGCTCTTGCCTTTTTCGGAGCAGTTCGGCTCGGTTTGATCACAGCAAAGGAAAATGTGCCGCCTGATGTTCCGGATCTTGAGCGCTTTGACCTTGCGCTGGATCTCCTGGGGCATCTCTCCCCCGGTGTTGTCCGTCACTGGCCTCTCCTTCTAGCACGCATCGTTAACCTCTAAGTATCCCGGAAAACCGAACCCGCGTTAAAGTGCCCCTGCTTGATGAAGTCATTGCAAGTACGGAAAATCGATTCCAAGACCGCATTAGACACCGAATGATGTGCAAAAGGACCCCGCGTGAATTTTGAAATACGACAGCACGACCGGCGTGGCGATGAGTCCCCGGCGGCTTTCGAAGCCCGCGTCCGCGCCGCCGCGCGCCGCGTGGAGACCCCCTGTGGCGCCGGCCAAATGGTCTGGCACGTCTGGGGAAACGAATCCCAGCCTCCGCTGGTGCTTTTTCACGGCGGGTTCGGGTCCTGGCGCCACTGGATCCTCAACGTGCTTCCGCTGAGCCGAAGCTATTGCGTCATCGCGGCGGACCTGCCGGGTCTCGGCGACTCCGATCCCATCCGTGAGGAGTACGCCGCCGAGAATATCGCGGCGGAGGTTTCCCGGGGTATCGACATTCTCGTGCCGCCGCCGAATCGCTTTCACGTCGCCGGTTTCTCCTTTGGCGGCATCATCGGCGGGCACGTGTCCGTGCTCCAGGGAAAGCGTGTTCGCTCCTTCGCCGCCGTTGCCGCCGGCGGACTGGGTCTGCGCAACGCGCCCTTTCCGGAGCTCGCGTCCATGAGCACCGCGTCGACGCCTGAAGCGCTCGCCGAGGTCCACCGCAACAACTTGTCCCGCCTCATGATCGACAACCCTGAACGCATCGACGATCTGGCGATTCACGTTCAGACCGAGACGGTGCGCCGGGCGAGGGTGAGAAGCGGCAAGATCCCCTTGACCGGGACCTTGACGAGCGCGCTCAAACGCATCGACACGGTCCTTGCCGGGATCTGGGGAGAAAAGGATGTCATAGCCGGACCTTACATGGACGATCGAAAGCAGCTGTTCCAGTCGATCCAGCCGGGCTGTGATTTCCGCATCATCGAGGACGCCGGTCACTGGGTCATGTACGAGCGTCCCGAGGCGTTCAATGCCACTTTGCTCGAGTTACTGGCGGCGGCGGAAAAAAATTAAACCTTATCCCTCAAAGGTATTGGTCAATGTGCCGATCCCATCGATGGTGATTTCGATGACGCTGCCCGGTTTCATGGATCCGGCCCCCACCGAAGTGCCGCAGGCGATGACATCTCCCGGAAGCAGAGTCATGTCACCGGAGATGTGGCTGATGATCTCCGCCGGCGTGAAAACGAAATCGCTCACCGGGTAGTTCTGCCGCTCCTGCCCATCCAGCACGGACCGGATAGTGAGCGCGTTGGGATCCAGGCCGGTGGCCACCACCGGCCCCATAACGCCGAAGGTATCGGCAGCTTTTGAGCGAACCCATTGCTGCATTATCGGGCTCTTGTTCAAAAGCTCGATGGAGGTGACGTCGTTAATGCAGGTGCAGCCGAAGAGATAATCCAGGGCTTTGTTGACGGGGACGTCACGGCAAGTCTTGCCGATGACGAGGCCGAGCTCACCTTCGAAAATGATCTTCCCCTGGTACGCCTTGGGACGGCGAATAGGCTTTCCAGCGGGATGAAACGAGCTGTTAGCCTTGAGCAGATACATAGGCTCGTCCGGCACGCTGCCACCCATTTTATTGATAAGCGCATGCAGATTATGCGCCAGCGCCACCATCTTGGTGGGCTCGACAGGCGTGAGCAGCTCGACGTCCTCCAGGGCAACGCTTTTTCCAGTCGCCTTCGGCGAACTGAACATGTCGCCCGCGTACTCTTTGATGGTGTCGCCCTCGAGCTGTCCGAAATGAACCTCGCCTTTGTGCCGATAGCGTGCCCAGTGCGCCATTTTCATCCCCCCCTTTAAATGCAGTTCAATATTAAAGCCCGCGAGTAGGTCATTTCTTGCTGCGACACCACGCTGGCGAGCTCACCCGATCGTCTTCGAGCGATGGCCGCGGCAACTTGGAATACAGCCGCATCCCGATATCCCGGCGTGGCTTCAGCGCGGAGCATTTTACGCCACCCGCCGGCGCAGTGGTGCTCGGCGACGAAATTCCCTCGATCCGGATGGATCAGATTCACGAGCAATTAAACGCCCTCTCGGGCTGGTTTTCAGATGCCCCGGGCGCGCCGGCGGAGCATAGTGTGAGAACATTGACGCGTCACGGAAACTCTGACGCCAGAGTTTAACCCTAACGGATTGTAGAAGACCGCCGAACCAGGTCTTTTGCGTAGACGACGAACGGCACGTATGAGATTAAGGGTACTCCCAGGCGACCTACGACCCGCTGGATTAGCTGCGGACACAGTTACGCGCGCGTTTTTCACAACTTTACTGGGTGCCGCGCTGTTGCTTTCGAGCGGCGGCGCGCAAGCCGCATCGGCCACCGAAGCCAATGGACTTGAAACCATGCGCGCGCTGGCTCTCGAGTTGCTGCGGGCCGAAGACTACGACCGGTCCATCGAGGTTTACCGGGAGATCGTCAGGCAGACGCCGGACGACGCGACATCCCAATATGACCTCGCCACCGCACTCTCCTTTATTCGGCTTTATGAGGAGGCCGCCCCACCCATCCGTGCCGCCATCCGGCTCGAGCCTGACAATCTCAAGGCCCAAGAAATGGCCTCGCTCATTTTTCTGAAGTTGCGATGGTACCAACAGGCATTCGAGGCGACGCTGAAAGCGGCCCTGCTCGGCGAGCCCACCGCGATGTACAGCCTGGTCAACATGTACGAAACAGGTATGGGCGTAGCCGCGGACGCCGACCAGGCCGTGTACTGGGCCATCCAGGCGGCGGAACACGGCCACCTGGGGGCCATGGCGCTGATGGAGAACGTCTATCGCGATGGTCGGTTTGGCCGCGGCTTCGACGAAGCCAAAGCCGAAGCCTGGGCCCAGCGGCTGCGCGACGCACAAACTGCGCCGAAGTGATTGAATAGAAGCTCAAAACGAGCGTGGCTAAAGCCGCCGATAGGTCATCTCGAGAACTGCTTCAGATGCTGGTACAGGGAGATTATCGATGTTGGCCCTATGCGCAGCGGCAGGCGGGTTTTAGCTTATGCGGCCCGGCGCGGCCGGGCGATTTTTTGCGCGGAGGTTGAGAGATGTTGGTAGGTGTTCCCAAAGAAATAAAAGTTCACGAGTACCGGGTGGGGCTCACGCCGCAAAGCGTGCAGGAAGTGGTGCACCACGGCCACGACGTCATCGTGGAAACCAACGCCGGCGTCGGGATCGGCGCAGAAGACGCCCATTACGAAACCGCCGGGGCAAAGATCGTTGCCACCGCAGCCGAGGTATTCGACCGGGCCGAGATGATCGTCAAGGTCAAGGAGCCCCAGGCAAAGGAACGTGCCATGCTCCAGGAAGGCCAGGTGCTGTTTACCTACCTGCACCTCGCGCCGGACCCGGAGCAGACCAGGGATCTGGTGGAAAGCGGCTCTGTGTGTATCGCTTACGAGACCGTCACCTCGCCGCTTGGCGGACTGCCGCTGCTGGCACCCATGTCCGAGGTGGCGGGCAGGCTGTCGGTACAGGCGGGCGCCCACTGCCTGGAGAAGGTGAACGGCGGCCGCGGAATACTCCTCGGTGGCGTGCCGGGCGTCGATCCGGCCAACGTGGTGATCATCGGCGGAGGCGTCGTCGGCACCCACGCGACCCACATCGCTCTGGGAATGGGGGCGGACGTTTGGGTTCTGGATCGATCCACCGACGTGCTGAAAAGCATATGGCGCCAGTTTGGGCGGCCGGTGAACACGGTCTATTCGACCCGCACCTCGCTGGAAGAGCACGTGCTCCGGGCCGATCTGGTCATCGGCGGCGTACTCATTCCAGGTGCCGCGGCGCCCAAACTGGTCACCGCAGACATGATCAAGCGAATGAAGCCGGGTGCGGTGGTGGTGGACGTCGCCATCGACCAGGGCGGATGCTTCGAAACTTCGAAACCAACCACTCACGCGGATCCCACCTATATCGTCGACAACGTGGTCCATTATTGCGTCGCAAACATGCCGGGCGCCGTGCCACGCACTTCCACCTATGCGCTCAACAACGTGACCCTGCCTTTCGTCGTCAAGCTGGCGGACAAAGGCTATGAACAGGCGCTGGCAGATGACCTGCACCTGCGAAACGGACTCAACGTGCACAAGGGTCTGATTACGCAAAAGGAAGTCGCTCACGATCTCGGATACGAGTACGTCGACGCTCTGGACGCGATGAAGACCGGCTGAGCAGCGATCGGCATCGGCTCGCACACAACAAAGAGATTAAGGATTTAAAAAATGACACGCATGACATCCAGTGAAGCATTCGTCGAAACGCTCGCCGCTCAGGGAGTGAAAGACGTCTTCGGTATCGTCGGTTCGGCCTACATGGACGCTCTGGATATTTTTCCAGCGGCGGGCATACGATTCATCTCCGTGCAGCACGAGCAGGGCGGCGGTCACATGGCCGACGGATACTCGCGGGTCAGCGGCAAGCACGGGGTGTGCATCGCCCAGAACGGCCCGGGGATCACCAACTTCGTCACCTCCATCGCCGCCGCATACTGGGCGCATTCTCCAGTGGTGATGATTACCCCGGAGGGAGGCACGTCGACAAAGGGACTCGGCGGATTTCAAGAAACCGAACAGCTGCCGATCTTTTCCAAGATCACCAAGTACCAAGTGCACATCGACAATCATGCCCGCATGGCGGAGCAGACGGGCTACGCCTTTGACATGGCGCAAATCGAGCGCGGTCCGGTGCAGATCAACATCCCCCGCGATAAATTCTACGGTGAGGGGGATTACACAATTCCGATGCCGGCGGTACTGGAACGTGGCGCGGGCGGACCCGACAGCCTGGAAAAAGCAGCGGATATTCTTTCCAAGGCCAAGTTTCCGGTGATCGTATCCGGGGGCGGCGTGGTCATGGCCAACGGCGTGAAAGAAACCGTGGCGCTGGCCGAGTACATGAACGCGCCAGTGGTGAACAGCTACCTGCACAACGATTCGTTCCCCGCCAGCCATCCCCTGTGGTGCGGACCACTCGGCTACCAGGGTTCGAAGGCAAGTATGAAACTGATTAAGAAAGCGGATGTGGTGCTGGCACTGGGCACGCGCCTCGGCCCCTTCGGCACCCTGCCCCAGCACGGCATCGACTATTGGCCGAAAAAAGCCAAGATCGTCCAGGTAGATGCCGACCACAAGGTGCTGAACCTGGTGCGCAAGGTGGATCTGGCTATTCTTGGCGACGCACGCGCCGCCGCCAAGGAGATCCTCGAACGGCTGCAGACCGGCAATCGCAAGCACGCTTGGCGCGCCAACAAGAAACAGCGTCAGGATGAAATCAAAAAACAGAAGAAGGCGTGGGAAAAGGAGCTGGACCAATGGGGTCAGACAAATGGATCTCCCGTTTCACCCCGCCGTGCGCTCCGAGAGCTTGAAAAAGCAATGCCCAAAGACGCTATGGTCAGCACCGACATCGGCAACATATGCTCGGTATCCAACAGCTACCTGCGCTTTGAGAAACCCAACAGCATGCTGGCCGCCATGAGCTTCGGTAACTGCGGCTACGCCTTTCCCTGCGCCATCGGCGCAAAGGTAGCCTCGCCCGACCGGCCCGCCATCGCTTACGTGGGTGACGGCGCCTGGGGCATGAGCTTCATGGAAACGCTCACCTGCGTACGCGAAAAGATTCCCGTTGTCGCGGTGGTCTTCAACAACCAGCAGTGGGGCGCGGAAAAGAAAAACCAGGTGGACTTTTACAGCGACCGCTACGTCGGCACCAACATCGAAAACCCGAGCTTCGCCGAGGTGGCCAAGGCCATGGGCGCCAACGGCATCAAAGTGGACAAGCCTGACCAGATCGGTGACGCGTTGAAGAAGGCGGTGAAATCGAACAAACACACCGTGCTGGAAATCATGGTCACCCAGGAGCTGGGCGATCCCTTCCGCCGCGACGCGCTGAGCAAGCCGGTGCGGCACCTGAAAAAGTACAAGAAGTACGTCTGAAAAATCGCTCCTCCGAGCAACTGGGCGCCTTCACTGTTGATTAATCGAGACGTGCCGGCAGATCTCGAGGCCGTGATTCTCCGGGCCATGTCGAGAAGGCCGGAGAGCCGGTTTCCGAACTGCACTTTCCTTTCTCGCCTAATCGAGCATCTGGCGATGCGGTTCGGACCCACGAAATCAATCGGGCTCGCGTGGCTCGTAAGCTCGGAACGCGAATTGCTTTGCAAAGACTCGGGGCCGGATTAGATCGTTTTGCAGCGGAGGTTGAATCGTGGACCGGTCCCGGCGTGCTGGCATGTGAAAATCAGAAGAGGCATTGATTAAAAACCGGCTTTAAGACCCTGCCCTCCGCCGTCCCCGTTCAATTAGAATTGGAACGGCCCTGCAGCAGATTGTCGCGCACGGTCGTCAGATGATCATGCATGGCCCGATGCGCGCCTTCCTGATCCCGCTCGCTGATGGCGAGCACGATGGTTTCGTGTTGCGCAAAACTATGGTGATCGAGCGGAGGCTGATCGGAATTCGTGCGTTGACGCCCCCAGACGACAGTCCGCCGGACCGCGTTTAACTGGTCGAACAGAGCGGTTAGAACCGTATTGCCGGTCGCCTCGGCCACGATGCGGTGCAGCCGGTTGTCGCCGTTCTCATACTGCCGCCAGGTCTGGGCCTCGCGTTGCAGTCGGACGCAGCGGCGCATTTCCTCGAGATGGGCTCCGGTCGCGTTAACCGCCGCTTCGCGGGCCAGCATCGGCTCGATCAACAGACGCGCCTGCATAACCTCCAACGGGCTGGTACCTTCGGCAATCGCCGCGATCGACAACAACGTGTCAACGGGGCGAGGCCCGATAAAGGTACCCTTACCGACCTGCCGCCACAGCTCGCCATCTTGTTCCAGAGTTGCCAGGGCTTTGCGTAATTCGCCGCGCGAAACGCCAAGTACATCACACAGCTCACGTTCGGGGGGCAAACGGCCATCGGGTGGCAGATCCCGCTGTGCCAGCCAGGCCTTCATTTGTGTCAGCGCACTTTCGACAGATCCCATATAATACGCTTCGCTGGGTTTTTCGCCGGCTTAACCTCACTCGATAATCGTTCGATCAGGTTGTCACGCTCCGGAGGTACCGACTAGCCGGCACAAAAGAAAGAAACCAAAGAGGAATGAAATCATGAGACTTTTCCCTAAAAAAATTAGCGTGGTGCTTGTGGCATTCTTGCTGATCATGCTGAATTTCAGCGGTAACGCGCATGCCGACAAGATTCGAATCGCACTTGCCGAAACGCCATCGGATGAGCTCGCCGCCTTTTTCGTCGCGCTGGATCGCGCCAAAGCCATGGGGCTGGATTACGAATGGACGGCTTTTTCGGACGAAGAACTGGCGATTCAGGCGATCTTGAGCGGCCAAATGGACATTGGCTTTGGCACGCCGTATTCGACAATGCAGCGAGCCAAGGCGCCGGTACGCATCATCTTCCAACTGTCCAAGCTGAAGTTTTTCCCGGTATCGTCGAAAAAATACTCCAGCCTGAAAGATCTGGATGGCGAGCCTATCCTGCTGCATTCACGCGGTGGCGGCACCGACTCGATTGCCAACGTGATCGAGGATCGGATGGGCATCAAGTTCGGCAAGCGATCCTATGTACCCGGTTCAGCCAACCGGATTGTCGCCCTGATTGCCGGTCAGACGGATGCGACCATTGTCGATCTGTCCAACAAGAACAAGCTCGTCAAGCAAAAAGGCGACGAGTTCAATGTGCTGCCGATGTTTGAGGTTGATGCCAGCGACGAAGCCTTGTTTGCCAACCTCGACTGGATTAAGGCAAACGCCAAAGACGTGGATATTTTTGTCACGGCTCTGGTCAGTGTCTATCGGGATATGCATAAGGATCCGACGATTATTCGTCGCGAAACCAATCCCGATGGACCGATCGGACAGCTGCCCAAAGAAGTGCTCGATGGGTTGGATGGGTTTTACATCGATGCGGTCGCAGGCGGCCTGTACGATCCGAACGGCGGCGGCGAAAAGGCGGCGCGGGCGGATATGGAGTGGTATTCGAAAGCCGGACAACTGACCGGCGACCCGGCCAGCCTGAAGATCGAGGATTTCTGGTACCTGGAACCACTGAAGCGGGCAACGCAGTAACGATTCTGCCGAGCTGTCGGCACGGCGGAAAGTATTTTCGCGGCCGACAGCTCGCCCGATTCGTCTCATCCCCACACGATTGACAAGGATGCGCTATCGCCCCCTGCTATTGAAGTTTCTCTCGGCTTTCCTGGTGTTTGGCGCCTGGGAGATCGCCGGCAGAATACCGGTCAGCTTTGCTTTTCCGACATTTATCGAATCGATGGCCGCGTTCTGGACCTTGCTGGTCAACGGTACGATGTTTGTGGCCTATGCTGAAACCCTCAAGCCGCTAATCATCGGCGTGCTGATTTCCGCGTTTCTGGGCATTGGTATCGGCCTCGGCATCGGTCTCAGCCGCAAGTTCGACTGGCTGGTTTCGCCGATTTTTATCGTCATGCAAACTGCGCCGCTGGCGGCGCTGATTCCGCTGCTCGTGATGGTTTACGGCATTGGATTGACCTCGAAGGTGTTCGTGGTCTGTATCATGGCGATGCCGGTCATCGTCCTCAATACCAGCGGCGCGGTGCGCAATACGCCCGAATCGATCATCGAAATGGGCCGGGCATTTCTCGGGACTAAACTCGAAATCATTCTAAAAATAATCCTGCCCGCGGCATCACCGATCATATTTGCCGGCCTGCGCCTTGGTGTGTCGGCAGGATTTATCGGCGCCATTTTAGCCGAACTGAAAATTACGCCGACGGGCGTCGGTGACATCATTACCTATAGCCGCTCGATTGCCGATTATCCAAGCATGTACGCTGCAATCATGTCGATCATCCTGCTGGCAGTAATATTCCTGGACGTTCTCGAACGCCTCGAGAACTACCTCTTCAAAGGCAGCCAACAAGGTTATGTGACCGAATGACAATTGCGGGAAAAGGCATCCTATGAATGACAGTGTCAGTAATGTAGACAACGCCGTGACGGTTCGGAATGTTAACAAGACTTACGGCGATGTCGAGGCATTACGAGACATGTCGCTCGACTTTCCGCGAGGCCAGCTTACTTCACTGCTCGGCCCGTCGGGGTGTGGCAAGACGACATTGCTGAAAATTATCGCCGGCCTGCTGCCGGCAACCAGCGGTGAAGTCTCGGTCAACGACAAACCCGTTACCGGGCCCGGCCCGGATCGCGCCTTTGTGTTTCAGGATTTTGCGCTACTGCCCTGGGCGAACGTGTTGCGCAATGTCGCTTTCGGTCTGGAACTGCGCGGGGTCGACAAGTCGGAACGCGAGGCAATTGCCGAAACCTACATCGGCAATGTGGGTTTAAGTGGTTTCGAGAAAAGTTATCCCCATGAATTATCGGGCGGCATGCGTCAGCGCGTCGGCCTGGCCAGGGCTTTAAGCGTCGATGCCGAGGTTCTGCTGATGGACGAACCTTTCTCGGCGGTCGACGAACAGACCCGGCGCAAGTTCCAGGAAGACCTGCTAAATCTCGTCAAGAACGAGAACAAGACTTTCATCTTCGTGACCCACTCGATCGAGGAGGCGGTTTACGTTTCGGACCAAGTCGCCCTGTTGCTGGCGCGCCCCAGCCGGGTTTCGGAAGTCATCCGGCCTGAGGGATTCAGGCACAAGGATGTCAACAGCATTCGACGCGATTCCGAGTATCTCGACATCGTCGACCGTATCTGGGCGTCGCTGAGGACCTACGTGGAATAGCGCAAGGATGAAGCTTTTTGGTTACCAGTTGCCGGCAATGTCGTCGCTCATCCTGTGGGGCATCCTGTGGGAAATCGTCGGCCAAGTCGAATTTACGTTTTTTATTCCACCGCTATCAGCAATCTTTGCAACTTTGCTCGAAATCGGGCCGACCCCGGTTTTTCTGAAAGCGCTCGCGGACACCGGCTACGCGTTTTTCGTCGGCACCTTCTCGGCGATCGCAATCGGCATCCCGGTCGGCATCCTGATGGGCAAGAATCGCTTGCTCGACGAGCTGTTGCTGCCCTGGGTCAACATGTTTCTCAGCGCACCGCTGACCGCGCTGGTGCCGGTGCTGATGGTGTTGTTTGGATTCGGCATGAAGTCGATCATCATCACGACCGCGCTGTTTGCGATTTGGATCATCGTGTTAAACTCGCGCGCCGGCGTCATGCAGATCAACCGCTCGCTGGTCGAGATGGCGCGGTCGTTTGGTGCTTCACCGAAGGACGCCTTTTTTAAGATTTACTTCTGGGCCGCGCTGCCCGAGATTCTCGGCGGCGTGCGGATCGGCTTCATCCGCGCCGTCAAGGGCGTCATCATCGGCCAACTGCTGATCTCGATCGTCGGTTTCGGCGCGCTGTTCGAGCTTTACTCGTCGAACTTCCTGATGAAGCATTTCTGGGCGGTGCTAATCGTGCTTTTCACCATAGCCTTCATCATTGCCGAATTCCTCGCCCACCTGGAAAGAAAGGTCGAGTACTACGCCGCGCGTCGATGAACCTGAGCACATACAAGTAAACAATTAATCTCGATACGTTAAGGAGACCGAGAATGACCCAATGGATTTTTGAGCCGCCAGCCCAGCCCAGCCTGCCGATTCGCGGGACCGACCAACGCTTTCCGGTGCGTCGCGTTTATTGCGTCGGGCGCAACTATGCGGCCCACACGATCGAAATGGGCGGCGACCCCGACCGCGAAGAACCGTTCTTTTTTCAGAAAAATCCCGACAACCTGCTAACCGGTGGTGCAGACTTTCCTTATCCTGACAAATCTAGCGATGTGCACCACGAAATCGAAATGATCGTCGCGTTAGACAAGGGGGGCCAAAACATCCCGCTCGAGTCGGCCTTGGATCATGTCTGGGGATATGGGGTAGCACTCGATATGACGCGGCGCGATCTGCAGGCTCAATGCAAGAAGGCCGGTCGCCCGTGGGAGATCGGCAAGGCGTTCGAGCAATCGGCACCGTCCTCCGAACTCGTAGCGGCCAGCGAGATCGGGCACCCGAGCGACGGCGCTATCTGGCTCAAGGTCAACGACGAAATTCGCCAGCAAGGCAATCTCAACCACATGATCTGGAAAGTGCCGGAGATGATTGCCTACCTGTCCAGCCTGTTTGTCCTGGCGCCCGGTGACGTGATCCTATCGGGTACGCCCTCCGGCGTCGGCCCGGTCCAGCGCGGCGACCGGCTCGAGGGGCATGTGGATGGTGTCGGTGACCTGCACTGCAAGGTGGTCTGAGCAGAGTTATCAGGCATGGGAGGACATCGGTGCCGGAGTTGACTTTTTGACTTTTTGCAAGAAGTTAAAAAAAGACGGGGCCGAAATATTGTCGCCACCGACACGATCGCCTGCGCGCCGGCAGCGAGGGACAGTTCCCGGCACCCCCCGAGCCGGTAGGCTACTCGGCGCCCGAGAAGTTGCGCTACGCCATTGTCTGCATGAAGCGAAAGCTCGAGAACCCGCTGCCGCTCACGGCCGTCGCGCGCGAGGTTGGGTTGTCACAGCGTCACTTGGAGAGGTTGTTTCGCGACCATACCGGAGTGACCGCGGTGCAGTATTACCTGGGAAGCCGGTTGGACCGCGCGCGCGGCCTGGTAACGCAAACCGAGATGCCGCTGATGGCAGTCGCCGTCGCCTGCGGATTCAGCTCACAAGAGTATTTCGCACGCGTGTACCGACGGCGCTTCGGCTTGCAGCCCTCAGCAGA
>Ga0224512_10003078_pt1 | contig 14854 bp, 14 predicted proteins | sample SF_May12_sed_USG_4_FD_169103 | JGI IMG/M metagenome (GOLD analysis project Ga0224512, IMG submission 169103) | Sediment microbial communities from San Francisco Bay, California, United States - SF_May12_sed_USGS_13 | ecosystem: Environmental > Aquatic > Marine > Sediment | place: USA...
GCAGCGCCGCGCGCAGCGCATTGGCGAAGCTCTGCGTGTCCACGCCGATTTCGCGCTGGTTGACGATCGAGCGGCGGTCCCGGATCAGGAACTCGATTGGATCCTCGATCGTCATGATGTGACAAGTTCGGTTGCTGTTGATGTAGTCGATCATCGCAGCGAGCGTGGTCGACTTTCCGGAGCCCGTGGTCCCCGTCACGAGAACGAGACCGCGCTGTTCCATCGCGATCTTCTCGATCACCTTGGGCAGGACCAGCTGCTCGATGCTCTTCACGCCGAAGGGAATCACGCGGAAGACGATGCCGAGCGTGCCGCGTTGCTGGAACACATTGACGCGGAAGCGGCCGAGGCCGGGGATGCCGTACGCGAGGTCGACCTCGCGCGTGTCCTCGAAGCGCTGCTTCTGCGCGGGATTCATGATCCCGACGGCCATCTTGCCCACCTGGTCGGGCGTCATGCGCTCGCCGTTCTTGAGCGGGACGAGGGCGCCGTCCACCCGGAACATGGGGGGCAGACCCGGCTTGAGGTGGATGTCCGAGGCGCCGCCCTTGAGCGCGATCTTCAGAATCTCGTTCAGCTCCAAGACCTGCGTCCTCTCGACTGTTTCGAGGTCGACTCGGGCGACTCTTCGACCGGAAGGGCCGCCGTCTTGAGCAGCGCTCCCTCAGGTCGAGGTGGGGCTCGGACGAATGAGGGAACGCGAGGGCGTGCGGCGAGCGCCGTCCGTGGAGGGGAGAAGATTCGCGCATGATCGGAATCGCTGGATCTCGACGCAGAACCCGCCGCATGGCGGGAATCCTGGCCGCCTTCGCCTGTCTCGGACTGGGCGCCTGCGCGCCCCTGCCGTTCCTCTACGCGCCGAAAGTCCGCGGGCAGGTGGTGGATGCCGAGACGGGCGCACCGATCGCCGGCGCCATCGTCGTGGTGCGCGTCGACGCGCGCTACGACGAGCTTCTGCCGGATCGCGATCTGGTCGGGCACCTCGAGACGACGACGGATGCCGGCGGCCGCTTCGAAGCCGGCCCGATCTGGAAGCCCGGGATCTCGGTGTGGCCGGTGATGCGCACGGAGGCGCGGATCCTCGGGGTCATGCACGAGGGCTATCGCTGCGCCCGGCCAACGCCGATCCGCGCCGCGCGCGGCGTGCAGATCCCGCTCGCCCAGGCCCTCGATCTCGTCGACCGGCGCGGCTCGTGCCGGCCGATTCCGGCGCGAGCGCAGGAAGCGCCGCTCTACCTGGCGGCCTGGAATGCGCTGTTTCCGCCGGACGTGACGCCGGAAGCGCTCGAGCGGGAACAGCAGCTCGCGCGGCTGCTCGAGGCGCGCGCCGCCTTCGGCTTCGGAGAGAACTGCGAGGGCCCGATCACCGATCTGGCGCTCGCCCCGGGCGGCGCCCGCGCGGCCTACGTCGATCGTGCCGGCGGCGTGGTCGACGTCGTGTCGCTCGATCGCCGCGCGCGCCGCGTGGCCCGCATCCCGCTGCCGCCGCTCGCGCTCGCGCAGGGCGCCGTGGATACGCGGCGGCTCGCGTGGACAGCAGCGAACGAGCTCGTGCTCTGGGAGCCGGCCAGCCGCCTGGATCGCAGCCGATCTCTCTCCCTGCTCTCGGCCAGCGGCGGTCCGCCGCAGGTCGTGTGGAGCGCGGGCCACGGCAGTGCGTCCGCGCCGAGCGGAGGCTTCGCGCGGCCAACCGCTTCCCGACAGCCGCTCGATCCGGCGGATCTGAACGACGAGGGCGACGCGCTCTGGCTCGGGCGAGCCTTTGCCTTGCGGCGCAGCCTGGATGCCGAGCGCGGGCTCACCAGCGATCTCTTGCACATCACCGAAGAGGACGGACAGACGCGCGAGATTGCGCTGCCCGGCGAGGCGTGCGGTCCGCGCGGGCAGTTCGGCCGGCCTCACTATCGCATCGCCGCAGACGCGCGCACGGCACTGGATTTGCGCCACGTGCGCGGTGCGTGCCACGCGGTGGCCATCGACCTCGAGACGGGCGCCTGGGGCGTGCTGGACACCTCGGCGGGCGCAGCCAGCTGCCGCGAGGCGCGCCGGATTCCCACCTCGGAGCTGCGCGTCGCCTTGCGCGGCTACGCGCGAGAAATCGACTCGGCGCTGGCCAGAGCGGGCGCCGATCCCGACGCGGCCTTCGTGCTCGAGCTCGAAGCCGACGGCAGCGCCCGTGCTGTCTCGCGCAGCTACGAGGGCGAGACGCGCAGCGCGCCGCTGCCGCCGTTCCCGATCGCGACACCGCTGCGCCGCATCGACATCACCGCGCTCGGCGGGGGCGCGCCGCGCGATCCGACACCGGCAATGCAGTCGCTGCCCGACGCCATCGAGCCGCTGTAGCCACGCGCGATCGAACGCTTCCAGCGCAACCCAGCGCGGGGGCCGCGCCGCGTCGGCAGGAGCACGGAACTCCTGCCGACGCCAGCGACGGCTCAGGCCTGCGCTTCGACCGCCTCGGGAGCCGCGGCCTCGGCTTCCTGGGTCCGCGCGCGCACCGGCCGCTTGAGGCCGTGGTGGGCGTAGACGGCGTCGGCCAGGCGCTCGCACACGTCCGGGTTGTCGAGCAGGAAGCGCCGCGCGTTCTCGCGGCCCTGGCCGATGCGCTCGTCGGCGTAGGCGTACCAGGCGCCGCTCTTCTCCACGAGGCCCGCCTCCACGCCGAGATCGAGCAGATCGCCCTCCCGCGAGATGCCCTGGTTGTAGAGGATGTCGAACTCGGCCTGACGGAAGGGCGGCGCCACCTTGTTCTTCACCACCTTCACGCGCGTGCGGTTGCCCACCACCTCGTCGCCGTCCTTGAGCGCGGCGATGCGGCGCACGTCGATCCGCACCGAGGCGTAGAACTTGAGCGCGTTGCCGCCCGTGGTGGTCTCGGGGTTGCCGAACATCACGCCGATCTTCATGCGGATCTGATTGATGAAGATGACGGTGGCGTTCGACTTCGAAACCGTACCGGTGAGCTTGCGCAGCGCCTGACTCATGAGGCGCGCGTGCAGGCCCACGTGGCTGTCGCCCATCTCGCCCTCGATCTCGGCGCGCGGCGTGAGCGCCGCCACCGAGTCGACCACGACCAGGTCGATGGCGCCCGAGCGCAGCAACACGTCGACGATCTCGAGCGCCTGCTCGCCGGTATCCGGCTGGGAGACCAGCAGATCCTCGACCTTCACACCGAGGCGCCGCGCGTAGCCGACGTCGAGCGCGTGCTCGGCATCCACGAAGGCGGCCACGCCGCCGCAGCGCTGGATCTCAGCCACCGCGTGCAGCGAGAGCGTGGTCTTGCCGCTGGACTCGGGGCCGTAGATCTCCACGACGCGCCCGCGCGGCAGCCCCCCGATGCCGAGGGCCAGATCGAGGCTCGGCGAGCCACTCGAGAAGGCATCGACCTCGCGATTGATGGCGTCCTCCGTCATGGTGAGGATCGCTCCCTTGCCGAACTGCTTCTCGATGGTGGACACCGCCAGCGCGATGGCCTTCTCCTTGTTCGCTTCCAAGCCCACCGCGCTCTTGCCACGCGTTGCTTCCGGACGACTCGTACCGTTGCCTCGGCTCTTCAATGCCATGTCCCTTCTTTGCCTCCAGTGGATTCCTTCGAATCCGTGTTCGTGTTCAGGGGTGATCCGATCCGCCCGCTGCACCCAGCGGCGCGCATTCGAGCGGCGTGTACCTCGCGCCGGAGCGCTGAAGCTCGCTGCGGAAGAGCACGGCCTCCGTCACGCTCCAAGCTTCGGTCTCGCCTGTGTCAGACCCGGTCACGTCGAGGCGCCGCGCCGAGCGTTTCGCCACGCGCCCGAGCGTGAGGTGCGCGTGAAAGGGGCGCGCTTCCGGCGGGAAACCGGCCGCCACCACGCCGCGCTCGACCGCGTCGGCCAGGCTCTCGACCGGCACCGGCGGCTCCAGACCCAGCGCGACCACCCGCGGGTGTCGTTCGGAGGGAAACCAGCCGGTGCTGCCGAGTCGCAGGCAGAACGGGCCGACACGCCTCGTCTCGGCGCGCACGCAGCACATCAGGTCGGGCACGCGCGCGGGGTCCACGTTGCCGAGGAAGCGCAGCGTCACGTGCAGATTCTCCTCTCGAACCCAGCGCACCCCATCGCCGCCGGGGCGGGCAGACAACGCGCGCGTACAGGCTGCGGCGGCGCGGCGCGGCGCGGCGTCGAGCGCCAGCGCGAAGAACGCCCGGATTCGCGCACCCGACCGCTCGTGCTCACGCTGTGCGTCCCGGTTGGGATCCACCACCCCTCCTCCGCAGCAGGCTCGGGCCCACCAGCTCCACTCCGAGCAGCCGGCGGCGCACCCAATCGAGCGCCACCTGGGCGGTGAGCAGACGATGCCGTGAGCGGTCGAGCGGAAACACGAACCGATCGACGTGGATGCCCGCGGCGTCGGCCAGCGCCACGTACACGAGACCGACCGGCTCTTCCGGTGTGCCGCCTCCCGGCCCCGAGATGCCCGTCGTCGCCAGGCCCAGATCGGCGCCGAAGCGCGCGCGCACGCCTTCGGCCATGGCGCGGGCGACCCCCTCGGAGACGGCGCCGTGGGCGGCGAGCTCGGCTTCGGGCACGCCGAGCAGCGACCGCTTGGCCGCGTCGGCGTAGGCCACCACACCACCCAGGAAGACCTCCGAGGCGCCGGGAACCTCGGTGACGCGCTGCGCCACGAGTCCCCCCGTACACGATTCAGCGACCGCCAGACTGCGTCGGTGCTCGCGAAGCAGGCGCACCACCACGACCTCGAGCGTCTCGTCGCCCTCGCCGTAGACGAGCGGGCCGAGTCGCTCGCGGATGCTCTCGCAGACCCGCGCGAGACACGCCTCCGCCTGCTCGGCGCTCTCGGCGCGGGCCACGGGGCGCAGGAAGTTGTCGGGAAAGGCGGTGCGGAACCCGAGCGTCACCTCGCCCGTGGCGGCGATGTCCTTCAACGTGTCGTCGAGCGATGACTCACCCATGCCGAAGGTGCGCAACAAGGTCGTGCGCATGGCGCGTCGCCCGGGCGCCAGACGCCGCTCGACGCGCGGCAGAACCTGCTCGTCCATCATGCGGTTCAGCTCGCGCGGCACACCGGGCATGCAGAAGAACGTGGCCTTTCCCTCGCGGAGCGTGAAGCCCGGCGCCGTGCCGATGGGATTGGGGAGCACCTCGGCGCCTTCGGGAAAGTCGGCCTGCTTGGCGTTGTTCTCGGTCATCTCGCGGCCCAGCCGCTCGAAGAAGGCGCGGATGCTGGTGAGTGCGCCGGCGTCGCGCACGAGCGCGCGACCGAAGCTGCGGGCCAGCACCTGCGCGGTGAGGTCGTCGCGCGTCGGACCGAGGCCACCGGAGACCAGGATCACGTCGCTGCGCTCGGCAGCGCGGCGAAACGCATCCGTCATGTCCGCCGGATCGTCGCGCACCGAAGTCTGGTAGTGGGTCTCGACATCGAGGCGCAGCAGACGGTCGGCGAGAAATGCCTTGTTGGAGTCGACGATCTCGCCGCGCAGGAGCTCGTCGCCGATCGTGAGGATCTCGGCCTTCACGCCGGGGCGCCCACGGCAGAAGACGCCCAGAGCAGCAGGGTCAACGCGGCGGCGGCGAGCACAGCGGCGGCCACGTCGTCGAGCATCACGCCGAGTCCACCCGAAATATGGCGCTCGAGCCAGCGCACGGGGCCCGGCTTCCAGATGTCGAAGCAGCGGAACAGCGCGAATCCGGTGGCGATCAGCACGAGCCGCTGCAGTCGCGAAGCGGACGGGGCGAGCAGAAGGGGTGCCAGCGCTAGCAGCTGGCCCACGACCTCGTCGATGACGATGCGGCCATCGTCGCGGCCGCCGAAGATCCGCTCCGCCGCGCCGGCCGCGGCGACACCCGCGGCAAACAGGGTCAGTAGCGCGATTGCGTAGGCCGCGGGGCCGAGCGCGGCAATCGGAAGAAAGAGCAGCACGGCCAGCGCGGATCCGAACGTACCGGGCGCCACGGGTGCGCAGCCGACGCCGCCCGCCGTCGCCAGCAGCAGGGCGAGGCGGCTCCGCCCGCCCGGCGCGGTACCGGGTGCGAGAGCCCCTGTCCGCTCGCGCGGCATCTTCCCCGTGTCCCCGATCGTGATCAGCTCCATCGCGTTCGTGTTCGCAAGCTCGAGGCGTGTTCCGCCGGTCCGGGCACGCACCAGGCGGCGCTCGCAACCCGGACGCTCGGCGCTTCGCCACGGGAAACGACCGCGCGGGCGTCATTCGAAGCCGATGCCGATCGGATGATCTGTCGATCCGGGGACCGGCAGCCCACGCGGCGCTCCAGGGCGCAGTGAGGTCCCGCGCTTCCGCGCGTTTCTCGTCTGCTCCGCCTCTGGCCGCGACCCGGAGGAGGCCGCGGCGCGAGCCGACGCTCGTCCGGGGGGAGGCCGGGCGCCGAGCGCAGAGTACCCCCTGGCGCGGCACCCAGTCAATGAAATCCGAGCGAAAAAATGGAGAAAATGGTGCTGGAACTGACTGAATTCGCGCCAACTTCCGATCAGGAGCGCGCTACGTTGCTGCATCATGACTGGCCCCGTTCTCGGACTCGATCTCGGCACGCGTCGCATCGGCCTGGCGGTCTCGGATCTGGCCGGCAGCATTGCGTTCCCGGCCGGCCATCTGGCGCGTCGGGATCTTGCGCACGACCTGGAGGCGCTGCGCGCGCTCGCCGCGGAGCGTGGGATCTCACGCATCGTGGTCGGCCTGCCGCTGCATCTGGACGGACGCAGCGGAGAGGCGGCCCAGGCGGCGCGCACGTTTGCAAGGGCGTTGGAGGCTGCCATCGGGCTGCCCGTGGACCTGTTCGACGAGCGCTGGACCAGCGTGGAAGCCGAGCGGGCGCTGCGCGGAGCGCCCCGCCGACGGCGCGCGCGCAGAAAGGACGTGCTGGACGCCATGGCGGCGACGTTGATGCTACGCACCTACCTCGAGACTCGGCGGGCGCCTGTGGCTCCCGAGGAGGAGACCTGATGCGCCGCCTGACGATGGCACTCGTGGCACTGCTCGTGGCGGGAGGGGCGCTGACGTTCCTCGCCGTGCGGCAGCTCGCGCCCGTGGCCGAGGAGGCGCCCGAGGTGCTGTTCGTGGTCGAGCGCGGCGACTCGCTCGCGCGCGTGGCGCAGAAGCTCGAGCGCGAGGGTCTGGTGCGGAACGCGGCGGTGGTGAAGTGGCTCGCCCGCCTGCGCGGTCTCGCCTCGAAGCTGCATGCGGGCGAGTATCGCTTCGCCGCTTCGCTCGCCCCGGGCGCCATGCTCGAGCGCATCGCAGCCGGCCGGGTCGCGACCCACGAGGTGTCGTTGCCCGAAGGCTTCACGGCGGCGCAGATCGGTGAGCGCCTGGCGGCTCACGGCATCGTCGATGCGGCGGCCTTCGCGGCCGCCGTGCAAGACGCGGAGCTGGCAGCGCAGCTGGCTGTCCCGGCGGCGGGCCTCGAGGGCTACCTGTTCCCGGAGACCTATCGACTGCCGCGCGGGCTCGCCGCAAGCGACGTCGCGCGCATCCTGGTCGAGCAATTCCAGCGCGCCTGGCAGGACCTCGAGCCGGAGGCGCGCGAGCGAGGCCTGGAGATGCACGCGGTCGTGACGCTCGCGTCGATCGTCGAGAAGGAGACCGGCGCACCCGAGGAGCGCCCGCTCATCGCCTCGGTCTTCGCCAATCGCCTCGCGCGAAACATGCGGCTGGAATCCGACCCGACCGTGATCTACGGAATCCCCGACTTCGACGGCAATCTCCAGCGCCGCGACCTGGACGACGCCGCCAATCCGTACAACACCTACCAGATCCAGGGCTTGCCGCCGGGCCCCATCGCGAACCCGGGAATCGACTCGCTGCGCGCCGTCGTGCGGCCGGCGGAAACCGATTATCTCTACTTCGTGTCGAAGAACGACGGGACCCATCAGTTCTCGTCGAGCTACCGCGATCACATCAACGCCGTGAACCGCTTTCAGCGGCGGAGAGCCTCCAAGTGAGCAGCGCTCTCGACCCGCGGGCGTTCTACGCCGAGCGCGTTCCGGACCAGTTCAATCGCGCGCTCGAGGCGCAGCGCACTTCGGGCGCGGGGGGGGATGCGATCTACCGCGAGATGCGGGCCGTCGACGCGACGATCCGGATCGACGTCGAGGGCGAGCAGGGCGGAACCTTCTATCTCAACATCGACCACGGAGAGATGCGCGGGGAGGATTCGCCTGCCCACCCCCCCTTCGTGACCCTGATGCAGGATCGGCGAGCGTTCGAAATGCTCGCGGGCGAGGTCGGCGATTCGGCGTTGGGCGCGCTCGGCGGACTCGCGGGCCTCTCGGGAGACCTGAAGCTCACGCGCCGCAGCATCGAGGCGTTCGCCTGCGTGAATGGTCTCATCCAGATCGAGATCAGCGGCGAGGGCGGCTTTGCGCTGCGCGCCCACTTCGGGGCGAAGCCGATCCCGGACGAGCCCGACGCGCGGGTGCGCATGAGCGAGTCGACGTATCGGGACTTGCGAAGCGGTCGGACCGATCTTCAGGCGGCGTTCATGAATCTGCAGCTCGCGATCGAGGGCGACCTGAAGCTGGCGATGCGGGCCGCGCTCGCCGCGCTGGGGCACGACTGAATGTCCTCGCGAGCGAGGCGATCCGGATGGCTCTTGCTGATCGCCGCCTTGCTCTGCAGTGGCGCAGCGAGCTGCCGAGACGACCGGTCGGCGGAAGACGCTCGCCCCTCCTTCTTGCTGGTGGTGGTCGACACGCTGCGCGCGGATGCGGTCTCCAGCTACGGCGCCGTGGAAGGCACGACCCCGCATCTGGATGCTTTGGCCTCCGAGGGCGTTCGCTACGAGCGGGCCTACGCGCCCGCCCCTTGGACGCTTCCCTCCCACGCGACGATCTTCACCGGGCTCGGACCGGAGCAGCACGGCGTCGGCATCCAGGGCCTGATGGTGCTGCCCGACGCGTGGATCACGCTGGCAGAACGGACTCGGGACCTCGGCTACGAGACCATCGGCCTCGCGGAAAACCCGGTGCTCAGCTCGCCCTTCGGCTTCGATCAGGGGTTCAGCACCTGGGTCGCGCAATCCGTGGAAGCGACCCTGGCGCAGCAGATGGGCCAGCCGCACCAGGAGCTCGACGTCCTGGCACTTCTGTCGAAATGGAAAGCGGCGCGCTCGAACGACAAACCCTTCTTCCTGTTCGTGAACCTCATGGAGCCGCACGACCCGTACACGGTTCGCGACGTCAACCGCTTCGTTCCAGACGGGGCGGATCCGACCCGCGTGCGCAGCGGCGGCTCGGGCTGGGGCGTGGCGGCCTCGGCCGGCATGTGTGATCTCCTGCCGTCACGCGCGGAGCTCGAGATCCTCCGCGGCCTCTACCTCGGCGACGTGGCGGAAGCCGACGCGAGGCTCGGAGCCATTCACGCGCTGGCATCACAGGCTGCGCAGCATCGGCCCCTCGTAACCATCGTCACTTCGGACCATGGAGAACACCTGGGCGAACATCGGCTGCTGGGTCACGAGTACAGCCTGCGCAACGTGCTCTTGAGCGTTCCCCTCGTGGTGCATGGACTCCCCGGCGTCGACCCCGGTGTCATCGATGCACCCGTCGAGCTCGCCGACATCGTGCCCTCCGTGCTCCAGTGGATCGGCAGCGTGATCCCCGAAGATCTGCCGGGCCGCCCCCTGCCGCTCTCACCCGATGCGGCGCCCAGCCCGCGCACGCTGGTCGCGGCGTTCACCGACACCCCGCTGGTTCCGCCAGAGCAGTACAAGAGCTCGCTCAGTCAGGAGGGAATGGAGGACCGCGCGCGCTACGCGTGCAAGCCCGGGGACCGCGTCTTCGGGGACATCATTTCCGTCACGCGCTTTCCGTTCAAGCTGATCTGGTACGAGACCGGCGAGCCGGAGCTCTACGATCTGCGCTGGGATTCGAGGGAGCTCTCCGACCTCGCCCAATACGAGAGCGATCGGATCGCGAAGATGCTTCCGGAAATCGCGAATCTGCGCCGGAGGACCTCACTCGCGCCGTCGGCCGAGAAGCGCGGCGAAGTCGATCCCCGGGTTCTGGAAATCCTGCGCAGCCTCGGATACGTGGAGGATCCGCGGCATGCGGGTCCCGACGCGCCTTGACGCGTCGCGACGCCGGCATCGGCGGCGTTCGTGCATCCGGCGTTCTCAGACGAGCGCGACGTCCTTGAGCAGCGCCAGATTGTCCAGCGCCTTGCCGGCTCCGTGCACGACGGCGGAGAAGGGGTCGTCGCTGCGCAGGATGGGAAGCTTGGTCTCCTGGCGCAGGACGTGATCGAAATCTCGCAGCAGGGAGCCACCGCCCACGAGCATGATGCCGCGGTCCACGATATCCGCGGCGAGCTCGGGCGGCGTCTTCTCGAGCGTCAGGTGCACCGTCTCGACGATCGAGTGGATCGGCTCGACCAACGCCTCCGCGATCTCCTCGCTGGTCGCAACCACCACCTTGGGAATGCCGGCCACCAGGTCCCGGCCCTTGATCTCCATGCTCTGGGACGTGCCCTGAGGCGATGCGCTGGCGATGGTGATCTTGACCAGCTCGGCCGTGCGCTCCCCGATCAGCATGTTGTACTTGCGCTTGACGTAGTTGATGATCGCCTCGTCCATCTTGTCGCCGCCGCAGCGAATCGAGCTGGAAGTGACGATTCCCGAGAGGGAGATGACGGCGACGTCGGTGGTTCCGCCGCCGATGTCGACGACCATGTTGCCGGTGGGCGCCGTGACGTCGAGACCGGCGCCGATCGCTGCGGCCATCGGCTCCTCGATCAGATAGACCTCGCGCGCGCCGGCTGAAAGCGCGGACTCCCGTACCGCGCGCTTCTCCACGCTGGTGATGCACGGAGGCACGCAGATCACGATGCGCGGCCTGAGCAGCTTGCCGCGGTTGTGTGCACGCTGGATGAAGTAGCGAAGCATGGCCTCCGTGATCTCGAAATCCGCGATCACGCCGTCCTTGATCGGACGGATGGCGCGCACGTCACCCGGCGTGCGGCCGAGCATCTCCTTCGCCTCGAAGCCGACCGCCATCACGCGGTCGCCCCGCCCGTTTTCGTCCCGGGTGACCGCCACGACGCTCGGCTCGGAACACACGAGGCCCTTGCCGTGCACATAGACGAGGGTATTGGCGGTTCCGAGGTCGATCGCGAGATCGTGAGAGAAGAGTCCGGCGATCGGGTCGAGAAACATAGGCCGTCCTTCCGATGGCGCGGATGCCGCGGGGTTCGGAATGCGTATCGGCGTTGGGCGAAAGAAGTTGAGCGGAAGCTTCCGCTTGAGGAGGAAATGCGCCGCTGAGTGGCGGGCGGCGCGGGCGGAACCCCGATCGCGCGGCTACGGCCCTTCGTCCGGCGTCGCATCCGACGCGCGGTCGGCGCTCACCAGCTCCTGGAGAGCCGTCAGCTGCTCGAGGACGCTGCCGATCGAATCCCGCACCCGATCCATTTGCATCTCGTAGAGGTCGAGTTGCCGGTCGGCTTCCGCGAGCTGAGCCTCTAGGCTCTCCACCTGGTCGCCGAGCGCGGCGACGCGCCGCGTCTGGACCCCGAGCGCCAGCGCCGCGAGCAGAAGCAGCAGCAGGGCCACGATCGCGAGCAGCCGCGGCGCTCCAGCCAGAGGCCGCCGCCGGGCGGACGAGGGCCGGGGGGTATCTCCGCCGGGCGGCACCGCCGTCAGCCTGGGGCGACTCGCATCGGCGACGTTCGCATCCGGCATCTCGAAGTCTCCTCCCGCTGCGCCCCGGCTCGGTCCGGGAATCCTGTGGAATCCGTCCGACGCGTCCCGGACTGCGTTCGCGCACCGCTGCGCGAAGCGCGCCGCGCGGAGCTAGGACTGGATGACCAGCTTCGAGAGACTGGTCTTGCGGAGATTCGTCTTCTGGATGGTGCGGACCAGCTCCGCCACCTTCTCGATGTCCGTCTCGAAGGGATTGTTGCAGATCACTCGGACGTTGAGCAGATTGCCGAGGCGTATATTCGACCAGTCCAGGTCGTACTGGATCGAATTCTGTCGCGCGAGCTTGATGAACTCTCCGCGCATTCGCGCCCGCGTGTCGTGGGGCGGTTCCGTCTTCGCTTTGATGATCTCTTCGTCATCCAGCACCCGCTCGACCATACCGCTGCGCTCGAGCAGATAATAGAGGCCCCGGTTCAGCCGGAGGTCGTGATACTGCAGATCCAGCATGAAGACGCGCGGGTCGTTCCACGTGGTGTCGTTCCGATCGATGTAGGACTGGATCATCGATCGCTTGATCACCCAGTCGATCTCTCGTTTCAGCTTGTCGGGATCGGTATTGAGGCAGTCGAGCACGTGCTGCCACATCTCGACGGAGGTGCGCAGCTCCTCGCTCACCGGATACTGCTCGATGTACTTCTGTGCCATCTCGCAGTACTCCATCTGGATCTCGATCGGCGAGTACTCGCGGCCGTTGTCCAGACGGAGCTTGCGCTTGCAGGTGGTGTCGTAGGAGATGTCCTTGATCGCCTTCACCGGATTGCGCAGGGTGAAGTCCTGGTTGACGTAGTTGTCCTCGATCATCTGAAGAACGACCGCACAGGCTCCGATCTTCAGGAAGTTCGTGTACTCCGACATGTTCGAGTCGCCGACGATGACGTGCAGGCGGCGGTACTTCTCGCGGTCGGCGTGCGGCTCGTCGCGCGTATTGATGATCGACCGGTCGTTCGTCGTGGTACCGGAAATCTTCTGGTAGATGTGCTGCGCGCGCTGACTGATGCAGTAGTGGATGCCGTCCTGCGTCTGGAAGACCTTGCCGGCGCCGGTGTAGATCTGGCGGGTGACGAGGAACGGAATCAGCTGTTCCGCGAGATAATAGAAATCGACATCCCGATCGACGAGATAGTTCTCGTGGCAGCCGTAGCTGTTGCCGACGAAATCGGTGTTGTTCTTGAAGATGGAGAGCTTCCCGGCGATCCGCTCGTCGCGGATCTTCTCCTCGGCGAACAACTGGAGATCTTCGAGGATGCGCTCACCGGCCTTGTCGTAGACGATCAGCTGGCGCGGCGACGCGCACTCGGGCGTCGCGTACTCCGGGTGGCAGCCGGTGTCCTGATAGAAACGCGCGCCGTTCTCGAGGAAGACGTTGAGGAAGTGCTCCGTGGTGATCAGCTTCTCGAAGAGGAAGCGAATCGCCTTCTCGACCGGCAGCGTCTTCCTTCCCTCCGGGGTAAAGATGATGCCGTACTCGGTCTCGATTCCGTAGATGCGTTTTTGCACCCAATTCGACCTTCCGCCCAGGGCTAGGCGTTCAAGTACTCCCTCACTTCATCGGTGCTCAGTCGCCTGAACTTTCGACCGATCCGCGCCTTCTCGAGCAAGCACACCTCCAAATTCTCCGGTGCGACTGCAATCTGCCCCTCGGCAGCGCGCTGCAGCGCAGAGCGTCCCAAGCGCAGCGCATCCCCTAGGGGCATCTCCGACTTGTACTGCCCCTTGAGGAACGTGGTCAGCTCGTCCGCGGAGCCTCCGATCACACAGTAGCCCTCGGCGTCGCTGATGCTGCCGTCGAACTGGACGCGATAGATCGCGTTGCGCTCGTGCCCCGCGAGCTCCGGGTCGCCCACTTCGACCACGATGACCTCGACCTCGAGCGGCTTGAGCTCCCGGGTGAAGACATCTCCCATCGCCTGCGAGTAGGCATTCGCGAGACTCCTGGCGCGAACGTCGTCCCGGCTGTACGCGTAGCCCTTCACATCCGCATAACGCACGCCGATCTTTCGCAGCTGGTCGAACTCGCTGAACTTGCCGACGCCGGCGAAGGCGATGCGGTCGTAGATCTCGCCGATCTTCGAGAGCGTCGAGGGGTTCTCCGCCATCAGGAGAATGCCGCCCTCGTATTCGAGCGTGATGCTGGACTTGCCGCGGCCGATGCCCTTGCGGGCATACTCGGCCTTGTCCTGCATGACCTGCTCAGGCGACACATAGAACGGTATGCTCATGCTCCACCCCGCTCGGCGCGGCTGCGCAAGACGTTCTCGTAGGTCGAGCGGAGTTCGTCTTCTCTCACCTGTTCGATGCCGCGCTCCGAACAGACGATCACCGTCGGGAAGATGCGGCGCAACGTGTCGATGCCGCCCGTGCCTCGGTCCTCGTCGGCCGCGTCCGTGAGTGCCTGGATCGCGATCTCGACGGCCTCGGGCCTGCCGGCCCCGGCTCGGTGGGACTTCTTCAGCGACTCGCGCGCATAGACGCCGCCTGAGCCCGTCGCCTCGAACTCGGCCTCCTCGTAGCGACCACCCGTCACGTCGAATTTCCAGAGCCGGCCCTGCCTGCGCCGCAGGTCGTAGCCGGCAAACAGCGGCACGACCACGAGACCCTGCATCGCAGCCGGAAGGTTGGCGCGAATCATCTGCGACAGCTTGTTCGCCTTGCCGTCGATCTCGAGTCCCTCGCCCTCGATCTTTTCGTAGTGCTCGAGCTCGACGCGCATGATGCGCGCCATTTCGATGGCGGGCCCCGCCGCCCCCGCGATGGCCATCATCGAGTACGCGTCCGTCGCATAGACCTTCTGGATGTCACGAGAGGCCACGCGCATCCCCTCGGTCGCGAGCCGGTCCCCGGCAACCAGGACGCCCTCCGCGTACTTGAAGGCGAGAACGGTGGTGCCGTGCGGCACGGACAGCGCGTCGCGTCCCTCGCGCGCGAAGCCGCCCCAGTCCAGCCTGTACTGGGGATAATCGACATGCAACAGCTCGGAAAAGCTCGATCCCTGATATCCGCCGCCGAACCCCTCGAACTTCAAGCCCGAATCCCTTCTCCGGCGCGGCGACTACTCGCCACCCCGCTGTACGTAGTTCTTGACGAATTCTTCCGCGTTCTCTTCCAGCACCTCGTCGATCTCGTCGACGAGCGCATCCATGTCTTCTTTG
>Ga0224512_10003079_pt1 | contig 14850 bp, 14 predicted proteins | sample SF_May12_sed_USG_4_FD_169103 | JGI IMG/M metagenome (GOLD analysis project Ga0224512, IMG submission 169103) | Sediment microbial communities from San Francisco Bay, California, United States - SF_May12_sed_USGS_13 | ecosystem: Environmental > Aquatic > Marine > Sediment | place: USA...
CGCGCGGGGTCGGTTCGGTGGACGCCCCAGTGGACGCCCCAGTGGACGCCCCAGTGGACGCCCCAGCGGACCCAGCAGTGGATGGCGCCACCAGGAGCGTCGGCAGGGTCTCGGCGCCTTGGTCCGGCGCCTCGGGCCGGTCCACGGCTCGACCGGCCCCACCGGCATCGGCCGCCGCGCTCGGCAGCGCCACCAGGGCGGCACGGGTGTCGCCGAGCGCCGAGTGGCCCGCCGGCAGGTTCTGCTCGCGCAGGGTCAAGGCCTGCTGCAATGCGTGCCGGGCCTCTTGGCTCCGGCCCTGGGCCAAATAGATCCGGCCCAGTTCGTCCAAGGCCTGCGCCAGGTGCAGCTCGCCGGCCCCGCCGATTGCCCGCCACACGCCGAGAGCCTGCACCAGCAGCGGTTCCGCCTGCTCGGTCTCGCCCGTCTCGGCCAGAACGTCCGCCAAGGCGTTCAGGGTTAGCCCGCGTCGTGGGTCCAGCGCCTCGAAGCCGGCCGCCGCCTCGAGCGCCGCTTCGTAGCGGGCGCGCGCCTCGACAAGTTTGCCCTGCCTGGCGGCGGAGCCGCCGGCCGCCATCTGCGCCTGCCACCGGGCCACTTGGCCCTGCGCCTGAGTCGCCGGCAGGGCCAGGCACAGCAAGGCTGCGATGAGCAGTCCCGTCCGCCTCATGATCCCCGTTTTCATTTCTCTTTGCATCGAGGCTGTCAGATTTGGCCTGCCGGGTCCAGAGCGGCGATTTGCCCTCGTTCGGCAGCCTTCGATGAGGTAGATGGGGACCATGGCCGGCCATGGAGAGCCCGAGACTTGAGCGCCGATCACCCCCTCCGCCCTCGGCGCGTCGCCGTCATCGGCGCCGGCATTGTTGGCATGTCGGCCGCGCTCTATCTGCAGCGCGACGGCCATGAGGTCACGGTGATCGATCCGCGCGCGCCGGGGGCCGGCACCTCCTTCGGCAATGCCGGCGGGGCGGTCTACACCTCCTGCGCGCCGCTCGCCCTGCCGGGGATCATGAGGCAAGTGCCGGGGATGATGCTGGATCCGCTCGGGCCCATGGTGTTGCGCTGGCGCTACCTGCCGCGCATCGCCCCTTGGCTGATCGAGCTGCTCCGCGCCAGCCGGCCCGAGCGGGTCGAGGCGATCTCCGTCGCGCTCGCCGCGCTGAATCGCGGCGCGCCCACGGCCTGGCGCGAGCTGGCGCGCCAGAGCGGCACCGAGGAGCTGTTGCGCCCGGTCGGCTGGCTCAAGGTCTACGAGACCGAAGCAGGCTTCGCCGCCACCGCGCCCGAGCGGGAGCTCATGACCCGGCGCGGCCAAAAGTTCGAGCTGCTGAACGCCGACGAGCTGCGCCAGCTCGAACCGGGCCTGGCGCCGATCTTCCGCCACGGCTTCTTCGAGCCCGAGGCCGACTTCGTCGCCAACCCGGGCCGCGCCGTCGAGCGCTTCGCCGCGGAATTCGCGCGCCGCGGCGGCCGCATCCTGCGCGACGAGGTCACCGGCTTCGGTCTCCAGGCCGGCCCGCGCCGCGTCGAGACGCTGTCCGGCGGCGTCGAGACTGAGGCCATTGTGCTGGCTGCCGGCGCCTGGTCGCGTGGCCTGGCGCGGCAGCTGGGCGCCCGGGTGCGGCTCGACACCGAGCGCGGCTATCACCTCATGCTGCCGGGCGAGGGCGTGCACCTCGGCCGGCCGACCCGCCACGGCGAGCAGGGCTTCGTGCTCTCGCCCATGGAGCAGGGCATCCGCATCGCCAGCCAGGTCGAGTTTGCCGGCCTCGATGCGCCACCCGACTTCCGCCGCATCCGCGGCCTGCTGCCGCGCGCCAAGCGCATGCTGCCCGGCCTCGATACGACGGAGCGGAGCGCCTGGCTCGGCTTCCGCCCCTCGCTGCCCGATTCTCTGCCGGTGATCGGCCCCGCGCCGCGCCACCCCGACGTCTACCTCGCCTTCGGCCACGGCCCCCTGGGTCTGACCCAGGGCCCGGTCACCGGCCGCATCGTCGCCGACTTGGTGGCCGGCCGCGACCCGGGTCTCGAGCTCACCCCCTATCGGCCAGGTCGGTGATTTTGTCCCGCGCACTTTGACCCAGGTCATGGCCCGCCGGGCGCGCGTGCTGTTGGCTCTGCGCCGGGTTCCATGAGTGGGCGGAGGTCGCCATGGCGAGGGAAGCGAAAGGCAAGGTTGTTCGGCTCGACCCGCGCGCGGCGCCCGCCGCGCCCGAGCCGGCGGCGGTCGAGAATCTTTTCGACAATGCGGATTCGATCGAGGACCTGCAGGGCCTGATCGGCGGCGCGAACCTTGACCGCATGGTTCACGCCCAGTTGGGCCGGATGACCGCCGGGATCTCGCCGGCGGCCCTGCAGCAGGCCTTCGCCGACTGGCTGCTGCACCTTGCCATGGCGCCCGGCAAGCAGGCCGAGCTGCAGCAGAAGGCGGCGCGCAAGTGGATCCGGCTCTGGCTCTACGGCCTGCGCTGTGCCAGCGGCCGGCAGACCGCACCCTGTATCGAGCCCCTGCCGCAGGACAGCCGTTTCGCCGCCGCGGAATGGCAGCAGCCGCCCTTCAACATGATCTACCAGGCCTTCCTGTTGAATCAGCAGTGGTGGCACAACGCCACCACCGGCCTGCGCGGCGTCTCGCGCCACCACGAGGAGGTCGTCTCCTTCGTCGTCCGGCAGCTGCTCGACGTTGTGGCGCCGTCCAACTTCCTGGCCAGCAATCCGGAGCTCATGAAGGCGACCTTCGAGCAGGGCGGCGCCAACCTGCAGCGCGGCGCGACCAACCTGATCGAGGACTGGGAGCGGGCGGTGGCCGGCCGGCGGCCGGTGGGCAGCGAGGGCTTCCGGCCCGGCCGCGAGATCGCCGTCACGCCGGGCCAAGTGGTCTACCGCAACCGTCTGATCGAGCTCATCCAGTACGCGCCGGCGACCGATCATGTCCAGCCCGAGCCGGTGCTGATCGTGCCGGCCTGGATCATGAAGTACTACATCCTCGACCTTTCGCCGCAGAACTCCCTGGTGCGCTACCTGGTCGACCAGGGCCACAGCGTTTTCATGATCTCCTGGAAGAACCCGCGCGCGGAGGACCGCGACCTCTCCATGGACGACTACCGCCGCCTGGGCGTTATGGCGGCGCTCGACGCGGTCTCGGCCATCGTCCCGGAGCGACGGGTGCAGGCCGTGGGCTACTGTCTCGGCGGCACTCTGCTGGCGATTGCTGCGGCGGCCATGGCGCGCAACGGCGACCGGCGGTTCGCGACCACGACCCTGCTCGCGGCCCAGACCGATTTCAACGAGGCCGGCGAGCTCATGCTGTTCATAGACGACAGCCAGATCGCCTATCTCGAGGACATTATGTGGGAGCAGGGCTATCTCGACACCAAGCAGATGGCCGGCGCCTTCCAGTTGCTGCGGTCCAACGACCTCATCTGGTCGCGCATGCTGCGCGACTACCTCTTGGGCGCACGCGAGCCCATGACCGATCTCATGGCCTGGAACAGTGACGCGACGCGCCTGCCTTATAGCATGCACGCGGAATACCTGCGCCGGCTGTTCCTGCGCGACGAGTTGGCCGAGGGGCGCTTCGAGGTCGACGGCCGGCCGGTCTCGCTGGGCGACATCGAGGTGCCGATCTTCGCTGTCGGCACCGAGCGCGACCACGTCGCGCCCTGGCGCTCGGTCTACAAGATCAACCTCCTGGCCGACGCGCCGGTCACCTTCCTCCTGACCAATGGCGGCCACAATGCCGGCATCGTGAGCGAGCCCGGCCACCCGCGGCGGCACTACCGCACGTCGACCCGGGCGCCCGACGCGCACTACCAGGATCCGGAGACCTGGCAGGCCGCGACGCCTTGCCGGGACGGATCCTGGTGGCCGGAATGGGCCGCTTGGCTGGCCGATCACGCGGGGTCGCGGGACGCCGCGCCACCCGCCATGGGCGCCCCCGACGCCGGCTATCCTTCGCTCGGTGCCGCGCCCGGCACCTACGTCCTGCAGCCTTAGGGTCTGGAAGGAAATTATCGATGGGTTTGGTCGCGGCGCAATCGGCCCGCCGTTAGGAGCGAGGCGAAAGGACATGCCAGGCATATTCGACGACGAGCGATGCGGCAGCGGGCCCGATTGCGCCCGATCCCCGGGGAAATCCCGGGGGGACGGGGCGAATTTCCGCCAGGGCCGCGTCGCGGACGGCTCATGGGGTCCCACCCCACCGCGCCGCCCGCTCCCAACCCTGGCGGAAATTCGCTCCCGCCAGACGTATCGATAATTTCCTTCCAGACCCTTAGGCTGGGACGTGGGCGCTCCCTAGCCGCGCCCATGGACAAGGGGCTCCGCCCGCCCCATCTTCCCAGGCATGGCTGACGAGGGTTTCGGCAAGGAGGGCTCGACCCTCACCGGGCGGGTGCGGCGCTACGCCAAGGTGGGCAGCTCGGTGGGCGGCCTGGCCGTGCAGCTGGCCGGTGCCCGCGTGTTGGGACGCAGCCTCGACCGGGTGCAGCACTCGGCCGAGCTGAAGCAGGCCCTGGGCGGCCTCAAGGGCCCGCTCATGAAGGCGGCGCAGATTCTGGCCACCATCCCCGACGCCCTGCCCCGGGAGTACGCCGAGGAGCTGCGCCAGCTTCAGTCCAACGCGCCGGCCATGGGCTGGCCCTTCGTGCGCCGACGCATGCGCGCCGAGCTCGGCCCCGAGTGGCGCAAGAGGTTCGCGAGCTTCGAGCACCACGCCGCGGCCGCCGCTTCGCTGGGCCAAGTGCATCGTGCCGTGGATCACGAAGGCCGGGCGCTCGCCTGCAAGCTCCAGTACCCGGACATGCTGTCCACGGTCGAGGCCGACCTTGGCCAGCTCAAGGTCGCTTTTTCCATCTACCGGCGCTACGACCGGGCGATCGACCCCTCGGATATCTACAAGGAGCTGGCCGAACGCCTGCGCGAGGAGCTCGACTACGACCGCGAAGCCGGGCACATGCGGCTCTACCGCGCCATGCTCGCCAAGGAGCCCGGCGTGGAGGTGCCGGAGCCGGTGGCCGAACTCTCGACCGGCCGCCTGCTCACCATGACTTGGCTCGAGGGCACGCCGATCATGGACTTCCTCGCCGGCGCACCCGGGGTCGACAAGCGTAACGAGGCCGCCCACAACATGTTCCGCGCCTGGTACGTGCCCTTCTACGACTACGGCGTGATCCATGGCGACCCGCACCTGGGCAACTACACGCTGGATGGGGACCGCCGGGTCAATCTGCTCGACTTCGGCTGCATCCGGGTCTTCCACCCGTCATTCGTGCGCGGCGTCATCGAGCTCTACAAGGCGATCGAGAGCGGCGACCAGGAACTGGCGGTGCATGCTTACGAGACCTGGGGTTTCAGGAACCTGAGCCGCGAGATGCTGGACGCCCTCAACATCTGGGCCAGCTTCCTCTACGCCCCGTTGCTCGATGACAAGCCGCAGCAGATCCTCGAGGGCCAGAAGGGCTATTACGGCGCCACCGTGGCCGGCAAGGTGCACGCCGAGCTGCGGCGCCTGGGCGGCGTCAAGCCGCCGCGCGAGTTCGTGCTCATGGACCGCGCCGCCATCGGCTTGGGCTCGGTCTTCATGCACCTCAAAGCCGAGATCAACTGGCACCGCCTGTTCCACGAGCTGATCGACGACTTCGACGAAACGGTCGTGGCCAAGCGCCAGAAGGCCGCGCTCAAGAAGGCGGGCGTGCCCCCTGTGGGATAAGGTGGCGGGTAATGCACAGGGTGTTGTTCGAACTTTTCGTTGTCTGGCTCCTGGCGTTCCTGGCCACGACCGCCACACTGCCAGCGGGAGCCGTGGAGAAGGTCCATTTCGAGGCCGCCGTGCTGCCGCCGAGCCCGCTGCGGCTGCGACTCGCCGAGCAACAGGGCATCGCGCTCGAGCCGGAGCTGCCGGCGCCGCTTTGGGGCTATCTCGACAAGCCGGCGGGCCAGGGGCCCTTTCCTGCGGTCGTGATCCTGCACGGCTGCGACGGCCTGCCGCCGGGCGGCCCGCCCTCGACCGCCTGGCTGACCGAGCAGGGCTACGTCACGCTGATGGTCGACAGCCTGGGCCCGCGCAACTTGGAGAGCGGCTGTTTCGGCGACATCGGCGCCGCCGAACGGGTGCTCGATGCCTATGGCGCGGCCGCCTATCTAAGCGGCCTGCCCTTCGTCGAAGGCGAGCCTCTCGCGGTCATGGGCTGGTCCCAGGGCGGCTCCACGGCGCTCGACGCCGTCATCGAAGAGGGCATCGGCCGGCCCCTTGGCCGGCCGTTCCGCGCGGCGGTGGCGGTCTCGCCCTGGTGCGGCTACGCCAAGGCGCTCTACGCGCCAATCCTGATTCTGAGCGGCGAGGCGGACGAATGGACCCCGGCCCGCTTCTGCCGCAGGACTGTCGAGGCGCTGCCGGCCCACTCCGCGCCGGCGGAAATCGTGGTCTATCCCGGCGTCCACTATGGCTTCACGGCACCCGAGCTTGCCGAAGGGCGCTATTTCGACGCCGGGAACCGCCGCTTCTGGCTGCAGTACGACGACGAGGCGGCGCGGGACGCCCTGGCCCGAGCCAGGACGTTCCTCGCCGGGCATCTGAACTAAGGGTCTGGAACGGAATTATCCTCTTTCGGTGCCGAATAGCGCAGCACCATGTCGCGCATCGTGACGATGCCGGTGAGCGTGCCCTTCTCGGTGACCAGCCCGCGCGAAATCCCGAAACGGGCGAGCAGGCGAATCGCATACTTGATGTCCATGTCGCAGTCGACGGTCAGCACCGGCTTGGACATGATCTCGTACACGTTGACCCGCTTTGGGCTGAGGTCCGGAGCGATCACCTTCGCGGCGATGTCGTGCACCACGACCAGGCCGTACTCGTCGCCCTCGTGGCGCCGGTCGATGACCAGCGAGCTGATGCGGTCTTGGCGCATCAATTCGATTGCCTCCTGGACCGTTGCCAGGCGGTCGATCACCTTGGGCGAGGGGGTCATGACCTCGCTCACGCGGGTGTAGCTGTTTTCGCTCATATTTCCTCCTCGATCTCGCTGGAGATGGTGCCGATCTGCGAGGACAGCCCCACGGCGTCCTCGATGTCGACCTGGAAGGCGATCCCGGTTCCGGGGGTCTCGTCGAATTCGCAGGCCTTGGCGATGGCCTCGATGATGCGCCGGCTCAAGTGGGCTTCGACCAGCAGCAGAACCATGTCGCGTTGGGCCTCCAGATCGAGTCCAAAGAAGGTCTTGGCCGGCTTCAAGCCCTCGCCGCGGGCGCTGGTGATCACTGTGGCGCCGGTTGCGCCACCCTCGCGCGCGGTCTTCAGCACGGTCCCCGTCTGGTGGTCGTCGACCAGGGCAACGATCAGCTTGAACTTCATTTCTTGTCTTCCTCCTCAGAGGCCCGCCTGCGCGACCACCACTGGCTCATTTGGGCATAGCCCATCACGGTGATCATGGGAAACAGGCTGGCAAAGGCGATCAGGCCGAAGCCGTCGATGATCGGGCTGCGTCCGGGGATGTGCGTGGCCAGTCCAAGGCCGAGCGCCGTGACCAGCGGCACCGTGACCATGGAGGTCGTCACGCCGCCCGAATCGTAGGCCAGCGGAACGATCGCGCGTGGCGCGATGGTGGTCTGGGCGACGACCACGATATAGCCGGCGATAATATAGTATGGCAGCGGCGTGCCGGTGACGATCCGGAAGGTGCCCAGCGCCACCCCGAGCGCGACGCCGAGGGCGACCGCGATCCTGAGGCCCCAGGGCCGCAAGGCCTGGCCGGATACCTCGCTGGCCTTCATGGCGACCGCAAGCAGGGAGGGCTCCGCCACCGTGGTGGAAAACCCGATGGCCGCCGCGAAGACATAGATCCAGCCGTAGTCGCGCCAATCGATCGCCAGGCCGCCGCCGGCCGCGGCCAGGTTCTCGAAGGCGTGGGCCGTCAGCTGCTCGGCCATGATCCTGCCGAGCGGGAACAGCGCCTGCTCCAGGCCGACCAGGAAGAGCGCTAGGCCGAGCACGGCATAGCCGAAGCCGATCGCCAGGCGGAGGGGATTGGCCGGCCGGCGGCGCAGCACCAGGAGCTGAAAGCCGAGCAGGATCGCCGCGATCGGCAGGACGTCGAAGACCGTCGTCCAGAGAGTCCCCGCGATATGCGTGAGCCAGACCATCGCGCCTCACAGCACCATGCCGTAGGCCAGCACGAAGATGATCGGCGACAAGCTGGCAAAGGCGATCAGGCCGAAGCCGTCGATCAAGGGATTGCGCCCGCGGATCGCGCTGGCGAGGCCGACGCCGAGCGCTGTGACCAGCGGTACGGTGACGGTCCCCGTGGTGACGCCGCCCGAATCGTAGGCCACGCCGACGATGCTGTCGGGCGCCAGCGGCGTCAGGGCGACGACCAGCAGGTAGCCGGCGATGATGAAGTATTGGATCGGCCAGCCCTTGAGGATGCGCAGCACCCCCAGCACCAGGGCGGCCCCGACCGAGACCGCCACGGTGTAGCGCAGCCTCTCCGCATAGCGCTCCAGCGCGGCCTCGTCGCCGGCCAATTCGCCGGACTCGGCCGCCGCCTTGGCCGCTTCGCCGGCGACCGCGATCAACGCCGGCTCCGCCACCGTGGTGCCGAAGCCGAGCGCGAAGGCGAAGATCAGCAGCCAAATCAGGCTGCCCTTGCGGGCGAAGGCGCCGGCCATGGATTCGCCGATCGGGAACAGCCCCATCTCCAGCCCCTGGATGAAGAGCGCGAGCCCGAGCATGGTCAGCACCAGCCCGGCGATCACCGTGTCGAGGTTGGGAAAGGGTTGCTGCAGCACCACGACCTGAAAGAAAGCGATCACCAGGATGATCGGCGCCAGGTCCCGCAGCGTGCCAAGGATCAGGCGGGTGAAGGAGGCGAGGCTTGCCAGCATCTGTTCGGAGGCGGCGTCTTTCCGGGCAGGGGTGCCGTGTCCGGCGTGTCTTCCTGCTACCACTAACAGCAAAACGGCCATTTGATCCAGATCAGGACCTGGGCCGCAAGGCTGGGCTAGGGTCGACTGCCTGGGCCGCCGTGTCGTTGTCCGCGGAACAAACCGCTATAGGCTCTTGGCAAACGCGGTCGGACACGCCATTTTGGGCGGCCTTTTGGTGGGGGATACCTGGAACACATTTCAAGTCGGGGACGAATCCGAGCATGAAGATCGCCATCCCGAAGGAACGGCGCGCGCACGAGGCGCGGGTGGCCGCTTCGCCCGAGACCGTGAAAAAACTGGTCGACCTGGGTTGCGAGGTGACCGTCGAGAAGGGCGCGGGCGTTGCTGCCGCCATGACCGACGAGGCCTTCAAGCAAGCCGGCGCGACCATCGCAAAGGACGAGAAGACTGCGCTCGGCAAGGCCGCCGTGGTGCTCAAGGTGCAAGGGCCGCAAGCGGACGAGATGGCATTGCTGGAACAGGGTGCCATCCTGGTTTCGATCCTCGATCCCTTCCGCGCGGGCGACGAGCTCGAGGCGCTGGCTGCCACCGGCGTGACCGCCTTCGCCATGGACCTCATGCCGCGCATTACCCGGGCTCAGTCCATGGACGTGCTGTCCAGCCAGGCGAACCTGGCCGGCTACAAGGCGGTGCTCGACGCCGCCGCGGAGTTCGGCCAGGCCTTCCCGATGCTGATGACCGCCGCCGGCCGGATCAATCCAGCGCGGGTGTTGGTCATGGGCGCCGGCGTCGCCGGGCTTCAGGCCATCGCCACGGCGCGGCGTCTCGGCGCCATCGTTTCGGCGACCGACGTGCGGCCGGCGGCCAAGGAGCAGGTGGAAAGCCTGGGCGCGAGCTTCGTCGCGGTCGAGGACGAGGAGTTCAGGCAGGCCGAAACCGCCGGCGGCTACGCCAAGGAGATGAGCGACGACTACAAGAAGAAGCAGGCCGCGCTCATCGCCGAGACCATTCCCAAGCAGGACATCGTGATCACCACGGCCCTGATCCCGGGCCGTCCGGCACCCAAGCTGATCAGCGAGGATATGGTGAAGTCGATGAAACCCGGCTCGGTGGTCGTCGACCTCGCCGTCGAGACCGGGGGCAACTGCGAGCTTTCCGAGCCCGGCAAGGTGATCGCCAAGCACGGCGTCAAGATCGTCGGCCACCTCAACGTGCCGAGTCGCCTGGCGGCCGACACCAGCCAGCTTTACGCCCGCAACCTGCTTAACTTCCTGCAGATCATGATCGACAAGGAGAGCCACGAGCTGGCCATCGATTGGGAGGACGAGCTCGTCAAGGGCACCTGTGTCACGCGCGACGGCAAGATCGTGCACCCGGCGCTCGGCGGCGCCGGCGAAGGGAGCTAGTGCCATGGATCCGCAAGATTTCGTGGAAAAGGCCAAGCGGCTCGCCAGCGAGGCGCAGGATCTGGCCGACCAGGCGCTCGCCCTGGCCGGCGACGCCGGCGGGATCGCCGTTCAGGCGGCGGACCACGCCGGGGCCTCGCCGCTGGTGGTCGGCCTGACCGTCCTGGTCCTGGCGGTCTTCGTCGGTTACCACGTGGTCTGGAGCGTCACCTCGGCCCTGCATTCGCCCTTGATGGGCGTGACCAACGCGATCTCCTCGGTGATCATCGTCGGCGGTCTGATCGCCGCGGGCTCGGGCGGTCGCCTGATCAGCGACGTGATGGGCTTTCTCGCCGTCACCGCGGCCTCGGTCAACATCTTTGGCGGCTTTCTGGTGACCCACCGCATGCTGTCCATGTTCAAGAAAAAGAAACGCTGAGGCGGGGAGAAGATCATGGACGCCAATCTCGCCGCCATCCTCTACCTGATCGCCTCGGTCTGCTTCATCCTGGCGCTCAAGGGCCTGTCCCACCCGGACACCAGCCGCCGTGGCAACTTCCTTGGCATGACCGGCATGGCCATTGCCGTGTTCACCACCCTGGCCGTGTTGCCGGAGCTCAGCCTCAACCTGGTGACGATTTTCGCCGGCGTGGTGATCGGCGGCGCGATCGGCACGGTCATCGCGATGCGGGTGCAAATGACCGCGTTGCCCCAGCTGGTCGCCGCCTTTCACAGCCTGGTCGGCATCGCGGCGGTCTTCGTCGCCATCGCCGCCTATTACAACCCCAGCGCCTACGGCATCGGCACACCCGGCGACATCAAGCTGAACTCCCTGATCGAGATGTCCGTCGGCCTGGCCATCGGCGCGGTTACCTTTACCGGCTCGATCATCGCCTTCCTGAAGCTGCAGGGCATCATGGGTGGTGCGCCGATCGTGTTCCCGCTGCAGCACTGGATTAACCTGGCGCTCGGCATCCTCATGGTGCTGCTGGTAGTCTGGCTCTGCATGGCCCAAGCCGACACGGCCTTCTGGCTGATCCTGGCGGTCACGCTTGCGCTCGGCGTGCTGATCATCATCCCGATCGGCGGCGCCGACATGCCGGTGGTCATCTCGATGCTGAACTCCTACTCGGGCTGGGCTGCGGCCGGCATCGGCTTCACCCTCGAGAACAACCTCCTGATCATCGCCGGCTCGCTGGTCGGCTCCTCGGGTGCGATTCTGTCCTACATCATGTGCAAAGGCATGAACCGCTCGTTCTTCAACGTCATACTGGGCGGCTTCGGCGGCGAGACGGCGGGCCCCTCGGCGGACATGGGCGACAGGACGGTGAAGCCGGGCTCGGCCGAGGACGCGGCCTTCCTCATGAAGAACGCCAGCTCGGTCATCATCGTGCCCGGCTACGGCATGGCGGTCGCCCAGGCGCAGCATGCCTTGCGCGAGATGGCGGACCTGCTGAAGGCCGAGGGCGTCGAGGTGCGCTACGCGATCCATCCGGTGGCGGGGCGCATGCCGGGGCATATGAACGTGCTCCTGGCCGAGGCCAACGTACCTTACGACGAGGTCTTCGAGATGGACGAGGTCAACCGCGACTTCGTCTCCACCGACGTGGCCTTCGTGATCGGCGCCAACGACATCACCAATCCGGCCGCGCGCGACGACAAGACCTCGCCGATTTACGGCATGCCGATCCTCGATGTCGACAAGTCCGGCACGGTGCTGTTCGTCAAGCGGTCGCTCGCCTCCGGCTATGCCGGCATCGACAACTCGCTGTTCTACGCCGACAACACCATGATGCTGTTCGGCGACGCCAAGCAGATGTGCGAGAAAGTGGTCAAGGCCCTGGCGGACTGAAGCCGGGGGACTGAAGCTGGCGGATTGAATCTTCCGGCAAGCAACGAAAAGGGCCGCGCCTTCTCTCGGGAAGGGCGGTTCCTGACGGTCGCGGAATAGGCTCGGAGAATTAGGTCACGCCGGCCGCAGCGCTGGGCGACGCAGGCGGGACGGAGCTAGAAGCCCTCGCGGTCCATGCGCTTGCGCAGCAGCTTGCGGTGGCGCCGCACGGCCTCGGCCCGCTCGCGCTTGCGGCGCTGGGACGGCTTCTCGAAATGGCGGCGCAGCTTCATCTCCCGGAAGATACCCTCGCGCTGCATCTTCTTCTTCAGCGCACGCAGGGCCTGATCGACGTTGTTGTCGCGGACATGGACTTGCACGGTTGGTGCGGGCTCCTTTCCAATGCCTTGGTTTGGGCTGTCCACTGAGTTAGGACGCAAAACCCCGCCGCTGTGGCACCTTGCCGCAGCGCGGAGGCCCTATGTACCACGGATGCCGGTCCCTGTGAAGGCCGCAGGCACCCTGGCCTCGTTAACGCTTCGTTAGCTTTACCTGGGCCCTCTGGCAAGCCATATTTGACCCATGGCCATTCTCAAGATCGCCCGCATGGGCCACCCAGTGCTGAGCCGACCGGCGGACCCGGTCGAGGACCCGACCGCGCCGGAGATCGGCCAACTGGTACGCGACATGATCGAGACCATGGAGGACGCCGGCGGTACCGGCCTGGCTGCACCCCAGGTGCACGTGCCCAAACGGGTCGTGGTCTTCTTCGTCTCGGCCGCCCGGGCGCAGCGCGAGGATGTGACGGCTCGGCTCGAGGAGGCCTCGGCCGACGCCGGCGTCCCGCTCACCGTGCTGATCAACCCGGAGATCGAAGCCTTCGGCGCAGAGCAGACCCTGGGCTGGGAGGCCTGCCTCTCGGTGCCCGGCCTGACCGGCGAGGTGCCCCGCTACACCCGTATTCGCTACCGCGGCCTCGATCTCGAGGGCAACCGCATCCTGCGCGAGGCCAGCGGATTCCATGCCCGGGTCGTACAGCACGAATGCGACCACCTGGAGGGCATGCTCTATCCCCAGCGCATGACCGACCTCTCGCGCCTGATTTTCACCTCGGAGATGAAGCACATGGTGGCCGAAGCGGAGAGCGACGAAGGCGCCAACGCCATGGCGGGCCCAGGGGCGGCGGAGGTCCAGGCACCGTGACGGGCGCCATGACCCCGGAAAGGCTGCGCGAGAAGCTTCTGGCCGCGGCCCTGCCCCACGTCGCCTTCGACGGCTGGAGCACGGCGGCCCTGCGCGCGGCCGCCCGCGATCTCGATGTCGACCCGGCGCTTGCCTTCAACGCCTTTCCCGGCGGGCCCGGGGAGATGCTCGAGGCCTTCAGCCGCGCCGCCGACCGGGACATGCTGGAGGCCCTGGAGACGCGGGACCTGGAGTCCATGAAGGTGCGCGAGCGGATCGCCTCGGCGGTGCGTCTGCGCCTTGCGCTGGTGGCGCCGCAGCGCGAGGCGGTGAGCCGGGGAGTGGCCTTCTTCGCGCTGCCGCCCAACGCGCCCCTGGGGCTGAAGTGTCTCTACCGCACCGTGGACGCCATCTGGTATGCGGCCGGCGACCGGGCCACGGACTATAACTTCTACACCAAGCGGCTCCTCCTGGCCGGGGTCTACGGCTCGACCCTGCTCTATTGGCTGAACGACAGCTCGGAGGACCGGGCTGCCACCTGGGCCTTCCTCGAGCGGCGCATCGACGAGGTTCTCAAGGCCGGCGGCCGTCTCGGCCGCGCGGTCGAGGGCGCGCTCGACCTGCCCGACCGCCTGGCGCGTCGCTTCGCCGCGGGCCGCTAGAGTATTCTCGACCTTCTCTGGCAGGCTGGCAGGGTTCCTCGATTGCCGCCATTAAGCATCGGTTAGTCGCTTTGCGCTACATCAATTGTTGGCTTGCGCGCCAGCGAGCGCCCGGCTGCCGGGTGCCGGGGGTCTCGGAATCATAAGCACACAAAAGATGCCATGACCGCTCAGCTTAGCCAGGCCGATGTGGCCAAATTGACCAGCGACCCCTCGGTCGAGGTGCGCGCCGAGATGGCCGCCAAGGTCGCGACCCAGTTCGACCGGCAGAAGCTCAGTGCCGAAGAGCGTGCCATCGCCGAGGACATCTTCCGGTCCCTGCTCAGGGACGCCGAGGTGCGGGTGCGCGAGGCCCTGTCGTCCCATTTGAAAACCTCCAGCGGCTTGTCCCACGACGTCGCCATGGGGCTGGCCAAGGACGTGGATTCCGTGTCCCTGCCGATGCTCCAGTTCTCCGACGTGCTGAGCGACGACGATCTGATCGAAATCGTGCGCGGCCACGGCGGCGCCAAGCAGGAGGTGATCGCCCAGCGCGCCACGGTCTCGGCCGAGGTTGCGGAGGCCTTGATCGACACGGGTAACGAAACCGCGGTAACTCACTTGGTCGAGAACGAGGGCGCGGAACTCGGCGAGCAGCAGCTCGAGCGCGTGGTCAAGGAATTCGAGGCCAGCGAGGCCGTGTCGGCGGCGCTCTGCGAGCGTCCCGATCTGCCCGCTGCCGTGTCCGAGCAGCTGATGAACGTGGTGACGCAGCACCTGCAGAACTATCTGGTCGTCAACTACCGCCTGCCGGCCGACATGGTGCGCAAGTTGTTGATCCAGGCGCGCGAACGGGCGACCGCCGGCCTCTTGAGCGACAGCGTCTCGAGCGAGGAGGAGCTCGAGGAGCTGCTCGACCAGATGCACA
>Ga0224512_10003080_pt1 | contig 14849 bp, 13 predicted proteins | sample SF_May12_sed_USG_4_FD_169103 | JGI IMG/M metagenome (GOLD analysis project Ga0224512, IMG submission 169103) | Sediment microbial communities from San Francisco Bay, California, United States - SF_May12_sed_USGS_13 | ecosystem: Environmental > Aquatic > Marine > Sediment | place: USA...
TTACGAACTGGGTGATGTAGGTAATGGCGCGCACACTCTCGGCAGGCACCAGCCCCCAGTCCACCACCAGCCAGATGAGTGTTCCGAAGAAGGCCAGTGCAAGCAGCAGACCGAAGGGGCCCAGGGAACGTGCCGTGGCGCGCAGGAAGATGGTCCAGCCGATCAGCAGGATGACGGCCGCGAAGATCATCAGCGGCTCGATGGCGGGCAGGCTGTCCTTGACCCAGTGGTAATAGGAATACCCCTCCGGGTTATAGGTCGTGAAGACCAGTACAATCGCGGCAATGAAGCGCAACAGAAAACCGGACCAGGTAATGCCTTTTTTCGCCATGGATATTGTTCCTGTGGGGAAATCGATGTGATCGGGAAATGCGGTATGATGCGGACGCATTCTAGTGGTTAACATCCGTTTTATACACCCCTGGCTGTGCACCCGACATCCGCCCCGTGCTGCATCCTGGCCGGTCAACCGGGGGCGGTCCTGCGCAGCGCCTGGCCAGACCTCGCAGTGACCCGGCGGGAGCACCACCGGACGCATCTTGAAATATAATCAAATATTCTTTATATGTTTTTGTTAAATATATTAATTATTATTTTTATATGAAGGTCGCACTCATCAATCCCTACGAACTCGGACGCCAGCCCTTCGGCCTGGCGGAACCGGCGGCGTGGCTGGAACAGGCCGGCTGCGAGGTAGTCTGTGGCGACCTCTCGATACAGAAGCTCGACGAGGTACTGACAGCGGACCTCGACGTGGTCGCAGTCTATATCGCCATGCACACCGCCACCCGGATTGCGGTGGAGGCGCTGCCCAAGATCCGGCAACTCGCACCGCATGCAAGCCTGTGTGTCTACGGACTGTATGCCCCCATGAACGCCGGGCTGTTCCGTTCGCTGGGCGTGGAAACCATCCTCGGCGGAGAATTCGAGCCCGGGCTGGTGTCGCTAGTCAGGCGGCTGCAGGCGGACCCCAATAGCAGCCAGAGCGAAGCCGAGGTCTGCCTCGACAAGATTGCGTTCATCCCGCCCGATCGCAGCAAGCTGCCGCCGCTGTCGCGTTATGCCAGCCTGATCAATACCGATGGCTCGCACAAGACGGTGGGCTTCGTGGAGACGACCCGGGGCTGCAAGTACCTGTGCCGTCACTGCCCGGTGGTGCCGGTCTACCAGGGCCGCTTCCGGGTGATACCTGCCGATATCGTGCTGAATGATATTCGTGGCCAGGTCAGGGCGGGGGCGGAACACATCTCCTTCGGTGATCCGGACTTCTTCAACGGTCCCGCACATGCGCTCAGGATTGTGCAGGCACTGCATGAGGAGTTCCCCGAACTGAGCTACGACGCAACCATAAAGATCGAACACATCGTCAAATACCCCGAGGAGATAATGACACTCGAGCAGACCGGCTGCCTGTTCATCATCTCCGCCGTGGAATCCCTGGATGACGGCATCCTGAACATCCTCGACAAGGGACACACGCGCGCGGATTTCATCGCTGCAAGGGCCTTCCTGCGCGAGACCGGCATCGCCCTGTCGCCCACCTTTGTTGCCTTCACCCCCTGGACCACCCTGGACAATTACCTGCTGCTACTCGAGCACATTGTCTCGCTGCAACTGGTGGAGAGCGTCGCACCTGTGCAGCTCTCCATCCGCCTGCTGATCCCGGCCGGATCCTACCTGCTGGAAATCGAGCAGCTGCACGATATCATCGGTGACTTCGATCCGGCGATACTCGGCTACCCCTGGGCCAATCCCGACAAGCGCGTCGATGCATTGCAGCGCGACCTGCAGACCTGGGTGGCGCAGGGGGAACAGCAGGGCCTGTCGCGCTTCGAGATATTCCAGGGTGTCTGGGAGCGCGCCCACCGGCACGCCGGCCGACCGGCACCGGCGCTCGATCCCCGCGCGAGCGGGAAACCGGTGCCGCGGCTGTCGGAGAACTGGTACTGCTGTGCCGAACCCACCAGCGAACAGCTGGTTTCGTTCTAGCGAATGAACTGACAAGGAATCACGGACGGGCACCCCTTGAAACGCATCCTCTTCGTACCGGGGAAAAACCTGAAACCGCCGCCCGCGGTCCACAGGGGGCAGTTGCTGCGCTGCCTGCTGCACGGAATCCGCCGCATCGACCCGGAGGTGGCCGACGAAATCGACACCCTGGACGCATTCTCGCTGGTCCCCTGGAACTACCTCTATTACCGGCAGTATCGAAATATCGACCTGGATATCCCCTGGGTGGACCAGCTCCTCAGCCAGGAACAGCTACAGGCCGAGGACATCCGGCATGCCCGGCCCTTCAGTTACTGGGTGGCCAGGTTCCTCTACCAGATGGGCGATACGCTGCCCTGGCTGATCCCCCTGATACCCGACAACCGCATCAAGTCATCGATCCGGGAAACGGAGCGTTATTTCCGGAACGCGGACAACATCGGCTGCCAGATTCGCAACCTGCAGAAGGCATCCCTCAGGGAGGCCGCGCGGCAGGGTGACCGGGTGCTGCTGATCGGGCACAGCATGGGTTCGGTCATTGCCTTCGATGCGCTCTGGGAACTGCATCACCTGGAGGGCATCAGCTGTTGCGTCGACTGCTTCCTGACCATTGGCAGCCCGCTGGGTCTGAGATTTGTCCAGCACCGCCTGTTGTGTAATGGTAAGCAGCACCCGCAGCGTTTCCCCGGGAATATCCGCAACTGGATCAATATTTCTGCCCGCGGTGACCTGGTGGCACTGGATCCCAAGCTGCTGAATGACTACGGCGAGATGGTGACTCACCACTATGTGGAGAATATCGATGACAAGCACGACGGCATCTACAACTACTACCGTGACGACAAGGGGCTGAACGTGCACAGGTCCTATGGCTACCTGGTCAACCCCGTCGTCGACCAGGTGATCGTCAACTGGTGGAGAGGCGCGTGAAGTCGTACCTGATCGGCCACCGGGGCGAACCCGAGTGCTTCCCGGAGAACTCGCTGGCCGGTTTCCGTGCCATTCTCGACGCCGGTGCCCTTTATATCGAAACCGACGTGCAGATCACCGCAGACGGGGTCGCGGTGCTCAGCCATGACCCGACCCTGCTGAAAATCACCGGTCATGAACTCGTGATCACGGAGACCGACTACCGCACAATGCGCGAACTTCCCGCCGGCCATCACGACCGCTTCGGCGAGTGCTTCCGGGACCTGCACATTGCACGGCTGGATGAATTCGCGGCACTGCTGCAGCGCTATCCGCAGGCCAGGGCCTTCGTCGAGCTCAAGCATGCCAGCATCAAGGCGCGCGGCGCGGCAGGTGTCACCGACCTGGTGCTGGCGGCACTGGGTGACAGCCTTTCGCAGTGCATCATCATCTCGTTTGAATACGAGGCACTGACTCACGTCCGGGAGATCGGCACGCTACCGATCGGCTGGGTGTTGCCGGAATGGTCCGCTGCGACCCGCACCCTGGCCGCCGAACTGGAACCCGAGTACCTGTTCTGCAACCGCAAGCGCCTGCCGCCGGAGTCCGAGCCGCTCTGGCAGGGACCCTGGGAATGGGTGGTCTATACCGTCAACGAGCCCGACGAGGTGGCGGCCTACCGGGCGCGCGGCATCGGCCTGGTGGAGACCAACGTCATCACCCGGCTGCTGGCCGGGCACGGTCCCGACGGGTTGGTACGTGGCTGAACACTTCGATGTGGTCATTATCGGCGGCGGCATCCACGGGGTTGGCGTGGCGCAGGCGGCCGCCTGTGACGGCTACTCGGTATTGCTCATCGAGAAGTCCGCGCTGGCGAACGGCTCATCCAGCCGTTCCAGCAAGCTGATCCACGGCGGGCTGCGTTACCTGGAGGGCTTCGACTTTGCGCTGGTGTGGGAAAGTCTCTATGAGCGCACGCTGCTGCTGAAGCTGGCCCCGGAACTGGTGCGCCTGCAGCCGTTCCACATCCCGGTCTACCCGGACACCTCGCGCCGGCCGCTGACCATCCGCGCCGGACTGAGCCTGTACGCGCTGCTCGGCGGGCTGCAGCGGGCCAACCGCTTCCGCAAGCTGCAGCGCAGCGAATGGGACGGCCTCGATGGCCTGGAGACCCGCGGGTTGCAGGCGGTCTATCGCTACTTCGATGCACAGACCAACGACGCGGGCCTGACCCGGGCCGTGATGCAGTCCGCCATCGAACTGGGTGCGGAACTGGCTTGCCCGGCCGAGTTCGTGACGGCCGAGGTCGATGGATCCGGCTGCCACATCCAGTACCGCCACAACGGCAGCGTCCGGGAATGCCATGCCCACACACTGGTGAATGCGGCCGGCCCCTGGGCCAACACCCTGGCCGGGCATATCAAGCCGACACCGGAACGGATCGACATCGACCTGGTGCAGGGTACCCACCTGGTCATGGAGGGTGGGCTGAAACAGGGCTGCTACTACATGGAGGTGCCGGCTGACGGACGTGCCGTGTTTTTGCTGCCCTGGGGAGAGCATGCGCTGCTGGGTACGACGGAAACGGACTTTACCGGCAGCCCGGACGAGGTGACGCCGCTGGCCAGCGAGGAGGCCTATCTGCTGGAGGTCATGCAGCATTACTTTCCGCAGCGCTCGCTCCGCGTGATCGATCGCTTTGCCGGTCTCAGGGTGCTGCCGGCCTCGAAGCATGATGCCTTCAGGCGTTCCCGCGAAATCAGGTTGCCGGTGGACAACCCGCAGACACCGCGTGTGGTGACTATTTACGGCGGCAAACTGACCGGTTACCGCGCCACGGCACGCAAGGTAATGCGGCTCCTGCACCGGACCCTGCCCGCAAGCAGGCAGGTCGCGCGTACCTCCCGGCTCAGACTGAAGCCGGTCTGAGCATGCCCGAGATGCTGACACTCGCCCTCGACCAGGGCACGCATTCGACCCGTGCCGTCGCCTTCGATGCCCGGGGACGACAGGTGGCGCTGATCCGTCAACCCGTCAGCCTGGATGCCCGCAGCCGCACCGAGGTGGAGCAATCACCGCAGGAGATCCTGGCGTCCCTGAACACCGTGCTGAACGGGCTGCTCGCACACCCCGCCCTGGACGGGGCGCAGATCACGGCGGCCGGACTGGCCACGCAACGTTCCAGCGTACTCGCCTGGGACCGGCTGACGGGTGTGGCCCTGAGCCCGGTACTCAGCTGGCAGGACACGCGCTGCGCACAGGGGCTGCTGGCCCTCGAACCTCACAAGTCCGAGATCCTCCAGCGCACCGGCCTGCAACTGTCGGCGCACTACGGTGCGAGCAAGCTGCAATGGCTGCTGGAGCATGAACCGGCGCTTGCAGCAGCCCGTGACAGTGACCACCTGGTTATGGGTCCGCTGGTCAGTTACCTGCTGCACCACCTGCTCGCGGGCAAGACTGAACAGGTGGATCACGCCAATGCCTCGCGCACCCTGTTGTGGAATCTCGGGCAGCGCGACTGGGACGACTGGTTGCTGGGCTTGTTCGACATCGACAAAGGCCTGCTGCCGCAGTGCCGGCCGATCTGTGCGAATTACGGCATCACCGCAACGGGCAACATCCCGTTGACGGCCGTCAACGGTGACCAGACCGCGGCCCTGTATGCGCAGGGCCGGCCGTCACCCAACACCATTCGCGTCAATATCGGCACCGGCGCCTTCGTGCTCATGCCGGTCAGCGCTCTCGGGCAAGCGCCTCCCGGCCTGCTGACCGGCATTTCACACAGCAGCGCGGACAGCGCAGACTACTATTTCGAGGGAACCGTGAACGGTGCCTCGGCGGCACTCGCTTGGGCGGAACGCCGCTTCAAGGTGAAGGATATCGAGCTGGATCTGGCGGACTGGCTGGCGGCAATCGAGTCACCCCCGGTATTTCTCAATACCGTGGGCGGTCTGGGCGCACCCTGGTGGCGTACAGGGCCGAAGCCGGCCTTCCTGGAGGCGCCGGAATCAAGCGCTGCCGCCATGGTCGGGGTGGTCGAGAGCATTGCCTTTCTGATCCAGGCCAATGTGGCCATCCTCTGCGATCTGAACCCGGCGGTCAGCGTCATCCAGGTCAGCGGTGGCCTGGCGAACCTCGATGGCCTGTGCCAGCGACTCGCCGACCTCTCGGGTCTGCCGGTACAGCGGCCGCTGCAGGTGGAGGCCACGGCGCGCGGCATCGCCTGGCAGGCCGCGGGAGCCACGGAGGACTGGTCCCCGTCCGGTCCGGGTGAGACGTTTATTCCTACTGAAAATCCGCCGCTGTCAGCGCGCCAGCGCCGTTTCCTGGCGGCACTGGACTAGACCGGACCCGAGAGTACCCAGAGGAAGCCCGCGTTGTAGAAGCTGTGCAGGATGATGGGCGCGGCGAGCCCCCGGGTGCGGTCCTTGAAGAATCCGAACACCAGTGAAGGGAACAACACCAGGGCCGCCCACAGCGGCGGGTGATAGATGAAATGCAGGCCGGTGAACACCACGCTGGTGAGCAGGTTGGCCACGCTGAACGGCCCGAAGCTTCGCTCGCTGATCCGCTCGCGCACCCATTCCTGCAGCAGCCCGCGAAACACGATCTCCTCCAGCACCGGGTAGACCAGTGCCGGCAGCAGGTACTGCAGCGGCGCGGCCAGCGGCCAGCCCCACTGCGGCTCCGGTCCAAGCAGCAGGTAGATGACCAGCCAGCACACTGGCCCCGCGGCCAGTGCCAGCCAGAAGAGGGGATCCTGCCAGGGTTTGCGCAAAAACGGGGACATTCTGCTTTTTACCTCGACCTGAATTTACAGCTGAGAAAAACGCAGAATGTCCCCATTTTTTCGTGAAGGGTATCAGTTACTTTTCAACTGCCGGACCATCTCCGGTTCCATGTCCATACCGACGGGCCAGTTCGGATTGATCGAGATGCCGACACCGGTGCCGGTGCGTTCCAGCACCCATTTGAACTCAGTCAGCAGACCGCCCTCGAAACCGGGGAAATCCTGCAGGAAGGTCTTGGCGCGATCCGGGCTGGTAAACAGGATGAGGATCTCGATGTCGTCCTCTGTCTTCAGAGTCAGGGGGATCGCCTTGTCGCTGCCGGTGAAACCTTCGATCCCGATCGAATCCCTGACCGGCATGAAGACCTGGGTATCGAGCAGGTATGCCATGAACTCCTCGCTCGAAAGCTGGCCTTCCTGGGCCGCTACCAGCTTCTGCTCGAGTTCATTACGTGCGTCAAAGGTTTCGTTCATATCCGGCTTCCAAAAAAATCAAGCCCCGCAGAGCGGGGCTTGTTGGGTGACATTGGGGGTGTGGCTACTCGTCGCCGCCAAAGGCTCCCAGCAGGTGCAACAGGCTGGTGAACAGGTTGTAAATAGCAACATATAGCGTGACAGTGGCCATAATGTAGTTGGTCTCGCCGCCGTGGATGATCTGGCTGGTCTGGTACAGGATCAGGCCGGACATCAACAGCACGAACATGGCCGAGACCGCCAGCGACAGGCCCGGCATGGACAGGAACAGGCTGGCGATACCCGCCAGGAAGGCCACCAGGATACCCACCATCAGGAACCCGCCCATGAAGCTGAAGTCCTTGCGCGTGGTCAGGGCATAACCGGACAGGCCAAGGAAGATCACCCCGGTACCGCCCATGGCGGTCATCACGATCTGGTCACCGCCCGGCAGCGACAGGTAGGCGCTGATGATCGGCCCCAGCGTCACGCCCATGAAACCGGTCAGGGCAAACACGAAGAACAGGCCGAGGCCGCTGTTACGGGTCTTGGTGACGGCGAACAGCAGGCCGAAGTAACCGACCAGGGTAATGATCGGGTGAATGAACGGCATATTGGCCACCACCGCGATACCCGCGCACAGGGCGCTGAACAGCAGCGTCATGGACAGCAGTGTATAGGTGTTGCGAATGACCTTGTTGGTACTCAGTACCGACTGTTCCGACCGTACTATGGTTTTCTCAAATGCACTCATCCAGTGTAACCCCCGTTGAGATTAAACAATTTCAAACAGTTAATATGACAATCCGCTGTTTGCTTGGTTCACAAGGATAAACACACCGGGAGAAAACAGCAACCTCCGGAATTTGTGGAATTTCATGAGATTAGGCTGGAAAACCCCGGTTCCGTTCCGGTATGCTTGCGCAGCGCAAAACAATCGCTGCAGGAGAGGTGGCTGAGTGGTCGAAAGCGGCGGTCTTGAAAACCGTTGACGGGAAACCGTCCGGGGGTTCGAATCCCTCCCTCTCCGCCAAATTCAAAAGGCCCCTTCACGGGGTCTTTTGTATTTGTGGTGCAGGGAGGCCCTGGTTCGAACCCCATGGTTCGACAAAACGGCAGGATAGCCGATTTGAACGTTGGAGTGCCGAGACGCCAGGAGAAGAAGAATCCCAATGCACAGGGATGTGCAGGTGCCGCGGAGTACAGGGATGTGCGTGAGCGGCCTCCCTCTCCGCCAAATACGAAAGGCCCCACCCGGGGCCATGTAGATATGTATGGAACGGCGTAAATGAAGTTTTCTAGTTGTTCAGATACTTGTCTGGATTCACTTGCTTGCCATTGTGCATGACCTCGATATGCACATGCGGACCGGTTGAACGCCCGGTGGAGCCCATCAACGCGATCGCTTCACCCTTTCTGACAGTATCACCGACTTTGACCAGTTGCCGCTTGTTGTGCCCGTAGCGCGTGACATAACCATTGCCGTGATTGATTTCCACCAGCTTGCCGTAGCCTGTACGCTCTCCGGACCAGGTTACGATGCCGTCCGCGACGGCCAGGATGCTGGAGCCTTCCTTGCTGGTAATATCGACGCCCTTGTGGTCATCCTGCTTGCCGGAAAAGGGATCGATGCGCTTGCCGTATTTCGATGACAGCACGCCGTGTTCTACGGCACGGCCTGACGGGATGATGCGCTCGTTCAGGTTCCGGTTTATGATCAGCTGCTCCAGTGCAGTCAGCTTGATTTCACGGTCTTCCGCTATCACGACAAGTTCTTCAAACATGTCCAGGAAGTCCGGTACCGTTATGGTAGAGAGGCTAGCTGCATTTTGCGGTCCACCCAAGGGCGGCACCCTGTTGAAATCGAATTCAGCCGCATCGAGATCGGCCTGCTGCACCAGGCGCTCGCCGAGTGTATCCAGACGCAGCATTCGTGCCTGCATCCGGCCGAGACGCAGGGTCAGGGCATCCAGATTTTCTTCTGCTACCTTATGAGTCCGGGCAATTTCCGATTGCTGTTGCAGTAACAGTGTCCTGAGTTCGGCAACCTCGGATAACTGCTGACGGGCTTCCGTGTTGATCCCGGCGCGAAAGCCGCTGAAGAGAATGCTGCCAGCGATCATGATAATCCCTGCCAGGATCAGCAGCCCGGTGAGCCGCGGATTGAAGGCGACGCTGCGGATTTGTCCGTGGCGATTGGCAAGCAACAGGGTGTTCGGCATATGCATCATATGACTACCTCCCTCCGGATAACTGGCTACGCTGACTCCAGCCCCGGTTCGTTATTGTGGTTTACCTTATGAGGGTAGCAGGTAAACGCACTTATATTGATGTGCTCAGGGTAGTTGTAAAGGCAGGCAGGGTAAATTGTACAGAAGTACAGGCAGGTAATTTATTTATAACTAACGAATATATAACTATTATTTCTCATGTAGGTGTTTTGATTGAACAACATTCATCGGCATCAGCCGACCCGCTGCAGGGCATATGTCACATGCCAAAAGGTCTCACATCAAACAGACGCGAACCTATAGATTAGTAATTTATCTGATTCAATGCCTTGCGCTGGATTACCAGCAGATCGCCGAGTGTGAACAGTCCGTCAGACGCAGGTATATTACTGACCAAAGGTGCTACATCACCATGCGACAGAAGCAAGGGAGTTGCCAGAATCTGACCATTGAGTAATTTGTAACCAATCAATATATCAGCAGCATTTATGTTTCCATCAAGAGAAAGATCACCGTCTGCAATAATCGGGAATGACGCATCATCCAAAGGGTTAGTGCCATACCCGACTTCTTCACCATCATTAAATCCATCGCTATCGGTGTCAACCAGTAGCCTATCGGTCCCGATTACATTTTCATCGACATCTAGCAAGCCGTCATTGTCATCATCAGTATCACAGGCATCGCCTTCGGCATCATCATCTGTATCACGCTGAGATATTCCGTTGTCTCCAGGATCCAGAAACAGCGGGCCATTAGGTATGTCGGGACAATTATCATTATTATCAGTAACACCATCATTATCGCTATCATTAGCCAGTGGTAACGTCGGACCCGCGAATACGGTAGTGATCTCATTGCTGCCCGGGGTCATGTACCCATGATAATAGATTGTCTGATCGTTACTGCGGATCTGTAAATGCAGCTGATCGTTTTGAACATATCCGTAGCCAAACATGTCTGTAGTTGTACGATCCGGGCCAGACGGGTTTCCATTAGATGCCCAAATTAACGTGCCTGAGTTGTTATTGGTTGGCAAATTACTTGACCAAGATGCACCGGCTGGGCCTGAAACCACATTGGTATATATTGAGGTATCTCCATCATTATTCCTTACTATGGCTGGCCAATGATGATCTCCAGAAATCCATACAACCCCGGTCCTTGTAATTGCCGACAGAATCTCATTTCTTTCTGTACGGTAATTACTCCAGTTATCATTTGTGCCAGTAGTACCTAGTTTCTTGGTGGAAGACACAACAACAAACTTTGCATTTGAGGCATTAATCCTATCAATCAACCAAGCCTTTTGTTGAGCACCTAACATCGTTAAACCAGGATCTCCTGGGGAACTATTTGAATAGTCACGATACGAAATGGTATCAAGAAAGATGTATTCAACTTCACCATAGGTTTTACGGAAGTAGGTAATTGGATAATCACCTGGCTCAGGTACTCCATTGCCTTGGGAAGCTCCGGAAGGTATTTCAGTGTTGACCGTTATGTCATAAGTTGCGTTTGCATTCTGGCTGTATGTGTTCGTCCATGTCTGCCATGCTGTCCGGCCCTGTCGCCAGTGAAAGTTCACGTCAGCCTGAGTAATGGCATTAATTGGCCTTAGGGAATTAGCAGTAGCCAGATTATGGGCCCAGTTATCGCCCCCCCATTCATGGTCATCAAACTGCGAATAAATGTCATAAGGGCCAGTCATCAAGTCTTGCCAACCCGGGTTTGACATCATTTGATCATAATGATGATTGAAATCCCTTAAATTCGGTCCTGATGCCACTGAATCAAACTGCACAATCTCAGCAGACATTCCCCATTTATTTAAAAAATTACTATTGGTATAAGGCGCATCACCTTGAGTTATTACCAGATCGGGGTTTAGTGCAAGAATTGCGTCTGCAATAGTTAATAGCGCATCCCGGGACTCGCAGGAGAACCAGGCAAAACCTTGTGCTTTCGCCAAACCTACAAACACAAGAAGAATAATCCCTACCAAAGGACGCATTGCGTTTCCTTATGTATTGGCGATATCACTAGTCACCAAACATTTTGTAGTTATATGCGTTTCCATGTTTCCTGCTATTTCACACACCTCAAGTCATGCGGAGCCAAACACTTCTATCATTCTGAGATACTTGAACCTATCTCAGAATTGCCTTAGCAAGATACTCATGGTTGCGAGCTGCACAAAACCGAGAGTAATTCTCGGCGTAGCATTCCCAACAAACCAGGAGACGATGTTGCCAGTGAAACCAGGCAAAGAACCGATTCACCAGCCAGCGCCGTTCGTCTCGACGCAGTCGCCGGCCGTCCTGTGTTCTTGGTTTTACCCGGCTCCTTTGAGATAGGTTCTACTTACTGCAGGTCAACTGATAATGAAAGTAGTCATGAACATCTTACAAAAGGTCTAAATTGTTGAGAAACCCGAAAATTGGAAGAAGCCAATTTTCAGCCAAAACACATCCATTTCAGTTGTGCGTAGAAACCCTTCAGCCTCATCCACTGCGTGACCGTAGTCAATAAATCTGGCAACTCATATTGCACCTCTCACCTGAAAGGATAAGAAATCTCACAGGGGCTGAGATATTTCACTCCCGCCTGTAACGAACTTGTTCATCATAATTATTCTGAACCGGGACTCACAGAATCAGTAAGTAGAAGTACTTATTCAATATAGATATATCTGGCACGTATGAAAGCCTTAAATGGACAAATTTCTTCTATTTAGTTTATAGTTAATTACTTATATAATAGCATTCTTGAGTATTGCACATACCGGCCTGAACCAGAGGACGATTTTAAAGGCACCACACACTCTGTATATCCTGCGGCAATTGGGCATTTCAGTACAGATAACACGAGGTAATGAGTAGTGGGTTTTTTCAGAAATAAATCGGGTGGTGCCGCGGATCGTCGGAAAATAGCCGAGCGGCGCACCCGCGAACAGAAACTACCGTATAACCACCGCATACGGCCTGACCGCCGCCTGAACAATATCTCAGTAGAGTGGATTCCCATCAGTGAAATCGACATGCATCCCGCCTTGCGCGAGGCACTAAACGGTAACAGGAAAAAACCAACTGGAACACCCACCAAGAAACCAAAGGCAAGCTGAAAGGGTATCGCCAGGCAGGCTCATCGGGATCTGCGCTCGGCCATGACGAGGTCGTTGCCGCTTACCAGGTGGGCCTGCGCAAAACCACGTATATAGTTGCCACTGACCGCATCGAAACGAAACAGCATGAAGTCCGGCAGACTGGCCAGCAGCCGTACCGTATTGCCAAGCTGCTCCTCCATCTGCCCCAGGATGCCATTCCACTCCTCGCTGTCGCGTTCAATGTTTTCGGCACTACACTGGAGAATCAGACGACGCCGGGCAAACGCGTTGCTGTTTGAATTCCTGTCCTCTATCCACATCAGGCTCGCCACAGGGTATGTCACGAGATTTTTCGTATGCTGTGCAAGCCGGCTGACAAGGACAAGACATCTGCCCACGCCATCGAGAAAGCAGGGTGCATAACTGGCATCAGGGATACCTTCGGTCGATGTAGTCGAGAGCATGACGGCATCGAGCCCCCGGCGAAAAGCGGTAGCTTCCTGCTGCAGCTCTTCTAGAGTTAACTGCTTAGCCATACAGGCGTTCCGTGCGGTGCCATTGCGCACTCCAGGCAAAAACCATAACTGAAATAATGGCGGGAAGTTACCTACCGCACCTGATCTTCCTCAACGAATGACAGTAGCCTGTAACTGCCATGATCTTTTCCTGATGTGTGCGCCTGGTATCAGATCGGTCCTATCAATTCTGCACCCGTGTAGCTTTCGCGGACATAGCCCAGCACATCCTGTGCATGCAATCGTTCACGGTCATAATCAATCAACATCAGGTGCTCGCGCCCCGGTGTGAAACGGGCCTGCTCGATACCGTCACACTCCTGTAGATAATTGACCAGGTCGGACCTCTGGCCATCATTCAATGTATCATCGATATGCACCACCACTTCTACTTGATGAATGTCCCCCATTTAACCCTCCTTGCGGTTTGTTAACCTGCCGTTCGTAAATCTCCGGATTGCCCAATTAAACCCGCCATTCTCGTCATCCTGCTGATGCAATCAAGGCATCGGTCGGGTATGTAATTATCAATACCGCGCGCGGATAAATGCAATTAGAAATTTGTACTATTCGCGCCACCACTGGCAATCAGCAGGGCCCTGAAAGGGCCGTTATCAGTCTTTTATAAATTATTAATTATCTGATATCTTATGTGTTTTCTGCAGGTCGACATCGAATCGACCTTATATCCACAGTGTTTTCTTGATTAAATGCCGGACTTCACTGGTTGAAGGTGGTGTACAGCCGCTTGCATCAGGGTCATGGAGTGGAAACGGCAAGGTAACGGGAGAGTCGCTATAGCCCTGAGCGGCGTAATTCCTTACTGTTGTCGGCATGAAAGTCACAGTGCGCCCCATCAGCCCCATTATCCTGGTCATTATCGGCGCACTTGTGGCCGCTGCCGGTGCCGTTTACTTGTTACGGGATTCCCGGCCCGGCACATCCGGACTGCCTCCGCTTCCAACCCTTGCCATTGAACAGTTTGCCGCTCCGGTCCAGGAACAGATCAGGGCGGCCTATGCGGCGGTACAGCAGAACCCGGAGAATGCGGCCCTGAACCGGCAACTGGGCAGGGTCCTGCATGCCTACAAACTCGATGCCGGTGCCATCGGCAGTTACCGGCGCGCACGGCAACTGGACCCGGGGTCGTACGAGGCGGCCTATTATCTTGGTATCGCACAACTCCAGTCGGGCAATGACAGCGCGGCCATGGAACAGCTGGCTGCGGCGCTCGCCCTGAACCCCGACTACCAGCCGGCGCGTCTCAGGCTGGCCGAGCTATTGATGAAGACAGGTCGACTCGATGAAGCCGGCCAACTCTATACAAGGCTGCTGAACTCGCCCGCGGATACGGCGCGTGCCCATTACGGCCTCGGCCAGATCGCATTCAGGGGTGGCGACACCGCAATGGCCATCACCCACTACCACCAGGCACTGCAATTATTTGAAGCCTTCGGCCCGGTCCACTATGCCCTGGCCCTGGCATACAGGGACCAGGGTGATATCAGGATGGCAGACCAACACATGGCACTTTACCGGCAATACCTGAAAAACGGCCCCCCCTACAACGACCCCCTGCTGGAATCGCTCGATGAACTCGACATCAGCACCCGGGCGGCCATTCGCCGCGCCCGGGGGGAGTTCGAGTCCGGTCGTTACCCGGAGGCCGCGCAACTGCTGGAGGCGGCCGTCAGTACCGACCCGCAATCGGTCGAGGCGCACATGAAGCTGGTCAGGCTGTACAGCCTGCTGGCCGACTTCGAACAACTGGAAGAGCACTACCGCGCGGTTGTATCACTGGATCCGGACCTGCCGTCGGCGCACCTGCTCTATGGCCAGGCCCTGGGCGATGCAGG
>Ga0224512_10003081_pt1 | contig 14845 bp, 15 predicted proteins | sample SF_May12_sed_USG_4_FD_169103 | JGI IMG/M metagenome (GOLD analysis project Ga0224512, IMG submission 169103) | Sediment microbial communities from San Francisco Bay, California, United States - SF_May12_sed_USGS_13 | ecosystem: Environmental > Aquatic > Marine > Sediment | place: USA...
CTGCTGGTGCTTGGGGTGGTCAAATTCCTCACGGTGGTCGCCTTCTTCATGCATCTGAAGTACGAGCCGTTCACGATGAACTTCATGTTCTACTTCGGGCTGCTCGGCGCCCTGGCCCTCTTCATTGCGATGTTGCTCTCATTCCGGGCCCTGTTCGACAATTTCTGACATGCAGATCCTCGCCCACGGTGAAGTCGTCGATCACACCAGCGATGTGCTGGCGTTCCATCCCCATTGGGACGTGTACCTTCTAATTGGCCTCCTGGCCGCCGGGTACTACTTCGGCATGCCCCGCCTGGCGGCTCGCCTTGCCCCGCAGGGGGAGGAGGCGGTAACGAGACGCCAGCAGTGGCTGTTCGGGGCCGGGCTCGTCGCCTGGTTGGTCGTCAGTACGTGGCCCTTTCACGACATCGCCGAGAGGAGCCTGTTCACGTTCCACATGATCGAGCACATGACGCTCGCCTGGGTGGTGCCGCCGCTGCTGCTGATGGGTTCACCGTGGTGGCTGACCCGGCTCCTCGTGAAGCCGATCATGGGGCCCCTGCGTTTCCTGACCAAACCGCTCATCGCCCTCATCGTCTTCAATGTGGTGCTCGCCGCCATCCACGTGCCGCGGGCGGTGGAGCTCATGGTGACCAACGACCAGTTCCACTTCGTCGCGCATGTCGCGCTCATGGCCACGGCCTTCTTGTTGTGGTGGCCGGTGCTCGGGCCGATTCCCGAATTGCCCAGGCTCACCGCCATGGCCTCGATCGGCTACCTCTTTGCCAACGGCCTGGTCCCCACCATCCCGGCCAGCTTTCTGACCTTCGCCTCCGATACCGTGTATCCGGTGTACGACGGGTTGCCACGGTTGTGGGGCCTGGACGTCATCACCGATCAGACCATCGCCGGGTTGGTCATGAAGATCGGCGGCGGCCTGCTCCTCTGGGGCGTGATGATCACCATCTACTTCCGCTGGTGGCGGGACGAGCAGCGGTTCTCACCCAGCCGGCCCGAACGGGTGCCGACCTAGCCGGAGTCGAGCAGTCTCAAGAAAACGTAGACCCCTTCGAAGACACCGAACGCCGGCCACATACCCCAGATGATCACCCAATACATGAAGGTGCTCCCGCGGAAACCGAGATCACGGTCCCAGATGAAGAAGAAGATGGCCGTGTACCAGAAGGGGACGGAGGCCATGAGGGCCAGTAGGAAGCCCCAGCGTTCACCGAGAAGCATGCCGATGCTTCCCGCCACCTGCAGCGGCCCCCAGAAGAACGGGTCGGCCCAGGCCGAGCCCTGATTGAAGGCGAAGTACGCCTTCGGGTCGGTCCGGTCCGGGCTGCCCCCGTAGACGTTGTCGATGGTCCATTGGGCGCGAGGTCTGATGACGGCAATGAACTGCAAAGCACCGAGGAGGCCGATGAGCACGAGACCGGCCACCGCCACGACCCAGGTGAGCAGCGTCACTTCCACATGACCTCCTTCCACGCCGTCAGCCGGTAGGCAGTGCCACGATTGCGGCCACGATGGTGGTCAGGCCCATCACTCCCCAAATCGCGAGAAATGTCAGGCCGACCCTCACGCTGGCCGGTGCCCCGATCCGAAGCCCGCGTCGCTGCATTGCCACGCGGGTGAAGATTCCCCGTCCGGCGAAGTACACGTACATGCCGCCGCCGACCAGCCCGAAATAGGCCCAGGCCGAATTGTCGGCGATGAGGAGCAGCCCGGCGGCCAGCATGGTCCACAGCGTGAACGAGTCCCAGGCCGCTTCTCCGCGAATGTCGGCCCAAAAAGTCGGCTCGACGTCTCCTTCAGCTTCCATGAGCGTCAGCTTGACCGCCGTGGCAGGGCGCACCCAGGAGATCGTCTGGCCGCCCCAGCACAGCAACGACAGCACGGCAACAACGATGCCCCAGAGGACATTCATCCGACAACCATCACCCAGCCGATCGCCGGTGAGAAGGGCCGGAGGTCACGAGCGGGAGGTACAACCTGCCCGGCGTCAATGGACCAGCAGACGCTCCGACACCATCCACTCGGGGTACGGCCGGTCGATCTCCCTGAACGCCAACCGCGCCGCCCGCAGAGAGAAGAACGCCCACGCCACGGGAAGGGCCAGGGCGCCGAGATAGGGGAGAACGAGCAGGCTGCTCCACAACTCGGTACCCGATGGGAGGAATAGGCTGATGAGGGCCGGGATTCCGATGATGACGACGGCTGCCGATCCCACGCTGGTGAGGAACCGGCAGGCCGCCTTCGTGTGCAGGTCGACGAAATTCCCACGGCTCGACCACGCGCGGCGAACCGCCAGCGGCGTCAGCACTACGAGGGACAGGACGACGAGGGTGGCCGGAACAGCAACGGGATCACCGGCGGCGAGCACCCAGCTGATGCCGATGCCTCCGGCAACGATGGCGACCAGGCCCGACAGCAAGTGGCTCCCGGCCGCGCGGTACCTCGATTCTCGGTCCATTGCTCCGTTATCGGTTGCCCGGCAATCTTCCTGGAGGCCTCCGAACCATCGTGGCGGGTGGCAGACGATTGCCCATCGGACCCGAGGTGTTCCCGCCTACTTCCGATACGCCACGAGCGAAGCGCCCCCGAGGATTGCGGCCGCCACGACCCCGGCGAGCACCAGGGGGCCGGCCTTCCCCGCCTCTTCGATCGCCAGCAATAGGACCCCGAAGCTGACAACGACGGCCGCGATGGCGACGGCGGCCACCAATGGGATCGCAACCGCTCGACGGAGGGCGCTCAGAAACTCGCCACGTGTCTCCCAGGTGTTGCCTTCGATGCCGATCACGTCGGGGCGCTCGATGAGATGGGTGGAACCGGCCACGGTCGCACCGAGCAGCGCCCCGGCCCCGACGAGTGCCATCAGGAATCGAGAAATGGGTATCTCCAGGTTGATCCCGGTGTCTGTTCCCAACCAGGTGGCGGCAAACTGGGCGGCCAGGATGCCGAGGACCACTCCGGTCCCGACGCCGTTGGCGTAGAGACGCCGGTTCTTGCCGGCGGTGACCACGGAATCGTCCACCGTGGTGGGGAGCCACAGGGTCAGGCCAACCGTGATTGCCCCGGCGATCCCGAAGCCGACGGCGGCGAGCAGAGAGAGCATGAACAGCGGGGTGAGGCTCCAGTCGCCCTCGAACAAGGTCGTGTCGCCCAGGGTGATCAGCTCGGGGAGGGCCACATCCAGTCCGGTGAACTGGAACACGGTATCGACCCGGGCCGTACCGTCCTCCAGCGAGTTGGCCGAGACCCGTTCCAGCAGGAGCGGTGCCAGCAGCACAACGACGGCAATGGCGGCAACGGTGCCGGCAATCGCCCCCACCAGGCTGGTGCGGGACAGGCTCGACAGCGATTGATACTCGGTTGATGTCGCGGACTCGCTCACGAGCGTGGATACTACCGATTCCCACCCTCCCGCTCGGAATTGGTGGGGTCCGTTCCGATTATCGGCTCAACGGAGCAGGTGAATCAGCAGATTGAGATGGTCAGAACCAGGTACCCTGAGCAAGCGGACAAAGCACTCCGTGGAGGGAGGCCTGGTGGACATTCGGCCATCAGCAGAAATTGACGGGGTCCAGCATCTGGCCCTGGACCAGCACTTCGACGGCCGCGGCTACTTCATGGAGACCTACCGGGCATCGTGGCTGCCACAGAGCAATTTCGTGCAGGGAAACACGTCCAAGTCCGACGGCGGCGTGCTTCGTGGCCTCCACTACCACTTGCAGCAAGAGGACCTCTGGTTCATCCCCTCGGGCGCTGCTCTCGTCACGCTCATCGATTTGCGAGCTTCCTCTTCCACCTATCTGCAGGTCGAACAGTTTGAGCTCACCGGTCCGCGGGCCGTGTACATTCCCATCGGCGTCGGCCACGCTTTCTACGCATCGGCAGAGACGCTGATGTCCTATCTGGTGTCGGGCTACCACGACGGAAGCGACGAGCTCGGGGTGCGGTGGAACGACCCCGACCTGAAGATCGAATGGCCGGTCGGCGATCCCATCGTATCCGACCGCGACCAGACGGCTCCCAAGTGGGCGGATGTTCCCGACGAGCTTCGCCCATCGTGAGCCGCCGGTACCTCGTCGCCGGTGGAGCCGGGTTCATCGGCTCCAACTTCATCCGCCGGGTTCTCGGACATGAGCCCGACGCCCGGGTCACCAACCTCGACGCGCTGACATACGCCGGGGTCAAGGCCACCGTCGACGAGTTGGACGCCTCCGATCGCCACACCTTCGTCCTCGGCGACATCCGGGACGCAACGCTTGTTGAGGGGCTGGTTCCCGGCCACGACGTGGTCATCAACTTCGCCGCCGAAAGCCACGTCGACCGATCGATCGAAGGCCCCTCGGTGTTCCTGGACACCAACGTGGTCGGGACCGGAGTGCTCATCGACGCCGCCCGCCGCCACGGCATCCCCCGCTTCATCCAGGTCTCGACTGACGAGGTCTACGGGTCGATCGCTCGGGGCCTCGCCCGCGAGGAAGCCCCGCTCCATCCGTCGTCACCATATGCAGCCTCGAAAGCCGGGAGCGACCTGCTCGTCGGCTCCTATGCGGTGACCTTTGATTATCCGGCCATCATCACCCGCTGCACCAACAACTACGGGCCCTACCAGTTCCCGGAGAAGGTCATCCCCCTGTTCGTGACCAACCTCTTCGACGATATCCCGGTGCCGCTGTACGGCGATGGGCTCAACGAGCGCGACTGGCTGTACGTGGACGACCACTGCTCGGCATTGCATCTTCTGGTCGACGCCGGCGAACCGGGCGAGGTCTACAACATCGGGGCCAACGCCCAGATCTCGAACCTCGATCTCGCTCGCAAAATCCTCGGATTGCTCGGCAAGGACGACAGCCTGATCCGGCCCGTCACCGATCGCCCCGGACATGATCGCCGCTACGCGGTCGACTCGTCCAAGATCCGGGGGCTGGGGTGGCAGCCGACCCACAGCCTCGATGATCGACTGGGCGACACCATCAGTTGGTACCGTGCCCGGGAAGACTGGTGGCGGCCGCTCAAGGAGAATCGATGAAAGGCGTAGTGCTGGCGGGAGGAGCAGGCAGCAGGCTGCGGCCGATCACCTTTGCCATGTCCAAGCAACTGGTGCCGGTCGCCAACCAGCCAATCCTCTTCTACGGTTTGTACGACCTCGCCGAAGCCGGTATCACTGATGTCGCCATCATCATCTCGCCCGAGACCGGGCAGGAGATCCGCGACGCTGTGGGCGACGGGTCCCGGTTCGGCATCACCCCCCATTTCATCGTGCAGGAGCGTCCGGACGGCCTTGCTCACGCGCTGCAACTCGCCATGCCCTTCGCCGACGGCGACTCCATACTCATGTATCTGGGGGACAACCTGGTGCGACAGGGCGTCACCGACGTCGTGCGGGACTTCGAGGAGCATCAGCCAAACGCCCAAATCCTCCTCGCCGAGGTGCCCAACCCGAGCGCCTTCGGTGTGGCTCAGCTGGACGAAGACGGCCACGTCTTCCGGCTGATCGAGAAGCCGGCAGACCCGCCTACCAACCTCGCCCTCGTCGGCGTCTATCTGTTCGACAGCTCGGTGAGCGAAGCGCTCGCTGCCATCGAGCCCTCCCCGCGCGGCGAGCTGGAAATCACCGACGCCATCCAATACATGATCGACTCCGGTCGTCGGGTGCGGGCTTCCATGATCGGCGGCTGGTGGAAGGACACGGGAAAAAAAGAAGACTTGCTGCATGCCAGCGAGCTCGTTCTCGAGAACGTGCGAACGTCACTGAAAGGCGAGGTCATCGACTGCCGGCTGCGGGGCGAGGTGCAGGTCGGCGACGGCTCCAAGATCGTGGATTGCGACATCATCGGCCCGGTCGTCATCGGCCGTCACGTCGAGATCGAACGGTCGACCATCGGGCCGAACACGACGATCGGAGACGGGTGCCGGGTCACCGACGCGGTGGTCCGCCGGTCGATCCTCATGCAGGACGTCGAGCTGACCCATTGGCGGCTTCGTGACTCGCTGGTCGGTCACCGCGCCTCCATCGGGGGTTCGGCCCCGCCCGCCTTCGTGGAATTGACGATCGGTGAGCGATCGGAGATCATCGGCTGATGATTCTCATCCTCGGCCGGGGCGGACAACTCGGCACCTCCTTCGCCAATCTGCTCGGTCCCGGCGCCCAATCGCTCGGCATGAACGAGCTGAATCTGCAGGACTTCAACAAGATCTGGCCGACCCTCGACCGTTTCGAGCCCGCATGTCTCATCAACTGCGCGGGTCATACCGCGGTCGACCTTGCCGAGCAGCAGGCCGAGTTGGCCTATTTGCTCAACGCTTCGGCGGTCGGCCAGATGGCCCGGTGGGCGGCGGCGCGTTCGGTTCCGTTTGTCAGCTTCTCCAGCGACTACGTGTTCGACGGCAGCAAGCGGACCCCCTATGTGGAGTCCGACGAGCCCAACCCCATCAACACCTACGGCAACAGCAAGCTGGCCGGGGAGATCGAAGGGCTGGAGGCCTATCCCGAGATGCTGGTCGTGCGCAGTTCCTGGCTCGTGTCCGGGAGCAGCCCGAATTTCGTGGCTACCGTCCTGCAGCGGGCCCGGGAGGGTCCCATCCGGGTGGTCGATGACCAGATTGGCGTTCCCAACATTTCCGACGATCTGGCGGTTGCCACCCTGGAGGCCGTCGACCTGGGCGTGACCGGAATCCTGCACCTGTCCAGCAGCGGTGAGACCAGCTGGTTCGAGCTGGCCCGGTACGCCCTCGAGCTGGCCGGCATGGACCCCGGGTTGGTGGAGCCGATTACCAGTGAGGAATACGGGACCGGCGCCCTCCGTCCTGCCTACGGCGTGCTGGCCTCCGAGCGTGACACGGGCGTCGAGCTTCCCTCATGGGAACGCTCCCTTCCCGCCGTCGTCAAAGAGATCCTGACCTGGGTTTAGCGGTTGCTGCGGCCGCGCTAGCCGACGCAACTGTTCGGACTGTAGATCCCGATGATCTCCCCGGTGGCGTCGTTTGAGGTGACGGGGCCCCAGATGAGGAGGGAACCGTCGCCGCCGCGAACCTGGAATACGAGACCGACGCTCTCGTCGTTCAGATAGGACACCCGCGAGTAGGCAGACTCGAGTGCGCTGATGCGGTCCCCCACCCCGACTCCGCTGATAGTCCGAATGCCGGGATACCGGAACGTGTCGTAGGTCGAATCGAGCCGATATCCGGCCAGGCTCATGACACCGGCATCGTTCTCCACTCCGATCACGAGCAAGCGGCCCCAGCGCACCGTCTGGATGAGATCGCCGGCACACGTGCCGAACTCGCCGTTCGAGATTCCGGGGTGGCCGACCTCGGATGCTTCGTCGAGGCTGGCGCCGAGTCGGCTGAGGACGGTGTTGTAGTCGTCCCCAAAGCTGAACGGCCCCAGCCCGAAGGCGCCCAACCGCAGCTCGCTGAGCGGAATCGGTTGCCCGGAGGGAATCACCGTCAAGGCAGGCAGCGTCGTTGTGGTTGGGGCGACGGTTGTGGTGGTGGTGGTCGCCTCGGTGGTGGTGGTGGTCGCCAGCGTGGTTGCCGTCGTGGGGATCGTGGTGTTCTCGGCGGTGATGCCGAGTACTTCGACCGGCCCGTCATCGGCCTCGAAGAGTCGGGTGAGACCGAAGAGTGCGATCAGGGCGATGACGCCGGCCACGATTGCCGTGGGCCAGAACTCCCGGGGCCGATCGCGCGTGGGTAGCGGGAGCGCGAGCGGGTCATCCGTCTCGGTCTCCGTCCACAGCGGATTGGATGGTTGGGATTCGAGCAGCTTGCGATAAACGGCCGGCGCCGCCAGCAGGCTGTCGGTGGTGAACTCGGTCTCCTCATATCGTGACACATAGGCCCCGGCGGGGGCGTGTTCGGTTAGTTCGTGGCCGCATGACGGGCACGAAGACGAATCGGCGCTGAGCGCGCCCGCACAGATCGGACATCGGTCACTCATGAGTGTCATGCGATGTTATCGAGTTTTCGCGACCTTCGGTGGGGTTTCTCCCACAGAGGGTGGCTGGCTGCCCGTCTGGCAGCTTTCGGCAACTCTTCGGTTGCCGAGTGCCGTGGTGGCTTCCCTTCGGGTTGAGGGGCCCAACCGGTTGCAGTCACTCATCCCCGCCCTCTGGGCGGGTCGGCTCCGCAGCCTGCAGAGCAGGGGCCGGGGAGGCGATGCACCTTCTGGGGGCACGAGGTGCGCTTCCAGTCTGCCGTCCGAAACTGGCACCCGTCCGAGTCGATTCGAGGAGCCTGTCAGCCGAGTTGGTTGCGGAGTGTTTCTGCGTCGCTGGTTGGGGCGGCACAGGCGAAGCGTCGGCAGACGTAGGCCACGGCGTTGCCGTGCTGGGGGACTCGACCCTCCAACAAAGGGACCACCGATGCCGCCGCCGAAGATCGAGCCAACAGGGCGTCGGGCCGATACCGATCCCAGAACACCTCGATCAGCTCATCGGCGTCTGCGCCGACGATGGCCACCTCATGCGGGGGAGCCAGCCACGAGTGGGCGACCGCCAGCAAATGTCCGACCGCGGCCGGGTATTGTTCGGCAAGTGCCGCGCCGGCGGCCAACGCGCCCTCGGCCCGATCGAACAGCTGGGGATCCCCGGTCAGGAGAGCCGCCCAGAGCAGGGCCTCGGCGGCGAGGGAGTTGCCCGACGGTGCCGGGTTGTCCATGAGGTCCTGGGGGCGGGCGATCAGCGGGTCGGCATCGTGGGCTGTCGAATAGAACCCTCCGTCCTCCCAGAACAGCTCCAGCATCCCGGTCACCAGCTCGAGCCCGGCGCTGAACCACTCCTCCTCTCCCGTGGCCTGGTACAGGGAGAGCAGCCCGATGGCGTAGGCGGCGTAGTCGTCGAGGAATGCAGGCACGTGAGCCCGGCCGTCGCGATAGCTGCGCAACAGCCGGCCGTCGGCGCGGCGCAGCCGGCTGAGAATGAACCGCGCATTGGCTCGGCCTGCTTCGAGATACCGCTCCTCGTCGAGGACCGCCCCCGCTTCGGCCAGCGCCCGCAGCGCCAGCCCGTTCCACGCGGTGATGACCTTGTCGTCGAGTCCGGGCCGGACTCTCAGGTTGCGGGCCGCCAGCAACCTGGCTTTGGCGGCGGCGACGGCCGCTCGCAGCCACTCGGGGGCCACGCCGTGCTCTTCGGCGACCTCGTTGATGCTGCGCGCCGGATGCACGATGTTGGCTCCCTCGAAGTTTCCTTTGGCGGTTACTCCGAGCACCGCTGCCACCACCGGCGCGTCCTTGCCGACGATCTCGGCGAACTCCTGATGGGTGAACACGTAGAACTTGCCCTCGACTCCCTCACTATCGGCGTCCTCGGCTGAAGCGATCCCACCGTCCGGTAGCCCGAGGTCCGAGAGCATGTAGTCCAACGTCTCGACCGCGACCCGCAGGTAGTCGTCGTTGCCGAACTCTTGCCCGGCCCGCAGATATAGGCGAGCGAGGAGGGCGTTGTCGTAGAGCATCTTCTCGAAGTGCGGCACCAGCCATACCTGATCGGTGGCGTAGCGGGCGAAGCCGCCGCCGAGATGGTCGTAGATGCCTCCGGCTCGCATCCGATCAAGCGTGAGCCGCAGAATGTCGGCCGCCTGAGGAGCCCATGGTTCGGTGACGATGCGCAACAGGAACTCGAGACTGGGCACCTGCGGGAATTTCGGAGCGCCTCCGAAGCCACCGAACTCCAAATCGGCCGTGGAGACCAGTCGTTGGTACGCCGATTGCAGCTGGTTCTGCGTGATGGCTCCGTCGCCCGGCGGTATGCGTTGTGAGACCGCCTCGACCAAACGTTCCGATTGGGCCTCGATGTCGGCCCGACGCTCCCGCCAGGCTTCGGCGATCGCCTCCATCACCTGGCGGAAGGACGGCATGCCACCTCTCGACTCCTTGGGGAAGTAGGTACCGGCGAAGAACGGCTTTCCCTCGGCTGTGAGGAATACCGTCATCGGCCAGCCGCCGTGACCGTTCATTTTCTGAACCGCCGCCATGTAGATACCGTCGACGTCGGGGCGTTCCTCCCGGTCGACCTTCACATTGACGAAGAGGTCATTCATGACTTCGGCCGTCTCCGGATCCTCGAAGGACTCATGAGCCATGACATGGCACCAGTGACAGGCCGAATAGCCAACGGAGAGGAGCACCGGTTTGTCGAGGTCTCGGGCCGCCTGAAAGGCCTCGTCGCCCCACGGGTACCAGTCGACCGGGTTGTCCTCGTGTTGCAGCAGGTACGGGCTCGTGGTCTCGGCGAGGCGGTTCGGCATCCCAGCAACGTAGCGCAGCCGATGTCCTGTTCGGGTGCGACAAGGCCGAAAATGAAGCACACTGATACAGAGAGAACCGTCGTGGCGGGAAGAAGGGCCGGCCCCGGGTCTCGCATAGGGAACGAACATTCCGGAAATTGGGGGGTTCTCAAGGCCCCCATTCTGTGTCATATTGATGCGCCTGGACGCATACGTGCGTCCTCGGGAGCATTCACTGAGGAGGAACGCCATCTATGGCTGCGACAGCGAGTAAACCGCGCGCACGTGGGCACAACAAGCTCATGGACGAGCGTGGGCGTCTGACCACCGATCTTGTAAGCCAGTATCTCACGGCCATCGGCGAGTACGACTTGCTCACCGCCGAGATGGAGGTTGAGTTCGCGCAGAAGATCGAGGCGGGCGAGGATGCCGCTAAACGCCTGAAGAACAAGGATTTCAAGACCCGGAAGGAAGAGCTCGACCTCCGTCGCCATGCCCGCCAGGGCCGCAATGCCAAGGATGCGTTCCTCACCGCCAACCTTCGGCTGGTGGTTGCCAATGCTCGCCGCTACGCCAATACCTCCGGCATCGACTTCCTCGACCTCATTCAGGAGGGCAACCTCGGGCTCATCCGGGCTGTTGAGAAGTTCGACTGGCGCAAAGGCTTCAAGTTCAGCACCTATGCCACGTGGTGGATCCGGCAGGCGATTACGCGGGCGATCGCAGATAAATCCCGCACCGTTCGGATCCCCGTTCACCTCCACGACACGCTCGCAGCGGTCCGGGCCGCCCAGGCCAGCCTCAAGGCCGAGCTGGGACGAGATCCCAGGCCCGAGGAGATCGCCGAGGAAGCCGGGGTCACGGTCGACAAAGTCGAGCTGGCGCTGGGCGTGGCCGACACCGTGTCGCTGGAACAGCCGGTCGGCGAAGACGGCGCCCAACTCGGTGACTTCATCGAAGATGACGATGCCGTCGATCCGGTCCGGGTGACCGAAGAGATGGACATCGCCAACAGCCTGCGTAAGTCCATCGAGCGTTTGCCCGACCGGGAGGGCCGTATCCTCGGTTTGCGCTACGGGTTCCTCGACGGCGTCCCCCGCACGCTCGAGGAGATCGGTGAGGAGTTCAATCTGACCCGTGAGCGGATTCGTCAGCTCGAGAAGCTCGCCCTTTGCCGGCTGCGCCATCCGTCTTTCGGCATACGCGAGCAAGACCTCGTCTGAGGGCTTATGGCGGCATCTCCCGATTTGGGGAGTAGCCTGGTCGGAACGGGAAAAGGGGAGTCGTGAATCTCGAAGCGCTCGTTGGCGGTGGTGCCGAGGTCGTTGGACCGGAAGCAACCGTGCGTGAAGTAGCACAGGCCATGGTCAAAACCGGTGTGGGCAGCGTTGGGGTGGTCGACGGGCATGCCCTGGTCGGAATCCTCACCGAACGCGACATTTTGCGCGGCGTCGCCGACGACGTCGACCTCGATTCGTCGTTGGCCGCCGATTTCATGACTCCGGCCCCCGACACCTTCGACCCCGATGTCGACGTCGAGGAAGCAGCCGCGTGGCTGATTGAGACCGGATACCGTCACCTCCCGGTAATGCGGGATGGTGAACTCCTCGGCATCACCAGTATCCGTGACCTCCTCTGGGCGATGGTCGAGGGAATGGACTAGGAACCCGACGACCAACGACCGCCAGAGGAGGCCTGGTGCAGCTCGAACCGGTCATCGGTGACATCACCTCATTGCGGGTCGACGCCATCGTCAACGCTGCCAATGCGTCGTTGCTGGGCGGTGGGGGGGTTGACGGGGCGATTCATCGGGCGGCGGGGCCGGAGCTGTTGCAGGCGTGTATTCCGCTCGGAGGCTGCGAAGTGGGGGATGCCAAGGCCACCGCCGGGTTTCGGTTGCCTGCTCGCTGGGTGATTCACACGGTGGGGCCGGTCTGGCGTGGTGGTGAGGATGGCGAGCCCGAGCTGCTGGCGTCCTGCTACCGGCGCTGCCTTGAGGTGGCCGACGACCTCGGGGCGAAGACGGTCGCGTTTCCCGCCATCTCAACAGGTGTGTACGGCTACCCGAGGCGGGAGGCAGCCGAGATTGCCGTGGCCACCCTGGCAACCGCGTCGACCGGCGTCGAAGCCGCTGCTCTCGTGGCATTCGATGACGACACCGCGTTGCTCTACCGGCAGCTGCTCGAACCGCCCGGCTGAGCGGAGAGCAATACACTGCCTGCCATGATCGATCTTCGTTCCGACACCGTTACCACCCCGACCGACGCCATGCGCAAGGTCATCGCCGACGCGGAAGTCGGCGATGACGTGTATCACGATGATCCGGGGGTGCTGGCGTTGGAGGAGCACGTGGCGGCGCTGCTCGGCAAGGATGCGGCCATGTACGTGCCGACCGGCACCATGTCCAACCAGGTCGCACTGCGGGTGCATACCGATCCCGGGGACATCGTCCTCGCCGCCCGGGGAGCCCACATCAACGGCCACGAGCTGGGCGCTCCGGCGGTGTTATCCGGTATCCGTATCCAGGAGCTGCCTGCTCGGCGGGGGACGTTCACTCCCGACCAGGTCCGTGGTGCGATCCCGGTTCCGCCGGCCTCGATGCCGGCCGCACTATTCGAGCCGGTCACGCTGGTAGCGGCCGAGAACACCCACAACGAGGCCGGGGGCACGGTGTGGCCTCTCGATCTCCTGTCGGCTGTGGCCGCTACGGCTCACGAGCTCGGCCTGGCGGCCCATCTCGACGGCGCCCGGCTGTGGAATGCCGCAGTGGCGAGCGGAGTCCCCGAGCGTGAGTTCGCGGCCGGTTTCGACACGATTTCCGTGTGCTTTTCCAAGGGCCTGGGGGCGCCGATGGGTTCGGCGCTCGTCGGCCGCCGGGAGCTCATCGAACGGGCCCGGCGCTTCAAGCAGATGTTCGGCGGCGGGTTTCGGCAGGCCGGATTGATGGCGGCCGGGGCGTTGCACGCAGTGCAGCATCACCGCGACCGGCTGGCCGAAGACCACACCACTGCTGCCCGCCTGGCGGCCGGCCTGGCGGAAATCCCGGCGGCGGGCATCGACCCGGCCGACGTGGACACCAACATCGTCTACTTCCAAATCGACAATGCCTACGGGGTATGCGACGAGCTGGCGGCGCGGGGGGTGCTCATGCTTCCCCTCGGCTTCGACCGCATCCGCGCCGTCACCCACCTCGGTATCGAGACGGGCGATGTCGACCAGGCGCTCGTGGCAGTTGCCGACGTAACCCGCTAGCCGTCCGACCCCTCACCGTGTGGTTGTGACTTTTTCCTCTTGATGTGGCGAAGGCTCGGCCGCGACATTGGGGTGGTGATATAGCTGCGTGTGCTGTCCGGCAGCGTAGGAGGCGAGGGGAGCCGAACCGCGAGGCTCACTTGCCGGTTGGGGAGTTGCTCGACCGGTCACCTGGTGAAAGGGGTGCGGATATGCCCGCCCGGACTCGTCGCCGCTTCTGGATCTTTTTCCCGGCGTTCACTCTTGCCTGCTCAGTGGTGGTCACTTTCGCCTCGGGTACCGTGCCGGCCGACGCCACCGTGCCCGGTCTGATAGGTCGCATTGCGTTTGCGGCCGATATCGACGGCAGGACCGATATCTGGGTGCGGGACTTCGTGTCCAACGTGCCGGTGAATGTGACCGGCAACATCGATGAGGAAAGGCAGCCGGCCTGGTCACCCGATGGCACGAAGCTGGCCTATGCCTCCTACGGCTGGCTGACGGGAACCGGATCCATCGCAGTAATCGATGACACCGGCGGCAACTTCGAGATCCTCACAGACACCGCTCATGATGATTGGTGGCCGAGCTGGTCACGCGATGGCCAGACGATTGTGTACACGTCGACCGAGGACGGACCCGACCAGGACATCTGGGTGGTCGACGTGGACTCCAAGGTACGGACGAATCTCACGCCAGACTCATCCGGGGACGACTATCAACCGGAGTGGTCGCCCGACGGCTCGCACATCGTTTTCGTGTCGGACCGGAGCGGTAGCACCGATATCTGGACCATGGCCTCCGGTGGTGCCGGCCCCGTCAACCTCACTGCCGCTGCGGCCTCTGACTGGGCCCCCTCCTGGTCCCCGGATGGTTCGCAGATCGCTTTCGTTTCCGATCGCGACTCGGCGCTCGGCGACGTGCATGTCATGGAGAGCGACGGCACGAGCGTGTTGCGTCTAACGGTCAACGCCGAGGTGCTCGGCCGCACAGCCTGGTCGCCGGATGGAACGCTCATCGGCTTCACGTCGATCAAAGATGGCGATCTCGATGTCTGGATGGTCGCGGCGGATGGATCGTCCGCGCCCGGGCATCTCACCGACCACCCGGCGAACGAGTTCGAAGTGGCTTGGGAGCCGGTGAGCCGTCCGCCGGTGGCGGTAGATGATGAGTTCACCGTGGGGGTATTCGACTCACTATCGGGGAACCTGCTCGACAACGACTCCGACCCGGACGGCGATGAACTCACGGTGGTCGATATCAGCTCGGCTGGCGAGCCAGGTTCCTTCACGTATCAGGCCGACGGTTCATTCACCTACACCCCCCCCGGGTTCCCGGAGGTGTGCCATTCCCCCAACCGTACGGCTAGCGCCGCCTCCCGGCCCGA
>Ga0224512_10003082_pt1 | contig 14845 bp, 10 predicted proteins | sample SF_May12_sed_USG_4_FD_169103 | JGI IMG/M metagenome (GOLD analysis project Ga0224512, IMG submission 169103) | Sediment microbial communities from San Francisco Bay, California, United States - SF_May12_sed_USGS_13 | ecosystem: Environmental > Aquatic > Marine > Sediment | place: USA...
AAGGGGTGAGGGGGGTCGGTGAGGAGCTTCGACAGGGCGGTGACCTCCTCGACGAGCAACGGGCCGGCCACCGAGCGGACATGTTCGGAAACTCCGACCGTCGAGGCATGTGCCCGATGAGCGCTCCCGAATGCATCGAGAACGAACAGATCACACAGCCTGGCGAGACCCTTGGACAGCGCTGGATCATTGGTGGTCTCACCCGGCTCGAACCTCGTGTTCTCCAGCATGAAGACGTCGCCGGGGCGCCCGGAGGACACCGCCTCTTCGACGGAAGGCGAGACCACCGCGTCGAGCATCGTCACGCCGAATCCCCCGAGTTCGGCGAGAGCATCGGCGACGGGCCTCAGGGACAAAGCCGGATCGACTCCCTTGGGCCGACCGAGGTGCGACGCCACCACCACGATCGCTCCGGACTCGCGCAGCCGGCGGATGGTGGGCAGGCCGGCCCTGATCCGGAAGTCATCACCGACCACCCCGGACTTGATGGGAACGTTCAGGTCCGTCCTGAGGAGCACGGTCGACCCGTTGGTCTCCACGTCGTCAAGGGTCAGATATCGAGTCATGGGTCTCCTGCGAGTTTCTTGAGTGCCGTACCGAGTCTGATGGCGTCGTGCTGGGGCCAGTCTGCGTGGCGGTCGATCACGTCGGCTCTCGCAATCGACCAACCCCGCCATTCGGGTTCTTCAACATCGACCCGATCGAGTCCCTCGGGAACGGAAAGGGGTCCGTCATGAGCGAGGATGGTACCGGTCCGCGTCAAACCGCTCAGGTCGACGAGGGCGTCGACGTGATCGTGACCAGACATCCCGAGTGTCTCGGCGTGCTGTGTGACGAGATTCAGTACATGCACGAGGCTCCCCCGAGCACGATCGAGGGCCTCGGCGACGCCTGCGACGACCAGCGCCGACAACAACGACGTGTACAGCGAACCCGGAGCGAGGACAATCTGATCGGCGGCAGAGATGGCACTCAAGGCGGTTCGATTGGTGGGGATCGTGGACGGCACGACCGACAGCCGGTCGATGTGGCCGTGCGATTCCGCAACGGCGACCTGACCGGAGACCTCGCGACCCTCGATGGTGGCAGCCAACTGCATCGAACCGAGCGCAACCGGATGCACCTGACCCACCGCACCCAGCATCTCACCACATAGATCGAGGGCGGAGATGAAGTCGCCGGTCAGGTCGGCGAGCGCTGCCAGCATCAGGTTGCCCAACGAGTGGCCGGCGATATCCCCACGACCGAACCGAAAGTCCACCAGTTCGGCCCACACCGACGGTTCGGGACTCAACGCCAGGAGGCACTTGCGAAGATCACCCGGTGGAGGGATGTCGAGCGCCGGGCTGAGTCTCCCGGAGGACCCGCCGTTGTCGGCTACCGACACGATCGCATCGATTCTCCCGGCGTACGACTGACAGGCCTGAAGGATCTGAGCGAGGCCATGTCCACCTCCGATGGCCACAACGGCCGGCCCGTCCGAATCCAACAGAAAGGGCTGCAGGGCGACCATCGGATCTGGAGCGGTCAATGGCGATCCTTGTCCCGATGGTGGACCGAGACGTTGGCGTTTGAGCCGCGCAGACGCCCGGCCAGCTCTTCGGCGATGGCGACCGATCGATGGCGCCCGCCAGTGCAGCCAATGCCGATGCTCAGATAGGACTTGCCCTCTTCCTCAAACCGGGGAATGAGAAACGAGAGGAGTTCGGCGACGGAGTCCACAAAGGTTGCTGCGTCGCGATTGCCCATGACGAATTCGCGCACGGGTAGATCGACGCCAGTCAGCGGCCGGAGGGCTTCCTCCCAATGCGGATTGGGCAGGAACCGGACGTCAAAGACCAGATCGGCGTCACGCGGGTTTCCGTGCTTGAAACCAAACGACCGCAGACTGACGCGCATCCGGCGCCGGAGCAGCACATCCTGAAACTCCTGTTCGATTCGTCGCCGGAGATCATGGACGTTGTAGTCGGACGTGTCGATGACGACGTCAGCCATCGCCCGTAGATCGGCCATCATGGTTCGTTCTTGCAGGATGGCTTCGGGGATCGTCTCGGCCGATATCGGGTGGGGCCGCCGGTTCTCCTCGTAGCGCTTGATGAGCACGGCATCGTCGGCGTCCAGGAAGGCCAAGGCAACGGTGATTCCCAGACCGCGCAGGTTATAGAGCGGCGCCCGGATATCTTCGGTGGCGTAGCCGCTCCGGGCGTCGATGACGAGTCCAACCAGCTCACCCGACTCCGGCACGTCCCGGATCCGGATGACCTCCGGGATCAGCGACGGCGGCAGATTGTCGATGACCGAATACCCAAGATCTTCGAGAACTTTCGCAGCCGTCGACCGACCGGCCCCGGACATCCCGGTAACGACCACAACTTGCGGACGGTTCTCCACCTGCCACTCCTCTCCGTACATCCACATCGTAGGGCGCAGCCCCGACGCCCCGGGCTTTCACGCCCGGGATGTCTCCCCGTGGAGAACGGCGTAGACGTCCAAGGCAACTGCGGCCGGCACGACTGTCGCCAACTCCTCGACGCTCGCCTCGGCGATCCTCTTGAGGCTGCCGAATCGGCGAAGGAGCGCTTTCTTGCGGACCGAGCCGACTCCCGGTACATCGTCGAGCACCGAGTCGACCATTCGTTTGCCACGGAGTGAACGGTGGTAGGTGATGGCAAATCGATGAGCCTCGTCACGCACCCGTTGCAGCATGTACAGCGCAGGCTCGTCACGCGGGATCTGGATCGGCTCTGAGAGACCGGGCAGATATACCTCTTCCATGCGCTTCGCCAGGCCGGCGACCGGGATGTCCAGACCGAGCTGGTCGAGCACCTTGACGGCTCGTCCGAGCTGGCCCGCTCCCCCGTCCACGAGAAGCAAGGACGGCGGGTACGCGAACTTGCCGCGATCTTCGGGGGCCCGGTCCCGCTCGGCCAGATAGGCGGTGAAACGGCGCCTGAGGACCTCCTCCATCGCCGCGAAGTCGTCTTGGCCCGCCACCGTTCTGACCTTGAATCTCCGGTAGTCCGACCGTCTCGGCAGACCGTCTTCCAGGACGACCATGGACGCAACGGTGTTTCTGCCCTGCAGGGTCGACACGTCGAAACACTCGATGCGCAGTGGCGGAATCGGGAGGCCAAGCGCCTCCTGGAGCGATCGTAAGGCGCGGGCTCGTGCGTTGGGATCCGACTGACGTCTGAGACGGTGCCGGCCCAGCTGCTCCCGTGCATTGACATTCGCCGTCTCGAGCAATCTGCGTTTGCCGCCCCGCTGCGGAACTCTGACCTCCACGGGTCCGGACCGGCGTTCGGTCAGCCAGGCTTCCCATACGCCGACGTCGGGAGGAAGCTCGTCGACTACGACCAGCCGGGGCGGGCTGTTGGCGCCGTAGCGTTCAGAGAGCACCCGGCCGACCAACTCGGCCTTGGACAGGTCCTCGACCTTGTCGATGATCTGGGCAAAGCGACCGACGACTTTGCCCCGCCGCACAATCAGCAAGGCCAACGACGCCTCGAGTTCCTCGTCGACCAGAGCGAGCACGTCGAAGTCCTCGGGGCGGCTCGAGGCGATCTCCTGTCGTTCAACGGCCCGATCGAGGTCACGAAGTTGATCGCGCAGTCGGGCGGCCATCTCGTATTCCTGGCGGGTCGATGCCTCGAGCATCCGGGACCGCACGGCGGCGCGTATGGAGTCACTGTCGCCATTCAAGAATGCGGCGAGGCCGTCGAGTAGCTCGCCATACGCCTCAGGCTCGATCGACCCGACGCACGGAGCCGAGCACTTCTCGATGTCCGCCAGCAGGCATGGCCGACCCTTGGCTGCGTGCAGCTTGAACTTTCCGTCGTTGCAGGTCCGGACCGGGAACGTCTTGAGGAGGAGATCGAGCGTGTTTCTGATCGCATAGGCATGGGCAAAGGGCCCGAAATGCTGGTCACCCTTGCGCTTCTTCGTCCGGCTGACCCGGGCGGCCGGCCACTCGTCGCGTCTCGTCAGAGTGAGGTGCGGAAAGCTTTTGTCGTCGCGCAGCCTGACGTTATATCTCGGCTGGTGTTTCTGGACGAGGTTGTATTCGAGCATCAACGCCTCGACCTCGTTCTCGGTGACGATGAACTCGAGCGACTCGGCTTCCTGGACCATCATGCGGGTCCGCAGCTGGAGGTCGCCCGTGAAGTAGTTGGCGACCCGTTTGCGAATCGATGTGGCCTTGCCCACGTAGAGGACGCGCCCGTGCCGATCCCTGTAGAGGTACACACCGGGAGCATCCGGGATCTCGGCGGGAGGGAGCCGATCCATCTCGAGAGCCTATCCAGCCGCCGGCGGAAGGCCGGGGCGCACCCATCGAGCGGCCAGAAGGGTCGGTACGCCCGATTGTGCCGGTGCTGCCGAGTATCCGGCCGCATCCGTTTCGATGAGTTCCTCGAGCACCCATCCGGATCTGGCCGCCGTTGTGAGCAACGCTCCGAGGGGGCGGTGGTGGAACGTCACGGTGTGGTCGCCGGCCCGCTCAAGCGTCGGGGAGGACGTCAGGTAGGTCCCGGGACGCCAGAAGACCTCGCCATCGGTCGGATCGACGACCGAGGCAGATCCCGGAGCCGTGACGATCGGATGGTTGACGACCAGAGCGAACCATCCGCCGGGTCGGACGATCCGGAAAGCTCCAGCGAAGAGCGCATCGGCATCGTTGACGTGTTCGAGCACCAGCACCATGACCGCACCGTCGAACGCTGCCCCCGCAAAGCACTCCAGATCGGGGAGGCTGACGCGCACGGTCGGTCCCTTCGCAGCGGCCATGCCGAGCAGGTGGGCGTTGATATCACAGCCGACCACGATCCTGTCCGGCCCGGACAACGCCTGCATCATCTGTCCCTCGCCGCAGCCCAGGTCGAGAAGGAGTTGGCCGCTTCCGGCGATCTCGACAACGAGCGGCACAACGGCGGATCGGTAGGTGGAATCCATGCTGACCTCGTTGTGCCACCATTCGGCCAGTTCGGCCCACTCGGAACGGTCTTCGGTCAAAGAAGGTCCCGCAGGAACTTGCCCGTGTAGGACTCGGGTACGTCGGCGACCTGCTCGGGGGTCCCGACCGCCACGACTCGACCGCCGCCGTCGCCGCCTTCCGGTCCGAGATCGATCACCCAATCGACCGTCTTGATGACGTCGAGGTTGTGCTCGATGACGACCACGGTGTTGCCTGCCGTGACCAGGCGCTGGAGTACACCCAGCAGTTTCCGGATGTCCTCGAAGTGCAACCCGGTGGTGGGCTCATCAAGGATGTAGAACGTCCGCCCGGTCGATCGTTTGCCCAGTTCGGAGGCGAGCTTGACCCGCTGGGCCTCACCTCCGGACAGAGTGGGCGCAGGTTGTCCAAGCCGGACATAGCCCAGGCCGACGTCGAACAGTGTCTGCAGGATCCTGGCGATCTTGGGTTGGTTCTCGAAGAACGCCAGAGCCTCTTCGAGAGACATGTCCAGGACGTCCGATATCGAACGGCCTTTCCAGGTGACTTCGAGCGTCTCGCGGTTGTAGCGCTTGCCTTTGCAGGTCTCACACGGCACATACACGTCCGGCAGGAAGTGCATCTCAATCTTGATCGTGCCGTCACCCTTGCATGTTTCGCACCTGCCGCCGGATACGTTGAACGAGAACCTGCCCGGCTTGTATCCACGGGTCTTGGCCTCGTTGGTCGAGGCGAAGAGCGCCCTGATGTGGTCGAACACCCCGGTGTACGTAGCCGGGTTCGATCTCGGCGTGCGGCCGATCGGCGATTGGTCGATGTTGATGATCTTGTCGAGGTGCTCGACACCCTCGATCCGCTTGTGGCGGCCGGGAACGACCCTCGAACCGTAGATCTGATGATGGAGTGACTTCGAGAGGATCTCCTGCACGAGCGAAGACTTCCCGCTCCCGGACACACCTGTGACGGCGGTGAAACAGCCCAGCGGAAACTCGGTGTCGATTTCCTGGAGGTTGTTTTCGCTGGCTCCCACGATCCTGATGCTTCGACCGTCGAGGTCGCGGCGAGTCTCCGGAATGGCGATGGTTCGCCGTCCGGCCAGATAGTCGCCCGTCAGCGATTTCGAACTGGCAGTGAGGTCGGCCAGAGAACCGGCCACGATGATCTCACCACCGTGCTCGCCCGCCCCGGGGCCGATATCGACGATGTGATCGGCGGTTCTGATCGTGTCCTCGTCATGTTCGACAACGATGAGGGTGTTTCCCAGATCGCGTAACCGGATGAGCGTCTCGATCAGCCGTTGATTGTCGCGCTGATGGAGCCCGATCGATGGCTCGTCGAGAATATAGAGAACGCCGACCAGTCCCGAGCCGATCTGGGTGGCCAGGCGAATGCGTTGCGCCTCGCCGCCGGCGAGGGTCGCTGCGCTGCGGGCCAGCGAGAGATAGTCCAGGCCGACGTCGAGAAGGAACTTGAGTCGCTCGCGGACCTCTTTGAGCACACGATCTCCGATCGTCGCTTCGCGATCGTTCAGTTCGAGTTCCTCCACGAACGTGTAGGCCTCGCTGAGCGAGAGGTTCGAGACTTCGGCGATGCCCATACCGCCAATGGTCACCGCCCGCGAGATCGAGTTGAACCGGGCGCCTCCGCAGGCATCACACGGGACCTCGCGCATGAACTCCTGGTAGTACTCCCGCGCACCGTCGGACTCTGACTCCTCGTGCTTGCGCGATACGAACGGCACGACGCCTTCATACGTGGTGAAGTACTCGCGCTTGCGGCCGAATCGATTCGTGTACGACACCTTGATGCGGTCAGAACCCGTCCCATACAGGATCTTCTTTTGCTGGGCCTTGGTCAGCTCATCGAACGGCGCATCGATCTCGAAACCGAGGTGGACAGCTACTCCTTCGAGCAAGCGCTGGAAGTACTTTCCCCGGTGGCCCGTCCAGGGAGTGATTGCGCCTGCCGCAATCGATAGCTCCTGGTTGGGAACGATCATCTCCGGGTCTACCTGGAAGCGAGTCCCGATACCCGAACAGGTCGGACATGCGCCATACGGGCTGTTGAAGGAGAAGTTGCGAGGCTGGAGCTCCTCGAAGGAGAGCCCGCACTGCGGACACGCGAGAGCCTGCGAGAAGGTCAGCACCGGACCGTCGGCGATGGCGATGAGGGCTACTCCGTCGGTGAGACCGAGGGCAGTTTCGATGGAGGCTGCGAGGCGGCGCTCGATTCCCTCCTTGCTGACCAGTCGGTCGACGATCACTTCGATCGTGTGGGTGTAGTAGCGGTCGAGCTTCACCTCTCCCGTCAGGTCAAGGACCTCGCCGTCCACGATCGCCCGGGCAAAACCCTGCCGGGCCAGATCGACGATCAGGCCTTCGTACTCGCCCTTGCGGCCGCGGACCACCGGCGCCAACACCTGGAACCGGGTGCCTTCGTCGAGTTCGAGGATCTGATCGACGATCTGGTCGGCGGTCTGTCTCTGGACGGGCGTTCCGTCATTCGGACAGTGGGGAATCCCGATGCGGGCATAGAGAAGCCGGAGATAGTCGTGGATCTCGGTGACCGTCCCGACGGTCGACCGTGGGTTTCGGCTGGCCGTCTTCTGGTCGATCGAGATGGCCGGCGACAGACCTTCGATGAAGTCGACGTCCGGCTTGTCCATCTGGCCAAGGAACTGACGGGCGTACGCGGACAGGCTCTCTACGTAGCGACGCTGACCCTCGGCGTAGATCGTGTCGAACGCCAGCGACGACTTGCCCGAACCGGAGATGCCGGTAAAGACGATGAGAGCGTCTCGCGGCAACTCCAGAGAAAGGTTCTTGAGGTTGTGCTCGCGGGCGCCACGTATGACGAGGGCATCGGTACTCATGAGCAACACGATTGTAGTTCACGGCCAGGACAGTATTTCAGCGTCGACCCCGGGAGCACTACGCCGCATGTTGTCCTGTCGCTCGGACCGGCCAGTAGAGTTCCCGGCTGTGACCACCCATGTCGTAGTGACGATGCCGGCGTATATGGCCGTCGAAACGCTCGCCAAGACTTTTCGCGATCTTCCACCGGACGTCGCCGGAAGCGTCATCCTCGTTGACGATGCCAGCACGGACGGTACGGCCGATGCTGCCGAGGCACTAGGTCTCTCGGTTGTCCGCCATCCGGTGAACAGGGGGTACGGCGCCAACCAGAAGACCTGCTACACGGCTGCGTTGGCGGCGGATGCAGACATCATCGTCATGTTGCACCCCGACTACCAGTACGATCCGAAAGCGGTGCCGCTCCTCATCGCCCCGATCCTATCGGGTGACGCCGACATGACCTTCGGATCACGATTCGCCGGAATGTCCGATCCGCGAGCAGGAGGCATGCCCCTCTACAGGTACGTCGGTAATCGGGTCACGACAACGATCGAGAACATCTTGCTCGGGACGCGGTTCACCGAACTCCACAGCGGGATGCGCGCCTACACGCGTGCATGTCTCCAGTCGCTCCCCTTCCATCGCTACCCCGACGACTTCTCCTTCGACTCGCAGTTCGTGATCGACGCGATCGGCATGGGCCAAAGAGTCGTGGAGGTACCGATCCCGACCCGGTACACGAAGGAATCATCCTCCATCGCCATCGGCCCTTCCCTCCACTACGTTTCTTTCTCGTTGTGGCGGGCCCTGGTTTCCTGGCTGACGAAGGGACGGCGCGGCCGTCGGTCCAAGGTGCGGGCCACCACGAGCACCTTACGGCGGCCACCGCAGGGCGCTCGGTCCGAGACAAACTGCCCGGGCTGCGGACAACCGATGTTTGCCGTGACCAATCCTGCGCTGGTCCGGCGTTTCAGGCCGCGCGACGATGCCGCGGCCGGACGAATCTCATCGGAGGAACCTGCGGCCTTCCTTCAGTGCTCGACCTGTGGCCTCGTCAGCGGCAGCGTGGAACAAGCGACTCCCGGACCCGCGTATCCTTCCGAGGAGGTTCCGAGCACCATCCACTGGATGCTGGAACTGGTCGAGAGCTATCCGGTCTCAGCCCGAAGACGTCTCCTGGAGGTTCGGCCCAATGGGCTCTCTCTCGCGTCGGTCGCGCTCGATCGTGGTTGGACCGTGCGAAGCATCGGGCTATCAGACCTTGATGAAGACTCAGAAGCACCGACAACTGCCAATCGGACCGCTACGGATCAGCGAGCCCATCAGCATGAGGCAGTCGTCTTGTTCAACGCTCTGGAGAACGCTGCGAACCCGGGCGCGCTCCTCGCCAGGGCACGAGAGTGCATGAGCGATGATGGGCTGCTCGTACTCACAACGACCAATACGGCGGGCATCCGCAGACGACTGCGCAGATCGCGGTGGCCATGGTTCGGAAAGGCGCAGCGGCACTATTTCACCGCAGCATCCTTGAGCAGCCTCCTCGACCGGCACGGATTCCGGATGGTCGAGTGGAGGGCTCTACCTCATTCGGTCCGACTCTCACAGATCCTGGATCAGGCTTCGGACAGAATCTCGTTGTTCCAGCGGTTCTTGACGGTTCTCACCAAGGTCGCGGATCCTCCGTTGCCGATCGGATGGCTCGGAGTTCTCTGCACGGTTATCGCCCGACCGGTCAGCAGCGACGGCACACAACCATGACGCATCCCGGTGCACCAGGCGGCAGTCGCTTGCCATGAACCTTTCGACGTTCCGCTCTGCCGTGTGGCCATGGCGCTCGGCACCTGACAACTTGCGACCGCCGCCCGCTCGAGATTGCCGATCTCAAGGGGTTCCGTCGACGACCGCCTCGGGTGGGTTATCTTGTTGAACGTGCGATCCGATCTCCACTCCGAACTCGAGGCAGTCGCCAAAGCAAAGCGGTATCACCTTTGGCTTGCTTCGGTGTTGAGCCCCTATCTCGTCGATCCGGTACTGGAGATAGGTGCCGGCATCGGGACCCTCGCCGTGCAGTTGGCGTCACTCGGTCATGCCGTCATAGCTTCCGAACTTGATCCGGTCATGGAGCCAGCGCTCCGCGAGAACACGCACGCGGCGCAAACGATGACCGTCGGAATCGGAGTCACTTTGCCGGCGACCGACCCGATTGTCACACACCAGGCACCAGCAACAGTCCTCATGTCAAACGTGATCGAACACATCGAAGAAGATGTCGATGCGCTCGCTTCGCTGATCCGTCACCTGGAGCCGGCGAGTCGACTGGTTGTTGTTGCGCCGGCTCATCAGTGGGCGCACACTGGATTGGATGACCGACTAGGCCACTATCGCCGCTACACGAAATCGACACTCGATCGAGCCATAACCTCAGCTGGCTGGACGGTATCCACAGTCCGGTATTTCAACCCAATTGGCGCCCTGACCTGGGCGATCAGCGGTCATCTTCTGCGGCGAACATCCATCACCGGATGGCAAACCGCGATCGTGGAGGCGCTTGTGCCTCTGCTTCGCAGAGTGGATCGCACCCTGTCAGGGCGATGGCTCGGCCAGTCCGTCATCGCCGTCGCCGATCGTCCTGCTTGACGCTTCTTGGCCATCGAGGTCCTCGTCGATGCCGGCGAATGCGAGCCACATCACGGTCAGCAGCGGCAACACCGTCCGCGACGAATCGAACCAAGCGCCGAGGACCCGCCCGCCGAGCACCAGCGCCATCAATCCGTAGAGAAGGGCGACCCAGCTCCATGCACCAGGAGTGCGCACGGACCTCAGGAGCACAAGCAGGAGGCCGAATACGATCATCACAATGGTCAAGCGGTCGAGGGAGCCGCCGCTAAGTCCTGCGTCGAACCCGCTCAACGGTGCCACAATCGAGCCGGGCGGTGCCGTATACCGCTCGCCCGAGCGCCAGAACACGTACACGAACCATAGACCCATGGCACCGGCGGGAACACCGATCAAGCGCCAGCGCCACCTTCCCGTGCTCCATCGATGCCAAACCAGAAGAGCCAGAGCCGCGAGCACCGCCGTCTCCCTGGCAAGGGCAGCCGCGGCAAGCCAGCCGGAAGCTTTCGAAACTCGCCCGTCCTGTGTCGCCACGATTGCGCCGGCGATACACACCCACGCCACAACGTCGGCGCCATCGAGGAGAACCGTGGCAACGACACCCAGATTCCATCCGAACGCGACGCCCAACCAGGCACTCAACCCACGTCCGTGGGCAGCCGATGCCACGATCAGCGTGCCAACGACGACGGCCGCCAGGTTGTTGAGCACCATCGCCCAGGCGATAGCCCTCGGGCCGAAGAGCCCGAAAGGTGCCGCGAGCGTCGGGTAGAGCATCCGCTGCGTGCGATAGGGCACGGTATCGAGGAACCTGCCCCACTCATCGACATTGCGTAGAAATGGATCGTCCGCATGGAGGAAGAACCATTTCCCGTCGTGCCCGGCGGCCCGGGTAGTGGGGATGTCACCAAGCAGCTGGCGAAGATGGTCGGTGAGGTCTCCGGATACCGCTGCTCTGAGGAATACAGCCGGGTCCCAGTCGCTGCCGACCAGAGCCACAACGACAACCAAGACAGCCGGAGCGACTCCGACCGCTCCAATGAGCATCCTCCTCGACATTCGCATCGGCCACAACCTACTGGCCGCGGCGCGCCCGGTGGTGCCGACGATCGAGGCACCATCGATAGACTGCCGCAAATGCCAGCCTCCAACGACAGTCCGTGGTTCACGCGACCCCTGTGGATTGGCCTCTTCGTGTTCCTGGTTCTGTTGGTGATCAAATTCGACACGCTGACCGAGCCACCGGCCTGGGACGCCGCCATGTCCGTGCATCCGGCTGCCCTTACCCTCGCCGTCAACGGATTCGACTACCCGGACCTGCTTGACAGTCCCGGGTACGCTGGGGGCGGCCCAAACACCCACAGCCTCTCGACGTACACGGCTGTGGTCGCCATCGCCTACACGCTGTTCACACCAACCACTGCGGTCACCGTCCTCCACCTACTCACCTTCTTGCTTGCTGCCCTGACCGTGGCCGGGATCGTGCGCCTGGCAAGCGTCTATCTGCCATCCGGCTATGCGGTTGCGGCCGGGTTGACCTCGCTGTCGGTTCCGGTCGTCTTGACCCAGTTCGGGATGATCTACCTCGAGGCGCCGGTCCTTGCCGCCTCCACCTGGGCAATGGTCGCCGCCGTCGAACGACGATGGCCCGCCGCAGCAGCATTCTGCACGCTGGCAACCACCGTCAAACCCAGCGGCCTGATCATCGCCCTCGCAGTCGGGTTGTTCTGGTTGGCGAACTACCGGTCCGTTTGGCAGGCGGCGGTCATTGTGACGCCGTCATCGCTGCTCGGCCTGTTCATCCGTGCGTTTGAACCTGACCTGCTTCGCCCGACGATCGTACGATCCGTCGCCGTCTGGCGTGCCTCGTGGGATTACCTGGTTCACGTACCTGATATCTGGCTTTTCGTCCTGGCTGCGAGCGTCGCATCGGTCGTTCTGTCCCGCCGCAAAGGCCCGGACCACGATGCCCGGCTTGGCGATCTATGGTTCTGGGTGCTCTTTGGGTTCATCGCGTTTTACGCCGCCCTGGGCAGCGCCGCACTCACAACGCTGCCGCGGTACTACATCCAAATCTTGCCTCTTGCGGTGGTTACCGTATTCGTGGGACTGCATCGCAGATTCGGTATCGGGGCGCTCACGGTCGTGATGGTTGCGACTGCGCTCGTGTCAGTTGTCAATTTCAATGGCGGCCTCTACCCCAGGAACGACCTCAGCAACTTTGCATTGATCGAACGCTCGGACGCATACGACGACCTTCTCGCAACAGAAGTCGCCATGGCACGGGCAATCTGTGAACTACCAGGCGAAATTCCCGTGCGGTTCTCGAGCGCCGAGCGATACCGACTCTCCTATCCGGCGATGGGCTACGCCGACTGCAAAGATCGTGCAGGACCTTTTCGGCCGAATACCATCGACCTCGATGAACTCGGCGCGGTGACGTTCGTCGCCTACGAAGAAGTATTCTGGGCAGGACCCGAACTCTCGGACCTGGTCACCCGCGCACCAACCCCTGCCTGGACCATCGAGACATACGATGTCATCCGGGTCGGCGAATACGAGCAGGTGATTCTCCTTGTTACCAGGCGATGAAACATGAGTAGCCGGTTCCCAGCAGATAGTCTTCCCGATCCTCAAGACCCGCGTGGAGACTCTGCTGCCAAGCCGAGGAACGCCCGCCAAACATGGTTCACACGACCTGTTGCGGTAGGCGCATTCGTGTTTCTCGCACTCATGGTGATCAAATTCGACACGCTGACCGAGCCACCGGCCTGGGACGCCGCCATGTCCGTCCATCCGGCTGCCCTCACCCTCGCCGACAACGGATTCGACTACCCGGACCTGCTCTCAATGCCGACCATTCTCGAGGGCGGCCCAAACACCCACAGCCTCTCGACGTACACGGCTCTGGTCGCCATCGCCTACACGCTGTTCACACCAACCACTGCGGTCACCGTCCTCCACCTGCTCACCTTTGCGATGGCAGGGCTAACCGGAGCCGCACTCGTTCGATTCTCCTCCCACTTCCTGCCGCGTCGCCTGGCCGTCGCTGCCTCTCTGGTCTCCCTCGCCATGCCGCTGGTCCTCACGCAGTTCGGGATGATCTACCTTGACGCACCAGTCCTCACTGCCTCCACCTGGGCAATGGTCGCCGCCGTAGAACGACGATGGCCCGCCGCAGCAGCATTCTGCATGCTGGCAACCACCGTCAAACCCAGCGGCCTGATTACGGCAGTCGCTGTGGGCCTCTATTGGGCATTCATGGTGAGATCGCCAAAACGCTCTTTACTCGTCATGCTCCCATCACTACTCGTGTTCGGCCTCCAGTCCCAGACCGCGATCGTTCCCTCCTCGCCATCGGTGGCCGTCCTCCGTCGACTGGCCAGATACTCCTGGACATATGTCTCCCTGGTGCCCGATGTCATTCTGATCATCCTCGCCGGCACTGCGGCAGCCCTGCTCCTCGCCAGACGAAGCTCACACCAAGAGACCGACGACCTGTCCGGCCTCATGACGGCCTTCCTCCTCGTGTTCATCGGGATGTACGCAACGCTGTGGAGCGTTGCCTACACGACGCTGCCGAGGTACTACATCCAGATCCTTCCACTCGCGCTGATCACTGTGTTCGTTGCGGTCTTCCGTCAGTTCGGCCAGAAGACCGTCGCCGCATTGATGATCGGACTGTCGTTGCTGTTCGCCGTCAACTTCGATGGAGACTTGTATCGATGGAGAAACGTCAACTACTTCTCTCTGATCGAGCGATCGGACGGCTACGACGATCTACTCACCATGCAGGTCGCTGTTGCGAGTGCCATCTGCGCCCTGCCCGAGGAGATCCCGGTCATCTACACGGCAGCTGAGCGATACCGCATCAACTACCCAGACCTCGGATACGCCGATTGCCCGAACCGACGGGATGCTGCCTTGTGGGGCCAGGGCTTTCCGCCGCTGGACGACCTGCCATCCCCGATCTATCTGACCTACGAGGTGCCGCTGCTGGGAGGGAGATGGCTCGAACATCTGGTGGACGTGGCGACTTCATCGCCCGACTGGACGGTGGAGGTGGTCGACACCATCCGAGATGGTGCGTTCGAGCAGGAGATCTATCTGCTCACCAGGCGGTAGATCGACGCTTCGCTCGCCACGCCATCGTTACCGAGCAGCTTCAGCCCCTCTGAGATCCCGACGGAGCTCATTGACCTCATCTCGCAGTCGAGCCGCGTATTCGAACCGCAGTTCACCGGCCGCTTGATGCATCTCTTCTTCCAGACTCAAGATGAGCCGTTCCAGGTCGTCGCCCTCGAGGTCGATGGGGGCGCGGGCGATCTCTCGCGCTCGCCGGTCCACGCTGGGTGCATCGGCCGATTGAACGAGCTCGAGAATGTCCGATACCTTCTTGCGGATGGTCTGGGGATCGATGCCA